>Ga0207747_1001896_pt1 | contig 12951 bp, 11 predicted proteins | sample HigsolmetaGSP11D_FD_184839 | JGI IMG/M metagenome (GOLD analysis project Ga0207747, IMG submission 184839) | High solid enriched microbial communities from the Joint BioEnergy Institute, USA - SP1-1-D (SPAdes) | ecosystem: Engineered > Bioreactor > SSF (Solid state fermentation) > Aerobic >...
GGTGGGGGACGTGCTATCGGATTCGGGCCGCGGGCGCGCCATGGCGGAAGCCGCCGCCGCGACCGTGGCGCCGGCGGCCGGACTGCCCGGCCAAGTGGCGGATGCCCTGCTGCGATTGCTGCCCGGCGCAGGGCCGGGCCAGCGCCATGCCTTCACCGCGCCTGCGGAGCGGCAGGATCCGGCGTAGCGTTCCCCGGGAGCGGGACATTCCCCGTGCCGGGCCGTTATTGGGAAAGTTGAGACGAGGATCGGTCGAGGCCTGATGCGTGCCCCCGAATTCTGGAGCGGCAACGGGAGGGGACTCCTGCCCCTGCTGCTCTCCCCTGCTGCCGCCCTCTATGGCGCGGCCACGGCGCGGCGCATGCGGCGGCCGGGCTGGCAGGCGCCGGTGCCGGTGATCTGCTGCGGCAATGCCACCGCCGGCGGCGCGGGCAAGACCACGGTGGCGCTCGACCTTGGGCAGCGTCTGGCCCATCGCGGCATCGCCGTGCACTTCCTCCTGCGCGGCTATGGCGGACGGCTGAAGGGGCCGGTGCGGGTGGATCCCGCGGTGCATGACAGCCGGGCCGTGGGCGACGAGGCGCTGCTGCTGGCGGCCGAGCGCCCGGCCTGGATCTCCGCCGACCGCGCCGCCGGGGCGCGGGCCGCGGTGGCGGCGGGGGCGCAGGCCATTGTCATGGATGACGGGCTGCAGAACCCGACACTGGAGAAGGATCTGTCGCTGCTGGTCATCGACGGCACCTCCGGCTTCGGCAATGGCCGTATCATCCCGGCCGGGCCGTTGCGGGAGCCGGTGGCCGCCGCCGCTGCGCGCTGCCGCGCCGCGGTGCTGATCGGCGTGGACGAGACGGGCGCCACGGAGTTGCTGCCGCCGGGCATGCGGGTGCTGCGGGCGCATCTGCGGCCGGGACCGGAGGCCGAATTGCTCGCCGGCCAGCCGGTCTATGCCTTCTGCGGCATCGCCAATCCGCGCAAATTCTTCAACACCCTGCAGGAAGCCGGGGCGGTGCTGGCCGGGCGCACGGCCTTCGCCGACCACTACCCCTACGACGAAGGCGACATGCGCGAATTGCTGGCCCAGGCGGAGTCGCTGCGCGCCATCCCGGTGACCACGCGCAAGGATTTCGTCCGCATGCCGCCGGCCTTCCGCAGCCGCGTCACGGTGGTGACCGTGCGGCTGGAATGGGAGGATACGACGGCGATCGAGGCGCTGCTCGACCCCCTGGCACAGCGGGTACCGGTGCCGGCCTGACGCCTTGAGACGTCTGTCGTTCCTGCTGGAGGAAGCCGCGGCACGGTTGATGCTGGCGCTCTGCCGCCGGCTTGGGCCGGTAGCGTCCTCCAATCTCGGCGGCTTCCTGGCGCGGAGCATCGGCCCGCTGCTGCCGGTCTCGCGCGTTGCCCGGCGGAACCTGGCAAGGGCGCTGCCGGAACTGGATGCGGCGGCGCGGCGGCGCGTGGTGCGCGGCATGTGGGACAATCTCGGCCGGGTGGCGGGAGAACTGCCGCACCTGCCGGAGATGCAATGGGAGATCGAGGGAGCGGAGCACCTGGCGCCACTCCGGGAGCGAGGCGGCCCGGCCATCCTGGTCTCCGGCCACCTGGCGAATTGGGAGGTGCTGCCGCCGGCACTGGCCGCGCTCGGCATCCGCATGGGCAGCGTCTATCGCGCCGCAGGCAATGCGGCGGTGGACGCGCTGGTGAACCGGCTGCGGGCGGAGGCGGTGGAGGGACGACCGCTGCCGCTCTTCCCCAAGGGCGCGGCCGGGGCAAGGGCGGCGCTGAAGCACCTGTCGCAGGGCGGGGTGCTGGGGATGCTGGCCGACCAGAAGATGAATGACGGCATCCCGGTGCCGCTGCTGGGGCATGAGGCGATGACCGCGCCGGCCCCGGCGCAGCTTGCGCTCCGCTTCCGCTGCCCGCTGATCCCCGGCCGGGTGGAGCGCCTCGGCCCCTGCCGCTTCCGGCTGGTGGTGGAGCCGCCCTTGCCATTGCCGGAGGGCGGCGACCGGCAGGCGGCGATCCGGGCGGTGACGCAGGCCATCAATGACCGCCTCTCCGCCTGGATCCGGGAGCGGCCGGCAGAATGGCTATGGGCGCACCGGCGCTGGCCGGCGCCGGGCTGACCCCCCCGGGAAGGCACTCACGCCCGGCACCATCCCTTTCCCCATGGCGTTCACCGTCCCGCCCATCCGGCGAAGGACCCGACGAGAGCGCCATGCCCTTTTCCCTGGCCAATCTGTTCATCGGCCGCCCAGTTGCCAACCGCGAGGCCGAGGGCCGCAAGCTCGGCATCCTCACCGGCCTGCCCGCCATGGGGCTGGATGGTCTCGGGTCGGCCGCCTACGGCCCCGAGGCGGCGCTCACCATCCTGGCGGCCACGGGGGCAGCGGGCCTGGCGCATATCGGCCCGGTCACCTGGGTCATCCTGATCCTGCTGGCGATCCTGTTCCTCTCCTACTGGCAGACCATCGCCGCCTATCCGAACAATGGCGGTTCCTACATCGTCGCCAAGGACAACCTCGGCACCAATGCGGGCCTACTGGCCGCGGCGGCGCTTATGGTGGACTACCTGCTCAACGTCGCCGTCGGCATCTCGGCGGGCGTCGGTGCGCTGACCTCGGCGATTCCGGCGCTGCATCCCTATACGCTCTGGCTCTGCCTCGGCATCCTGGCCGCCATCACGGTGATGAACCTGCGCGGGACACGCGAATCCGGCCTAGCCTGGGCGATACCGACCTATCTCTTCGTCGCCAGCCTCGGCTTCGTCCTGGCCTGGGGCAGCTACAAGGCGATGCTCTCCGGCGGGCCGCCACAGCCGGTCGTCCGGCCGCCGGGCACCCCGCAGGCGAGTGAGGCGGTGACGCTCTGGCTGTTGCTGCGCGCCTTCGCCAGCGGCTGCACCGCCATGACCGGGGTGGAGGCAGTCAGCAACGGCGTCAGCGCCTTCCGTGAGCCGAAGGTCAGGCACGCGCATGGCACGCTGGCGGCGATCGTGGGCATTCTCGGCCTGCTGCTGCTCGGCATCGCGCACCTGGCGCAGGCCTATGGCATCATGGCCATGGACCAGACGCAGGAGGGCTACCAGAGCGTGCTCTCGCAACTGGTCGCCGCGGTCCATGGCCGCGGCTGGTTCTATTATGTGACGATCGGCAGCGTGCTCGCCGTGCTCTGCCTCTCCGCCAATACCAGCTTCGTCGACTTCCCGCGCCTCTGCCACTTGGTCGCCGAGGACGGCTTCCTGCCGCGGCCCTTTGCCGTGCCCGGGCGACGGCTGGTCTATTCCATCGGCATCCTGTTCCTGACAATGGGGGCGGGCAGCCTGCTGATTGCCTTCGGCGGCATCACCGACCGGCTGATCCCGCTTTTTGCCGTCGGCGCCTTCCTGTCCTTCACCCTGTCCCAGGCGGGCATGGCCGCGCATTGGTGGCGGGCCCGGGAGAGCGGCGCCCGGGGCGTGCACGCGAAGCTGGCCATCAACGGCCTCGGCGCGGTCGCCACCGGCGTGGCGCTGGCGGTCATCCTGGCCGCCAAGTTCATGGAGGGCGCGTGGCTGACCGCCATCATCATCCCCTGCACCATCCTGCTGCTGCGGGCGGTCCGGCGCTACTATGACGAGATCGACCGGCAGATCCTGCGCGGCAGCCATCGGCGCCTCGACCTGCAGCACCATGCGCCGCCCGTGGTCCTGGTCCCGATCAAGCAATGGGACCGGCTCGCGCGCAAGGCCGTGGAATATGCGCTCCGGCTCTCTCCCGATGTGACCGCGCTGCACATCATGGCCCTGGAAGGGCCGGATGTGGCGGAGCAGCAGGGCAAGCTCCGGCAGGAATGGCGCGAATTCGTCGAGCAACCGGCGCTTCGGGCAGGACTGAACCCGCCGCACCTGCAATTCGTCGCCTCCGAGTTCCGCAGCATGACCGCGCCGGTGCTGCGCGCCATCCAGGACGCGCAGCGCCGCGCGCCGGGCCGTCCGCTCACGGTCATCATGCCCGAGCTCGTCGAGGGGCGCTGGTGGGGCTGGCTGATGCACGCCAACCGCGAGCGGCGGCTGCGCACCCGCCTGCTGCGGCATGGCGGGCGGGATGTCGTCGTCTCGTCGGTTCCCTGGCATCTGCACCCGCCCGATCCCGCACAGGCCATCGCCGAGGAGGAGCCGGCCGAGGCCTTGCCCGTCACGACGAGAGTCAGCTCTGCTCCGCCGGCAGGAGCGGCCGCGGATCCACCGCCGTCTCGAACCAATTCAGCCCGAGATGCAGATGCGGCCCGGTGACGCGCCCGGTGGCGCCGATGGCGCCGATCCGCTGCCGCTGCGCCACCGCCTCGCCTTCCACCACATCCATGCGCGACAGATGCGCGTGCAGCGACTGCACGCCATGGCCGTGGTCCAGGATGACCGTGTTTCCCGTGAAATAGAGCTCCGCCGCCAGCAGCACCCGCCCCGCCGCCATGGCCAGGACCGGCGTGCCGGTGGGCGCGGCGATGTCGAGGCCGAGATGCGGCGCGCGCGGCTGCCCGTTCAGGATGCGCTGGCTGCCGAAGACGCCGCTGATGCGCCCCTGCGCCGGCCAGAGAAAGCCGCTGGCGAAGAAGTTCTCCGGGCTGTCCACGCGGCGCAGCGCGGCGATGCGCTCGCGTTCGCGCCGGATGCGGTCCAGGACGTCCGGCGGCGGCGTGACCATGGCGCCGGGCAGGCCCTCGATGCGCTGCACCTGCCAGTCCCGGCGGGCGACGGAGAGATGGCGGCGTTCCGTCCTTCCGCCAGGCGGGGTGATGGCGAGCACCGCCTCCGGCCCATGGTCGCGGCCGAAGCCGAGGGCGAAAGCCCCATCCGGGCCGACCCGCACCGGGCGGCCGTCCAGCGCCAGGCGTGTGCCCGGCGCAGCACGGCCGATCAGCAGCGCGCCCTGGGCGGGCTCGCCCTGCCATTCCACGGCGCGAGCGGCGCGGCTCAGCAGCAGGAGGCCCGGGAGCGCCCCCACCCATCGCGCTTGCAGCGCAAGCGCGATGGGGACCCGGGCCAGCGCGGCGCGGCGGCGGATCACAGCAGCGCTCCCTGGCCGGGCGTGTCGCCGCCGCCCTTGCGGCGGCCGTTCTTCGGGTTTTCCGGCTTGGTGCCATCGGCGGTGGCGCCGACATGGCCGTCGGCAAAGGTCAGGGTCAGGCGGCCGCCCGGCGGCACCGCGGCGGCGCTGGTCAGCGGCATGCCCTCGCCATCCTGCACCAGGGCGAAGCCGCGCGAGAGCACGGCCTGGTAGGAAACGCTTTCGAGCCGCGCCGTCAGCCCTCCCAGCCGCGTGCGCTTCTCCCGCAGCAGCGCCTGGACCGGGGTGGCGGAGAAGCAGACCAGGGCAGGTTCGTTCCGCCGTTTCTCCTGCAGCCGCCGCCAGGCATTGACGGCCTGGGCCTGGACCAGGGCCAGGGCGGCGCGCTTGGCCGCGATCTGCTCCCGCGGATGCGGCAGGCGCGGGGCGATGCGGGAGAGCATGCCCCGCTTCCGCTCCAGCAGCGAGCGCAGGCCGAGATCCAGACGTTCCGCCCGGTCCTCCAGCCGCTGCCGCAGGGTGCCAAGCATACCAGGCAGGTCCGGCAGACCGCGTTCGGCCTGCAGCAGGCGCTTGTGCGCGCGCTCCAGCACGGCGCGGGCGACATGCAGCAGCCGGGCATGGCGCTGCGCCAGATCCGCCAGCAAGTCGGCGCGGGCTGGCACCACCAGCTCCGCCGCCGCCGTCGGGGTGGGAGCGCGGCGGTCGGCGGCGAAGTCGATCAGCGTCGTATCCGTCTCATGCCCCACCGCGCTGATGAGCGGGATAGGGGAGTTGGCGGCGGCGCGGACGACGATCTCCTCGTTGAAGGCCATCAGGTCCTCAAGGCTGCCGCCGCCGCGGGCGACGATGAGCACATCCGGCCGCGGCACCGGGCCATCGGGGGGCAGGCGTCCGAACCCCTCGATGGCGGCGGCGATCTGCTCCGCCGCGCCCTGGCCCTGCACCGCGACGGGCCAGAGGATGATCCGGCGCGGGAAGCGGCGGGCGATGGTGGTGCGGATGTCCTGGATGACCGCGCCGCGCTCGCTGGTGACGACGCCGATCACCTCGGGCAGCAGCGGGAGCGGCCGCTTGCGTTCCGGGGCGAAGAGACCTTCCTCCAGCAGCTTCAGGCGCAGGCGTTCGATCCGCGCCAGCAGCGCGCCCTCGCCGGCATAGTCCAGCCGGTCGATGACGAGCTGGTATTTCGAGCGGTCGGCATAGGTGCTGATGCGCCCGGTGGCGATCACCTCCAGCCCGTTCTCCGGCCGGATGGCCAGGCGCGGGACGGCGGTCTTCCAGATCACCGCCTCCAGCTTCGCATTCTCGTCCTTCAGCGAGAGATACACATGGCCGGAAGGGTAGCGCTTCAGCTCGGTGATCTCGCCGCGCACGCGGACCCGGCCGAAGGCCCCCTCCAGGGTGCGGCGGATGGCGCCGGCGATCTCGGAGACAGCGAATTCGGGGATGTTGTCGGTGGCGCTGCGGTCCGGGCTGTTGGGCATGGGCGTGTCCATCTCCGGACCTTATGCTAAGGCCCCGCCGCTGGGGAGCGTTTCCCCCTCTGTTTCAGTCGAGGCGTGGCATGAAGGTCCTGGTAGTCGGCGGCGGCGGACGGGAACATGCGCTGTGTTGGGCGCTTTCCGCCTCTCCCCTGCTCACGAAGCTCTGGTGCGCACCAGGCAATGCCGGCATTGCGGAGGTGGCGGAATGCGTCCCGATCGGGGCGGAGGATGTCCCCGGCCTGGTCCGATTCGCGCGGGAGCAGGGCGCGGACCTGGTGGTAGCCGGGCCGGAGGCACCACTGACCCTCGGCCTCGCCGATGCCTGCGCCGAGGCCGGGCTGCGCTGCTTCGGGCCGAGCGCCGCGGCGGCGCAACTGGAGGGCAGCAAGAGCTTCACCAAGGAAGTGGCCGATGCCGCCGGCGTGCCGACCGCGCGGTGGCAACGCTTCGCCGATCCCGCCGCCGCCCGCGCCTATGTGCGGGAGCAGGGCGCGCCCATCGTGGTGAAGGCGGATGGGCTGGCCGCCGGCAAGGGCGTGGTCGTCGCCGCCACGGTGGCGGAGGCCGAGGCCGCCATCGCGGACATCATGGAAAGCCGCGTGCACGGCGCCGCCGGCGCGACGGTGGTGATCGAGGAATGCCTGACCGGGCAGGAGGTCTCCTTCTTCGCCCTGTGCGATGGCAAGACCGCGCTGCCCCTGGGCGCGGCGCAGGACCACAAGCGCGTGGGCGACGGCGATACCGGCCCGAATACCGGCGGCATGGGCGCCTACTCCCCGCCGCCTGCCTTCACGGACGCGCTGCGGGAGGAGGTGATGGCCCGCATCGTCCGCCCGACCCTGGCCGAGATGGCACGGCGCGGCACGCCCTTCCGCGGCGTGCTCTTCGCCGGGCTGATGCTGACGGAACAGGGGCCGAAGCTGATCGAGTTCAATGTCCGCTTCGGCGACCCGGAATGCCAGGCGCTGATGGTGCGCCTGCGCAGCGACCTGCTGCCCGCGCTGCTCGCCGCCTGCGACGGCGAGTTGCACGATTTCGACCTGCGCTGGGAGGACCTTCACAGCATGGTCGTGGTGATGGCGGCGCGCGGCTATCCGGGGGCCTATGTAAAGGGCACGGAGATCCGTGGCCTCGATGCCGCCGCGGCGGTGCCGGGCGTGCAGGTCTTCCATGCCGGTACGGCGCGGCGGGCGGATGGGGCGATCATCGCCAATGGCGGCCGCGTGCTCGGCATCACCGCGACAGGCAAGACGCTGCGCGAGGCGCGGGATGTGGCCTATCGGGCGGTGGATGCGATCGACTGGCCGGAAGGCTTCTGCCGGCGGGATATCGGCTATCGCGCGCTGTAACGCCTGCGACCTTACCGCTCAGGGGGAGGGCGAATGACAGAGGACGAGCAGGCGATCCGCGACGTGGTTGCGACCTGGATGCGGGCCAGCCGCAGCGGCGACACCGCGACCGTGCTCTCGCTCATGACCGAGGATGTGGTCTTCATGGTCCCCGGCCGGGAACCGTTTGGTCGCGAGGCGTTCGAGGCGGCGGCCGGCGCCGAAGGCGCTCCGCGGATCGACGGAACGAATGAGATCGTAGAAATTCGGGTGCTCGGTGACTGGGCCCTCACCCGCAACCGCATCGACCTGACGATCAGCCCGCCCACCGGCGAACCGGTGCGGCGCAGCGGCTACACGCTGACGCTCTTCCGCAAGGAAGCGGACGGCCGGTGGAGGCTGGCCCGCGACGCCAACCTCCTGACGGCACGAGGCTAGAGCGCGGAAGCGGCGCAGCGGGCCAGACCCGCCGCGCCGAAATGCCTCAGCGGCGCAGGCCGAGGCGCTCGATCAGCCGCTCGTAGCGGCCCTGGTCCTTGCGCTTCAGGTAGTCCAGCAGGCCACGCCGCTGGCCGACCAGCACCAACAGCCCGCGGCGGCTGTGGAAGTCCTTGGCGTGGGTCTTCAGATGCTCGGTCAGGTTGGCGATCCGCTCGGACAGGATGGCCACCTGCACTTCCGGGCTGCCGGTGTCGCCCGGCTTGGTCGCGAATTCCTTGATCAGCGCCGTGCGGCGCTCCGCAGTGATCGACATCGGGTTCTTCTCCTGTTGGCCGGGCCTTCGGGCCTGCGGCGGTTCAACCGACGGCCTGTGGGGGCACCTCGGCCATCAGGCGTTCCGGCTTCAAAAGGCCGGCGTCCAGACGGCAGAGTCCCACGAACCGCCCCCCCGCCATGGCGCGGACCAGCCCCCCTTCGGGATCGGCCGCGCCCGGAATCCGGCCCATCAGCTCCACCAGGCTGATCGCCTGGCCGAAGCCGAGCCGGGCGGCCTCCGCCTCCGTGAGGGCCAGCGCCGGGATGTCGGCCAGCGCGGTCGCCACGGGCAGCAGGAGGTCCGGGGAAGGAGGCGGGGTATCCCCGGAACCGATCAATTTGTCCAGGGGGATTGCCTGATCCTCCCGGAAGGGTCCGACCCGCATGCGCCGCAGCGCCGCGATATGCCCGACCGTGCCGAGGGCCAGGGCCAGGTCGCGGGCCAGGGAGCGCATGTAGACGCCCTTGCCGCTCTCCACCAGGAAAACGGCGTGGTCGGCATCCGGGCGGGATTCCAGCTCGAACCTGTCAACTCGGGCCGGGCGGGGCTGGAGTTCCACCACCTGCCCCTCCCGCGCCAGGTCATAGGCGCGCTCGCCGCCGACCTTGATGGCGGAATAGAGCGGCGGGACCTGCATGATGTCGCCGATGAAGGCGGGCAGGGCGGCGCGGATTTGCTCGTCCGTGGGGCGGGCCTCGCTGGTCGCGGTCACCTGGCCGTCGGCATCGTCGGTGTCGCGCGCCTCGCCGAAGCGCAGGGTGAAGCGGTAGGACTTGGTGCCGTCCATCACATAGGGGACGGTCTTGGTGGCGGCGCCGAAGGCCACGGGCAGCAAGCCGGTCGCCAGCGGGTCCAGCGTGCCGCCATGGCCGGCCTTCTGCGCATCGAAGGCGCGCTTCACCTTGTTGACGACATCGGTGGAACCGATGCCGCTGGGCTTGTCCACGATCAGCCAGCCGTCGATCGGACGGCCGCGCGGCTTGCGGCGGTGATGGTGACGCATTCTCAGCTTTTCTCGGGTGGGACGGGCCGGGGGTGGCCCTCGGCATCGAGGGCGACGAAGGTGAAGACCGCCTCCGTCACCCGGTTGGCGTGTTCCTGCTCGCGGCGCCAGGCCTCGACGCAGATGCGCATGGAGGTGCGGCCGACGGAGAGGATGCGGGCATAGAGGCTGACCTCATCGCCGACCCTGACAGGGGAGAGGAAGCTCATCGCCTCCACCGCCACGGTGGCGACGCGGCCGCGGGCGCGGCGCGAGGCGGCATTGCCGCCGGCAAGGTCCATCTGCGCCATCAGCCAGCCGCCGAAGATGTCACCCGCCGGGTTGGTATCCGCCGGCATGGCGATGGTGCGGATCATCGGCGCCTCATCGGGAAGCTGAGGAGGCACGCTCATTCCGCCTCCTCATCCTCCCGTGGACCGAGGTCGCGCGCCACTTCCGGCCGCCGTAGCACCTGGTCGATCCGCATGGCGTAGTCCAGCGCGGTGTCGGGCTGGAAATGCAGCTCCGGCGCGAATTTCAGCCGCACCGCCTTGGCCACCTGCGTCCGCAGATAGGGCGCTGCACGCTTCAATGCGCGGAACTGCGCCTCCGGCAGGTCATGGCCAAGGCCGCTGACGAAGGCCGTCATGTGCTTGAGGTCGGGAGAAGCCCGCACCTCAGTCACCGTCACATGCGCCGCAGCCAGATCCGGGTCGCGGAATTCGGCACGGGCGAAGAGAGCGGCGAGCGCGTGCCGCACTTCCTCCGCCACCCGCAACTGCCGCTGCGACGGGCCGGCCTCATGGCCGGAATGGCGTTTGGTCATGGGGTTCGGACCCTACAGAAAGCGAGGGGCGCGGCACCCAAGCGGCACCGCGCCCCGGAAGTTCCGGAGGGTGGCGCCCGTCAGGCGGCCGCCACCGTCTCCGTCTCGTAGCACTCGATCTGGTCGCCGACGCGGATGTCGTCGTAGTTGGCGAAGGACATGCCGCATTCCAGGCCGTTGCCGACCTCGCGCACATCGTCCTTGAAGCGCTTGAGGGTCGAGAGCTCGCCCTGGTGGATCACCACGCCGTCGCGCAGCAGGCGCACGCCGGCGCCGCGCTTCACCACGCCTTCCGTCACGCGGCAGCCGGCCACCTTGCCGACGCGCTTGACGTCGAAGACCTGCAGGATCTGCGCATAGCCCAGGAACTTCTCGCGCTGCACCGGCGCGAGCTTGCCCTTGACCAGCTTCTCGATGTCGTCCGCCACCTCGTAGATGATGGAGTAGTAGCGGATCTCCACCCCTTCCCGCTGCGCCAGCTCCCTGGCCTGGGCCGTGGCGCGGACGTTGAAGGCGACGATCACGGCATCCGAGGCCTTGGCAAGCTGGATGTCCGATTCGGTGATCTGGCCCACCGCGCTGTGCAGCACGCGGACCCGCACCTCCTCGTTGCCGAGCTTGCCGAGGGTGACGCTGATCGCCTCGGCGCTGCCCTGGACGTCGGCCTTGATGACGACCGCGACCTCCTTCTGCTCGCCCGCCTGGATGCGGGCCAGCATCTCGTTCAGCGTGCCGCGGCCGGCACCGGCGGCAGCCGCTGCCTTCTCCCGCAGACGACGCTGGCGATAGGCGGAGATCTCGCGCGCCCGGGCCTCGTCCTCCACCGCGACGAAATTCTCGCCGGCGGTGGGCACGCCCGAGAGGCCGAGGATCTCGACCGGCAGGCTGGGCCCGGCCGACTTCAACTGGCGGCCCTTGTCGTCCAGCATGGCGCGCACCCGGCCCCATTCGGCGCCGGCCACGACGATGTCGCCCTGGTGCAGCGTGCCCTTCTGGACCAGCACCGTCGCCACCGGGCCACGGCCACGGTCCAGCTTGGACTCGATCACCGTGCCCTCGGCCGCCCGGTCCGGGTTGGCCTTCAGGTCCAGGATCTCCGCCTGCAGCGTGATCGCCTCGAGCAGCTTGTCGAGGTTGATCTTCTGCGTGGCCGAGACCTCGACCTCCTGCGTCTCGCCGCCCAGACTCTCGACTACCACCTCGTGCTGCAGCAGTTCCTGCCGCACGCGGTCGGGCTTCACGCCGGGCTTGTCGATCTTGTTGATCGCCACGATCAGCGGCACGCCGGCCGCCCGGGCATGGCGGATCGCCTCGATCGTCTGCGGCATCACGCCGTCATCGGCCGCGACCACCAGCACCACCATGTCCGTCACCGAGGCGCCGCGGGCGCGCATGGCGGTGAAGGCCTCATGGCCCGGCGTGTCGATGAAGGTGACCTTGTTGCCGTCCGGCAGGGTCACCTGATAGGCGCCGATATGCTGGGTGATGCCGCCGGCCTCGCGCGCCGCCACGTCGGTCTGGCGCAACGCGTCCAGCAGGCTGGTCTTGCCGTGGTCGACATGGCCCATGATGGTGACCACGGGCGGCCGCGGCTTCAGGTCGGCCTCCGCATCGGTGGTGCCTTCCAGGCCCAGCTCCACATCGCTTTCGGCCACGCGCTTCGGACGGTGGCCGAATTCCTGCACCACCAGCTCCGCCGTGTCGGCGTCGATGCTCTGGGTCAGGGTGGCCATGACGCCCATGCGGAACAGCGCCTTCACCACCTCGCCGCCACGGGCGGCCATGCGGTTGGCAAGCTCCTGCACGGTGATCGTCTCCGGGATCACCACGTCGCGCACCACGCGCTCCTGGCCGGAGCGCAGGCGGGCGAGTTCCTGCTGCCGCCGCTCGCGCTCGCGGGCGCGGCGGAGGGAGGCGATGGAGCGCGTGCGCTCATCCTCGCCCTCGATCGCGGCCTGCACGTCGATGCGGCCGCCACGGCGGTCGAGGCCGGGCAGGCCCTTCTTGGCCGGGGCCAGGGCGGGCTTCCTCGGGGCGGCCGGGGTGCCGGGCCGGCGGGCCGGACCACGACGCTCCTCCTCCTCATCACCGGTGCGGGCGCGCAGCGTCAGCTTGGCTGCGGGCGGTGCCGGGGCGACGGGCGCGGCCGGCACTGGGCCCGGGCGGCGCGCCACGGGCGCGGCAGGGCCAGGCGCCACGGGACGCGGCTGCTGGGCCGGCGCCGGAGCGGCGGCTGCAGCGGCAGCCGCAGCGGCCTCGGCACGCTTGCGCTCCTCCTCGGCCGCCTTCTGGCGGGCCTCCTCCTCGGCACGCTTGCGCTCCTCCTCGGCCCGGCGGGCCTCCTCCTCGGCGCGCTTGCGTTCCTCTTCCGCCTTGCGGGCGGCTTCCTCCGCGGCGCTGCGGAGCTGGAGCGCCTGGCGCTCCCGTTCCTCCCGCAGCCGCTGCGCCTCCAGGCGCCGCTGCTCCTCCAGCGCGCGCTGGCGGTTGGCCAGCTCCGCCTGGGTCAGCGGCCGCCCGCCGGCGGGC
>Ga0207747_1001897_pt1 | contig 12933 bp, 9 predicted proteins | sample HigsolmetaGSP11D_FD_184839 | JGI IMG/M metagenome (GOLD analysis project Ga0207747, IMG submission 184839) | High solid enriched microbial communities from the Joint BioEnergy Institute, USA - SP1-1-D (SPAdes) | ecosystem: Engineered > Bioreactor > SSF (Solid state fermentation) > Aerobic >...
GAATAGCTCTTCCACAATATTGAAGTGAACATTCGTATCCTTCCCACCTATTGGGTAAAGCCGGGTTAAGATGAAGACCATCTTCTTTTATTCTCAGTCCTGCAAAACCAAATACGATGGCTAACCACGTACCTCCCATATTAGCCAGATGAAGACCGTCTTTTGTGTTTCCATGGGTGTTGTCCAAATCAAGTCGGGCGGTTTCAATAAAGTATTGATAGGCTTTTTCAATGTCACCTATTTTCGCTCCCATAATGCTAAAGATACAAGATGAAAGCGAAGAATCATGGGTCGTTATTCCTTCATAGTAAAAATATGAATTTGTCATTGTTTCTTCGGTTACTTCATCTTCTAAAAGAAAATGGGCTAAAACCGTATCCGCCTGTTTGCATACTTGATACCGATATAAAGTTAACGGATGATAATGCAGTAGTAACGGATAATGATCCTTTGGCGTATGTTCAAAATCCCAAACCGCCTTTTGTAAAAACGTGTCGTCTTGCGGATTGATTTTTAATTGCTCATCATAAGGCAAAAACATTTTTGTTGCCGTTTCTTGCCACATGTCCGGCTCATCGTTCTCTAACTGAATTTTTTCTTTTAGTTCTGCCAGTAACTCCGGCGCATCTTTTTCCAGCTTTTTAAATGCCTTTACTGCCCACTTCAAATTGTACTTAGCCATCACATTCGTATAGTAATTGTTATTGACAATGGCCGTATATTCATCCGGACCGGTAACCGCATCGATTTTAAACTGCCCCTCGGTAAAATGACCGACTTCCAACCAAAGTCTGGCTGTTTCAAATAATACTTCGGTAGCGTACGAACGAAAGAACGCTTCATCCTTTGTCGCTAAGTAATATTGCACAAATCCGTAGGCGATATCGGCACTTATATGATATTGGGCAGTTCCGGCGGGAAAATAGGACGAACATTCTCCACCGGCTATCGTTCGCCACGGAAATAAAGCTCCTTTTCGATGTCCCATTTCTTTTGCCCGCTTCCTCGCATGATCCAAAATGGAATAACGATACAAGAGCAACTGCTTGGCAATTTCCGGTTTGGTCATAATAAAGACGGGAAGCATATAAATTTCTGTATCCCAGAAATAATGACCTTCATACCCTTCTCCGGACAAACCTTTCGCGGCAATATTTGAAAGCGGATCTCGCCCGGCCGACTGAAGCAGATGATAAAGATTAAAGCGGATTCCTTCCTGGACTTTATCATCCCCATGAATAACGATATCGGCATGGTTCCAAAATTTTTGTACATAATCAATTTGTTCGCTAAGTAATTCTTCAAAAGTTACGGTCTTTAATTGATTTTGAAGATCTATGCCCTTTTCGCTAAGATTTTCACCATGTCTGCTTGTGTCAACATAAATATTTCGTTTTTCCACTGTTCTTGGTTTGTCAAGGAAAAATTCAATCGTTGTTTCAACGGATTGGTCCCTCACCTGATCGATTCGTGTTCCCTCAACATATTGATAAGATGTAATACAGGCTGTTTGTAACCCGGACTTTGTTGTTTGATTGACAACAACCGCATACTCTCCAACCATTTTCGATTCGATTGTAGTCAGTAATTTTCCATGCCCGGACCCTACACGCGGATCATTTTCATTGACATAATTTTTGACATCCCCATTGACAGTAGAGACTATTTTTACCTTACCAAAAAAATTAATCGGTTCAATTTTTATTTGTATAGAAAATAGTTCTTTCTTCTCAAAGGAAACAAGCCTTCGAAAACAAAGTTTCAGCTCTTTCCCTTTTGGTGAACGCCAATGAATCAAACGTTCTGTAAAGCCTTTGTCAAGGTGCAACTTTCGTTCATATGCCTTTACTTCACCGATAAACAGATTGAAAGGTTCTTCGTCTGTACCTAACAAAATATTCACTTGCCCAGCATCAATTACATTGACAATTTTTTGCTGGGTAGAGGGAAAGCCATATAGTTTTTCCCCATAAGGAATGTCCGTAATATCATAAAAGGCATTGATATAGGTTCCTTTGATCGTAGGGTCCGTTTCCCGATACCCTTCTTCAAAGTTTCCCCTAACACCTAAATAGCCATTGGCTAACGAAAATAAACTTTCTTCAACAATTAACCGTTCAGGATTAATTGATTGACTCCTTATTGTCCAAGTCATACCAAAACACTCCGGTGTATACAATTTTGTTAAAAAATCATTAAATCTATTTCAATATTCATTGATTCTACTTGTATTCTAAGTTGGAATCGTTTACACTTATATTAAATTTTTTAGGATTTTGTTAATATTTTTAGGAAATTAGGTGATATGATGGATGCCTCACTGCAAAAGAAAATTGTCAAACAATATTACAAAGCAAGAATTGAAAACCAAAAAAACGAATACTTACATCCTTCCTATCAACTTGAACAAAAACTAATTACTGCGATCAAGTTCGGAAATGAAAAGGAAGCTATCAGCACATTAAAGGAAATCAATAAACAAAAGCGAGCAAAATTGGCGAATAATTCTCTCCGATCGTTAAAGAATTCTTTAATTGGGTCTTGTACAATTTTTACACGAGCTGTCATCCAAGGTGGGCTTCATCCGGAAAGTGCTTATAATTTAAGTGATGTCCTCATACAAGAACTTGAGAATATTAATGAACCTGCTATGCTTGATGAGTTTGAAATAAATATGGTCTATACATTTATTCAGGAACTAAAGAATGAGCAATTGCCAAAATACACCAATATTGTTACGCAAACAATCTCGTATATTCATGAACATATTCTTCATGAACTTTCTTTAGAAAAAATTGCAAAAGACTTATATATTCATCCAAGCTACCTTTCTAATATTTTTAGGAAGGAGACCGGGACAACAGTAAGCAATTATATTAATCAAAAGAAAATTGAGGAATCTAAATACTTCCTGTTGCATTCTGAACTGTCAATCTCTGATATTTCAAATCTTTTTCGGTTTTGTAATCAAAGTTATTACACCGCCTTATTTAAAAAATATACCGGTATCACCCCAAAGGTCTTTCGTGAGCTTAATCATCAAAGTGAATCATAGCTAAGAGGTTTTGGTTTGATCATTTATCCAGCATCAAAGGGCTAGCACTGAAAAACTAATCGAATAAGTTCACTTTTACAGTTTTGCAAGATTACTTTGCGCTTTTTTAATGGCCTCCTTGACGAGCACTCTGCAAAAGCATAGGACAGAACAAGTTAACTAGCTTGTTGAAGATATATGCTCTGCAATACAAGTTTACCGATGATTTACTTCTTTAAATAAAAAGAAAAACTGCCTCGATATGGCAAATAAGCATTGGGCGTGGTCTCTTTTTTGTTCACACATTATTGGCATTTATTCATTGCCGCCACTTGATTCTATGAAACATGACCATGGAAAGTGCTAACCCATGATAAGATTCCTTAATATACACCATATTTATATGTATCTTCATAGTTTGAAAAAGTGAAGCTATTCATATTATTTTTCATTGATCTCTATGAAACATGTATCATGCTTTTTTTCACTTCTTTTTGTAAAATAATGTATTATAGTGGTTCTTATAGGAGGTTGATCAGAATGCAAGCCATCGAAAAATCGAAAGTACAAAAACTTATCGATCAATTTTTGAACGAAGATGTTTATATTCATATAGAAACGACAAATGGCGCTTATGCCACCCATAATGATGCATCCTTTTTCAATGCAAGTGCGTTTATCCGAAATGCACGGGTTCGTTATGAGCGTGGTAAGATTACGGGCGATGGGCCGTTTCGAGTCGGTTTGAAAATGGAACTTGGCTGGATTTATGGGGAAGGTCTTACCCATTATGAATTAGATGAACAAGGTCGACTGTTGATGACCGGAATTGACCATAGCGGAAAATTAGCTATTGCGTTCGAAATTAGCCGGACACCTTTTGAGTAAAAAGGGGTGTGCAAAGCTTTTGAAAAGGGCGCATAAATTTTCTAATGACGTGACGAACCCTTAAAAAAGAGGGGGCTAAACCTTTTAACCTTTTGAAAGAAGGGGTGTAACTTTGGAAGGTGGATGCTGAACATGTCTATCCTTTTGAAAGCTGCGTTTTGACTTTTGGAAGGGGAACGTTATACGGCTCTAACTTCTTGAAAGAGGCGTTTTGACTTTTGGAGAGTGGATGCCAAACGGGTCTAACCTTTTGCAAGGAGCGTTAACCTTTTGAATAGTGAGTTTTTCCCTTTTTGAAAAGGATTCTAACTTCTTGAAAGGAGAATGGTAAATGATTGAAAATGAAAGACATGTGCTTATCGTATTCCCTCATCCAGACGATGAAGCATTTGGCGTATCAGGTACAATTGCTACTTTTGTCAAGCAAGGGACACCGGTAACGTATGCTTGCTTAACGCTTGGTGAAATGGGACGAAACCTTGGAAACCCTCCATTTGCGACTAGAGAATCACTGCCAAAAATTAGGAAAACCGAATTACAAAACTCGGCAAAAGCAATGGGTGTGAAAGATCTCCGGATGCTTGGATTTCGTGATAAAACCGTTGAATTTGAAGATGAGGAGAAACTGGCTGGTTTAATTTCTGAAATGATTGACGAATTAAACCCCAGCTTAATCATTACCTTTTATCCTGGTTATTCAGTTCATCCGGATCATGAGGCAACCGGTCGAGCTGTTGTTCGTGCTGTTGGCCATATGATGAAAGAGGAACGTCCAAAACTTTACTGTGTAGCCTTCTCCAATCATTGTGAGGAAGAATTAGGCAAACCGGATATTATCCATGATGTCTCACAAGCAGCGGAGGAAAAATTGGGTGCTATCCAAGCACACAAAACCCAAACCGCTCTCTTTTACGATGATATGTCAAAGCGTTTGGAAGCAAAAGACCCGGATGCGCTAAAATGGTTGCAATATGAACGATTTTGGACCTATAAGTGGAATGATTAAAATTTCTAATGGATTGTCTTGCAATGTGAAGCAATCCGAGCTTTTCCTATCGGACAGTTTCGTGCAGTTTATCAGGGCTACTGAAAAACAATTAAAATATGGTCACTACTACAATATATAGGGCATAAACTATAAAAATACATCAAAATAATGTTTAGCAAAATGATTTAATCCTCTCGAACCATCCAATAAGATGGTTCGAGGCCGTAGAAAAACAATACGCATAAAGTTCACGCCCCAATATTATAGTAGGGATAAACAAAAATACTTACATCTAAATATGTTTATTAGCAAGATGATTACTATGCATTTTTTCAGTGGTTGTGAATGGCTCTCGTGGACAATATCAGAGACTAATAAAGAAAACTCGGGCTATGACAGTGAAGAGCCGGGGACTTCATCATCAGTTTCCCCTGACTTCAACAGTAAAATCAAAAGTTCCAAAGTACCACTCAAGATTTCTAAAAAACCGTGTATAAACAATTTACTACCAATCTAACAGCAATAAACCAGATTCCAATGACTCCCCGCAATATTCATGTAAAAATTTTACAGGAACCCTACCCACGAATGATAAAAAAATCCATGGGAACTGCCTCCCACGGATTAATGTGAATTATTTTTGTTTAAAAGATCCACACTCGATTCATACGAGTATAATAGATATACAAAATCTTATACCGATTTAAATTCATACACACGTGTTTCATACGGGTTTAATACCGTTTCATCCAGCAACTCGTTTTCTGCCTCCGGGTAATTATTCAATAATAATACAGATTTTTTCCCTTTCAATTCGGCTGGACATGTAAATACTATTTTTTCTTCACTGAAATTACATATAATTATTGCTTGTTTTTCTTCTAATGTCCGAGTGTATACAAATAATTTCGGGTCTTCTGGGTATAGTAAATCATATGTCCCATACACAAATAATTCATTTTCTTTTCTAATACGAATCATTTTTTTATAAAAATTCAAAATCGAATCTGGATCGTTTTCTTGTTGCTCAACATTAATATAAACATAGTTTTCATTTAAACCGATCCACGATTTTCCCCCCGTTGTAAAACCGGCCATCGGTCCAGCATTCCATTGCATTGGTGTCCTTGAATTATCGCGTGATCGGTTCCATATTACTTCCATTATTTCTTCATGGGGACGACCTTTTGCACATTCTGCCTTGTAAAAATTCCGCATACTAATATCATCATAATCTTCAATGTTTGCAAACTTAACATTCGTCATACCGATTTCTTGTCCTTGATAAATAAAAGGTGTCCCCTGCATAAAGAAATAGAGGGTAGCGAGCATTTTCGCACTTTCTTTCCAATACTCTCGGTCATTTCCTATATTGGAAACACTGCGGGGTTGATCATGATTTTCTAAAAATAATGCATTCCAGCCTATATTTTCCAAGCCTTTTTGCCATTTACTTAAGATTTTTTTCAAAGCTATTACATCTAGCGGTTGCTTTACCTCTTTATCCCAAAGACTTAAATGTTCAAATTGAAAGATCATATTCATATACCCATTTTCTTCGCCAACCCAGCGTTTTGCATCTTTAATCGTGACACCGTTTGCTTCACCGACAGTCATAATATCATATTTTTTAAAGGTAGCTTTAGAGAAATCACTTAACCATTCATCGATTCCTTCCACATTTCGGGTATAATCCATTGCATCGACATAATCTAAATTGTCTGGATTGGGCATATCGGGATAGCCGGGCTGCTTTTTAATATGAGAGATTGCATCAATCCGAAAGCCGTCAATCCCTTTATTAAGCCACCAACATACCATCTCTTTTAAGGCATCACGAACTTCTTTATTTTCCCAATTTAAATCAGGTTGTTTTTTTGAGAAAAGATGAAAATAATATTGGCCAGTCTCTTCATCATATTCCCAAGTGGATCCTTCAAAGATTGATTTCCAGTTGTTCGGTTCCTTTCCATCTTTCCCATCGCACCAAATGTACCAATCTCGTTTTGGATTTTCACGAGAAGAGCGGGATTCAATAAACCATGGGTGTTCATCGCTTGTATGGTTAATTACGAGGTCCATAATTACTTTAATCCCATGTTTATGAGCTTCATTTAATAATCTTTCAAAATCCTCCATTGTACCGAAATCATCCAATATATCTTGATAATCAGATATATCATAGCCGTTATCATCATTTGGCGATTTGTAGATCGGACAAAGCCAGATCACATCGATTCCTAACCTTTTCAAATAATCAAGCTTTTCAACGACACCTTGTATATCCCCAATCCCATCGCCGTTACTATCTTTAAAACTGCGAGGATATATTTGATAGACAACACTTTCTTTCCACCACTTTTTCTTCATATTTATTTCGTCTCCTTCTTTGATGTTGATCAAAGTCCTCAATCAAATGAAACTTCCATCAGGGGGGGTTCGTCCAAATTTTTTTGGACAGTTCTTGCTGATTGGGTAGCGATATTGTCAGCGAGACCTGCTCTATTGGACAATTCTTGCTTGTTGAGTCTCTGTTTTGTCCGCGAGACCCGTTCTATTGGACAGTTCTTGCTTGTTGTGTCTCCGTTTTGTCCGTGAGAACCGCTCTATCGGACAATTCTTGCTTGTTGAGTCCCCGTTTTGTCCGCGAGACCCGCTCTATTGGACAGTTCTTGCTTGGTGAGTCCCCATTTTGTCCGTGAGAGCCGCTCTATTGGACAGTTCCTCCTGTTTGAGCCTCCGTTTTGTCCGTGAGACCCGCTCTATCGGACAATTCTTGCTTGGTGTGTCCCCGTTTTGTCCGCGAGACCCGCTCTATTGGACAGTTCTTGCTTGTTGTGTCTCCGTTTTGTCCGCGAGACCCGCTCTATCCATAGTTAGTTGAATCAATCGGACCATTTGCGACAGCCCGTCCCCACCTATCACGCGTAAAGAAAGGCTCGTACTGTCTGTGTCCGTTAAGCGTATTGTCACTGTCCGTTAAGCGTACTGTCTGTGTCCGTTAAAGCGGGATAATCCTCCATTCTCTACACGAAAATGGATACAAACTGTACACTTTCATTTTCTGATAGAGTTGCCAATGTTCATGAAATCATTGTTTTACAAGATTCCCTTTCGATTATCTTTGTTGGAATAATTAAACTTTTTTTCAGTGTATTTGGTTCATTGATTTGCTCAATGACTGTTTTAGCCGCTTCATACCCCAATTGAAAAATTTGTATATCCACAGAAGTTAATCTAGGATTTGAGACTCTTGAAATGGTTGAATTATTAAAACAAATCACGCTTACATCTTCCGGTACTCTTAAGCCGATTTTTGATAAGGATGATAATACAATTAATGCATTTAAGTCATCCGTAAGCACCATTGCTGTAGGAGGCTCAGGTAAAGACATCAGTTCTCGAATCACCCGCATGCCTTCTTCATAGCTGTAATTGATATTTCTTATATACTCATTACAAACTTCTACTTGGTTTGCCTGTAATGATTGTTGAAATCCGGAAAGTCTTGCATTCGTTACTTCATATTTATTATCGTCCCCAATAAAGGCAATTCGCTTATGACCAAGTTTGATTAGGTATTGAGTTGCTTCCATTGCGGCGTGAATATTATCATTATCAACATAAGAAATTTTATTGACATCTTTTGTCGGCTTACCTAATATAACAAAAGGAATCTGACTTTGAATCAAATAATCAACAACCGGATCATCTTTTTTTGAATATAAGACTAAGACACCATCCACTTGTTTTCCATTCACCATTTTCAAAACGTCTTGAAATAAATTTTCCTCAGACTCCCCTGTGGAAAGCCGAATACTGTATTCATATTTATTGCATATATAACTGATGCCTCGAAGTACTTCCGGTATAAAAGTTGTGTGAATTGCTTCACTTTCAGAATGTTTCATAACGACTCCAATGGTTTTGGTTGTTTGTTGGACTAACGATCTGGCATTCAAATTTGTATGATAACCAAGTTCTTCAATGACCTTCCTTACATGTTTCTTTGTTTTCTCACTAATTTTCGGACTATCTGATAGTACTCTTGATACCGTTGAAATCGATACATTTGCCTTTTTTGCTACATCTTTTATTGTTACCGCCACGTATTTTTCACCGACCTTCTCATTACCGAAAATGTATGTTTCTTATCTTATTATATTTACTATATTGGACTTGGTTAAGTAGTGCAAAAAGTTTTCTTCCACTTACAAGTATTATGATGCAAGGAAACATTTTTATTGGGATAACGTTTGCACAATATAATCTCATATTACCACTTATTAGCGCACAAATCAAATACAATAGAAGATGTTCTTTTCCTGCTATAGCTGTATAAGATCCCACCATTAATTATTTTGGACATACGAAATTCTTGACCATTATTTTTATCTGTGTTATATTTAACTCATGAAAACGTTTGTCCTTAAACACGGTTAGTTTTATCATCAGTAAAAAATAATAAGAATAAAAGCTATGTTTCACATTAAGACACGGATTTTTCGGCAAACGGTTTCACATTTACAAAGGGAGGTCTTATTTAATGAACAAGAAATGGTTCATGGTGTTATTCTCAATAGTACTTTCTATCGGAGTTCTTGCAGGATGTTCAGGTGGTTCTGATGAAAAAGCTTCTGGTGATAAGGATGATAAAGGTTCTGTATATTATTTAAATTTCAAGCCAGAAATTGCTGATCAAATTAAACAAATGGCAAAAGATTTCACAAAGGAAACCGGCATCAAAGTTACGATGACTACTGCTGCTGGCGGTACATATGAATCCACATTGAAAGCTGAAATTTCAAAATCTGAAGCTCCAACCATTTTCTTTATTAACGGACCTGTTGGTTATTCTAACTGGAAAGATTATACATTAGATTTATCAGATTCCGATATTTATAGTTGGTTGTTAGATAAAGATATGGCCATTAAAGGAAACGATGGCGGCGTTTATGGTGTTCCGATTGCTGTTGAAGGCTATGGAATTATCTATAACAAATCGATTATGAACAAATATTTTTCATCCGCTAACAAATCGACTGAATACACATCAATGGATGAAATTAAAAACTTTGATGCGTTAAAAGCAGTTGTTGAAGATATGACAAAATTAAAAGACGAATTAGGGATTGAAGGGGTCTTTTCCTCTACATCTTTGGCTTCCGGCGATCAATGGAGATGGACCACTCATTTAGCTAACTTACCAATATACTATGAATACAAGGATAAAAAAGCAAACTCTTTAGATAAAATCGACTTTACTTATGGAGATAACTTCAAAAATATCTTTGACTTGTACTTAAACAACTCAGCAGTAAAACCGACTTTACTAGGTAGTAAAACAACTGACGATTCCATGGCTGAATTTGCACTCGGAAAAACTGCCATGGTACAAAACGGAAACTGGGCTTGGAATCAAATTGCGGATGTTGACGGTAACGTTGTAAAAACTGAAGATATTGGCTTCCTTCCGATATATACCGGAATTGAAGGTGAAGAACATCAAGGTCTTGCCATCGGTACGGAAAACTACTTAGCAATTAATGCAAAAGCTTCCAAGAAAGATATTGAAGCTTCCAAGAAATTTATTGACTGGATGTTCAACTCTGAAAAAGGGAAAGATTATGTTGTAAACAAATTTGGCTTTATCCCAACATTCAACACATTTGGTGAAAATGAAATCCCAACCGACCCATTGGCACAAGCCGTTATTGCCGATATGGGAAATAAAGAAACCACACCTGTTGATTGGGTATTTACAACATTCCCAAGCGAGAATTTCAAAAATGAAGTTGGAAACTCGTTATTACTCTACGCACAAAACCAAGCAAAATGGGAAGACGTGGTAAAAACATTTAAGAAATCGTGGGAATCAGAAATGTCATTAAAACAATAAAATCCCCCTCATATTCATATAGGTCTTTCCGGGCAACTAAACCGGGAAGACCATTTTACAACGATTTTACAAATTTTATATTTATTTTTTTTTGGATTTATCCTTTTAGAAAAGTGTGGTGACAGATTATGAGTAAATCATTAAAGAAATATTTCCCTATCTTTGCATTACCGACCATTGTCGCATTTGTCATCTCTTTTGTAATACCGTTTATCATGGGGCTGTATTTATCTTTTACTAAATTTAATACGGTAACAGATGCAAGATGGATTGGTTTAAAAAACTATATAACAGCATTTGCAAATGACACAACCTTTTTACAATCTTTATGGTTCACCGTAAAATTTACAGTTGTATCAGTAATCACTATTAACGTCATTGCTTTTATACTGGCCTTACTGTTAACTGGTACCCTTAAAGGAACAAACCTTTTCCGGACGGTATTCTTCATGCCGAACTTAATCGGTGGGATTGTACTCGGATACATTTGGTTATCCATTATTAACTCATTCCTTTATAAATTCGATTTGACAATTACTTTTGATGCCACTTACGGTTTCTGGGGCCTTGTTATCATGATGAACTGGCAATTAATTGGCTATATGATGATTATTTATATTGCCGGCATTCAAAATGTACCAGTTGAACTCATTGAAGCGGCAAAAATTGATGGAGCAAGCAGATTCCAAATTTTAAGGAAAGTAACATTGCCTCTTGTTATGCCTTCAGCAATAATCTGTTTATTCCTTACTTTGACGAACTCCTTTAAACTATTTGATCAAAACTTAGCTTTAACGAATGGAGCACCGGGTGAATCCACAACAATGGTTGCCTTGGATATTTACAAAACGTTCTATAGCAGAATGGGTTGGGAAGGTGTTGGTCAAGCAAAGGCAGTTATTTTCTTCCTTATTGTCGGGATCATTGCCATTACCCAAGTTGTATTAACTAGACGCAAGGAGGTCGAAAGTTAATGAATCCATCAAAGAAAAAAAACAATAATCTTGTTATTACCATTGTTTTATGCATCCTTGCTCTAGCCTTTTTGGCACCAATCTTTTTGATTTTTATTAACTCTTTTAAGGGAAAACTTTTTATTAGTGAAGATGTATTTTCTTTCCCGAATGCAAAGACTTTTGTCGGATTGGAAAACTATACCCGTGGAATTGAAACGGTCAATTTCTGGAACAGTCTTGGATTATCACTATTTATTACCATATTTTCTGTGGCCGTTATTGTCCTCTTTACAGCAATGACAGCTTGGTATATTGTTCGCGTAAAAAGTAAATTCACAAACTTCTTATATTATATGTTCGTCTTCTCGATGATTGTTCCGTTCCAAATGGTGATGTTTACATTAACTTGGTTTGCCAATCGTTTGCATTTAGATAACCCGGTGGGGATTATCATTGTTTATCTCGGATTCGGTGCTGGACTTTCGGTATTTATGTTCACCGGATTTGTTAAGGCCATCCCGCTTGAAATTGAAGAAGCAGCGATTATTGACGGTTGTGGTCCAATTCGAACATTTTTCTCAATCGTGCTACCAATGCTAAAACCAACCGCAGTAACAGTTGCTATTTTGAATGCCATGTGGATTTGGAACGACTACTTGCTTCCATATTTATTACTTGGAACGAATTACAAAACGATTCCGATTTCCATTCAATATTTGCAAGGATCTTACGGCAACACCGATTACGGCTCACTGATGGCATTACTTGTATTATCCATTGTGCCGGTCATCATCTTCTACCTGTCTTGTCAAAAACATGTTATAAAAAGTATTACAGCCGGCTCGGTAAAAGGATAATCGTTTCACATCATATAAACCGGAATAAACGATCATCCGTCTTTATTCCGGTTTGTTTTTATTTTTTAAAAATCACCATGTTTTGAAATTTCATTTTACTAAGGGGTGGAAAAATATCTATATTTTGTATAGATGGCGATCCCGCCTGTGAAAAATTCACTGTTTTATTTTTTTAAATCTATCGCCTGTATACACGTACCACGTACCAAAAATAACAATGGCTATTAATAAAATAAGCCCAACATTAAATAAAATTTTCATTTCAAAAAGACTGCTTAAAGCAAATAAAAGAAAGCTTAAACAAATCCCAT
>Ga0207747_1001898_pt1 | contig 12923 bp, 15 predicted proteins | sample HigsolmetaGSP11D_FD_184839 | JGI IMG/M metagenome (GOLD analysis project Ga0207747, IMG submission 184839) | High solid enriched microbial communities from the Joint BioEnergy Institute, USA - SP1-1-D (SPAdes) | ecosystem: Engineered > Bioreactor > SSF (Solid state fermentation) > Aerobic >...
GACTGCTTTAAGCAATCCTTATTCTTTGAGGCGTGTCCACTTCGCCGCTAGAGCATAAGACACTCAGGTCTACAGCTTTACTTTTCTTTAAAATGTTTAATGCACCATTTACATCAGCATTGATTAGTTTGCCGGACTTTGTTCGATACAAACCTCGCTTAATACGTTTGCCACTGAACTTATATTCTTTTGGATTGTCAGCATTATATTCAGGAATCTCATCGCCGTCAAAAAAGCTGGCTTGAGATGTATATGATTCTTCCTGTTTGAAGAATTCAATGCCGTAAAATTTACAAAGATACTCTAGTTTTTCTTTTATATTACCGAGAGGAATATTGACAAAGTTTTGATTTGTCTTTTTTCCTAGATTCATATTGCGCTGTAATGTTTCAGCATAGCCAATGACAAGTTTGCCAATTTGATTTTCAATACAGTAGTTTATGATGTAACGGCAAGTCTTGTTGATATAATCATTAACTTTATTATTGCGATTCATAGCAAGCAAAGCTTGTTTACGGGTTGTGCCTTTGATTTTTTGCTTATCTTTAATGCTTTGAAGTCTGGCATTTTCTTTGTTAAACCATTGATTAATACTTTTTAATCTTCGCCCATCAATGATGAACGATCTGCCGTCTGATGTGACACAAGTGGCAAGATTATTTAATCCTAAATCAATCGCCAGTGCTTTTTGGTCATTTAATTCTCTTTGATCTTCAGGTATTTCATATTTGTACTGAATCTCAAAGAACCTGGCATGATGTTTAGGAATGATTTCAATCTGCTTAATCTTTTTGTCAAGTAACACAGGCGGAATCGTTATCGTGATAGGCTTATGAGTCTTTTTATACAGATTCGAATACGGTATCGTGAATTTGTTGCCGTCTATACGAATTTGACCAATGATTAGTGAATGAAAACCATCTTTTTTAAGATATTTTGGGATACTGATAGCCTTGTAGTCATATTTGCCTTGCTTGGCTAGTTTTACTAAGCCAAAGAAAGATTTAAAAGATTCGTTAACCTTTTTTAAGATTTGCTGTGCCATGTTGCTGTTCAACAGCTTATAGTTTTCGTTCGTTTTTGCAAGATGATAGTTTTTCTCATAATTAAGAAATTCCTTGTGTTCAAAATAGTATTGTCTAACATTATACAATCCGACGTTGTATATGTTCTTGGCAATACGGCACAGTTCTCTAAGGGTCAAGTATTCTTCTTTGGTTAAACCATTTAGCTGTTGTTTGATACAAAAATACATTTTTTCACCTCCCATCTAACTATATTATACTATACTTTACTGAATCTATATTATTTTCAGTAAATATAGTTAAGGCGATTCATCTCCCACTTACTCCGCTTCACTTCGTTGAAGTGGGAGTCTTCTCGCCTATTGTAGATAAAACGACTAACGATCGTACCCGTCAAATTGAATTCTGATTCCGATTCAACTTCCCCTCAACAATCTTCCACGCTCAGTCTTGTATGTGTAATTCAAGCAACAGATTGTTTTGTTGAACAGCATAAATGAATTCCCAAACGTTCCATTTTTTCGTTTTCCATAAACTCCCTGAACTTGCTCTAGAAGTCCATTACAATTTATGGTATGGTAATAACAACCTATATCTTAGAATTAAAATAAATGGACATCGGACCCTAACAAGGTCATTAACGAAATTAATAATATCGCTCAATCGACCCGGGGCGGTATAGAAAAAAATATGACTGCCCTCCAAAAAGTAATAGAATATTATAACTTCAGAGAGTTCCCAGATAGTAATACTCGATACAAACACATTATTCTTGTTACCTATGAACCTGGGGATGATAACAATTTAGCAGCTGAAACTGCACAAATGTTAAATAACAACAATATTACGGTGCATGGTGTTTATCATTTATCAGGTCCTTGGACTTCCCCAGGATTAAATCATGTTATCAATGAAACAGGCGGAAAAAAAGTTGAAATAACTAATGCTAATTGGGGAAGTCAACTTTCAAGTGTTATTGGGGAAACCATTGGAGAAGTAGCGAATGTTCCAGAAGAGCCAGATACAATGCAACCAATCATTCTACAAATTGGCCCTAATGAAGGACAACAATTAAGATTTAATTTATATGATTGTAGGGCACATAAAATTGGTGTAGATCCATTATCTGTGATAACTCGCCAAGAAGCAGAATTAGCTTTAAGCAAAATCGATGCAGCCATTGAATTAATTACTAGCCGTCGTAGTGAATATGGAGCATTATATAATCGATTAGAATTTGCCCTTCACGATGTTAAAAATATTGAAGAACAATTAACAAAAGCCGAATCAACATTACGTGATGCAGATATGGTGAATGAAATAGCTAAATTGAATAAAGATCAAGTGCTTCTTGCTTCCCTTGTTTTTATTCCATTAATATTCCTCGTTAGCTAAATTTTCACACTGTCCAAAACTAATTCCAGTTTAAACAAAATAAGCTTAGAGAATGGTCTTATCAGGAACGAAATGATAAAAGCCTAAAAAATAAGGGGTGCACATCTGATACACGACCAATCTGTACGCTCCTTTTCTCTTTTATTAAACTAAAGAATAAAAGCCGAGTTCCTGTGAACCCGACTTTGCTAGTGGATATATTATGATGAAATAAAGGAAAGAAAAACTCCTGCGACGGCGGAAAATACAACGACAATCCAAGGCGGAAACTTCCAGACCGTTAATAAGCCAAACGCGGCTAGAGCAAGGCAAAAATCGAGCGGACTTTTAATCGCTTTCGTCCATACAGGATGATATAGTGCTGCGAGTAAAATTCCCACAACAGCTGCATTGATGCCGTACAGTGCTGCTTGAAAACGAGGATGATGACGAAGCCAATTCCAAAAAGGAAGGGCTCCAAGGATTAACAGAAAAGAAGGTAGAAAGATCGCAAGAGTCGCCACTACAGCTCCTTCCCATCCGAAACTAGCCATTCCTAAGTACGATGCGAATGTAAACAACGGTCCGGGCACTGCTTGTGCTGCTCCGTAACCGGCTAAAAATTGTTCCGCTGTTAGCCAACCTGTAGGAACCACTTCTGTTTGTAATAATGGAAGGACAACATGCCCTCCACCGAATACCAAGGCGCCAGAGCGATAGAAGCTATCAAAGAGCGCAATCAGATTCGAGTCAGTAAACTGTCGGATTATAGGAAGTCCCCCTAACAAAACAAAAAATAACATAAGTAAGATACTTGCTGTCTTTTTATGAATCGAGATCGAAATCGGAACTGGTTTTGAATCTGGCGTGCTTCGGAACAAAAACCATCCTAGGATTCCAGCACCTATGATGATTCCTACTTGACTAAAGACACTCGGAATAATCAACGTCAAAATCGCTGCTGCGATGGCAATGGTGGCACGTGGACGATCGGATGCAAAGTTTTTTGCCATGCCCCACACAGCTTGAGCGACGACAGCAACTGCCACAACCAGTAATCCACAGAGCCAGCCAGCCTCACTAAAGGAAGTTCCTTTTAAAAAGTAGGCAAACAAGACAAGTGCAATGACAGAAGGGAGGGTAAATCCAAACCAAGCGGCCATCGCGCCCCAAAAACCAGCCCGCATAAATCCAATCCCCATTCCAACCTGACTGCTCGCCGGACCCGGTAAGAATTGACACAGCGCGACCAAATCAGCATATGTTTTTTCATCTAACCATTTTCGCCGATTCACATATTCCTCGCGAAAATATCCTAAATGAGCAATAGGCCCCCCGAAAGAAGTCAATCCTAACCGGGTAGCTGTTTTCAACACTTCCCAAACAGAACCTCTTTGTTCCTGTTGCAACTTAATTTCTTGATTCAACGCGTATTCCTCCTAATGATATAATATCTTGTTACTGCTATGACGTACTGTACCACATGTAACAAACTCACCAAGTTTAAGCGCGTTAATCCTTTATTTCTTTAAATAGCTCATAAGCTTTTTCTTTCGCTTTCATAAGTACCTCATTTCCTTTTTCGGTTGTTCTGTAATATTTTCTAATCTTCCCTTCCACAGTTTTTTCTTCTCTTTCTAATAGACCCGCTAACTCCATCTTGTGCAGTAAAGGATACAAGGTTCCCGCGCTCATCTGATAGCCGTGTTTCTTCAGTTCTTCTAACAGCCATGAACCAAATATGGGTTCTTTCTTTAGCATGATATAAAATGTGTATGTGAATAAAACCAAGGAGCCATTTACGCAACACTTTATTTTCCATCATGTTCCCCTTCATGATCGAATTTCGATATCGAAAATCGATAGCATCGTATCACGTCTACATGGTGTTTTTCAAGAGAGACATTATTAAGATAAGGTTAATTTTGTGTACCTCTCTCTTAACAAGATGATGGATAAAAGTTTGTGTAAAGCATTTTGCTAGACCAAAAGAAAAAAGGTAGGGGATTTTCTGATTGGACCAAAAATCTTAGAGAAAGGAGTACCCTACCTATGACTAAAAGGATACCGAATGTCGACTGGGCAAATCGACTGGAAAATGCCATTCGTCAGTTTGTGAAAGAAAAATTAGATCTGATTATGCGGGAAGAAATCAAACATTTCCTCGAAATCGAACCAGCGGACACATCCAATATGAGAAACGGCTACGATCAACGAAATCGAGATACGCAATATGGCCGGATTGAGGGTCTTTGGTGCCAAGAGAACGAAACCATATTTTTTATTTCTGAATACTTATGATTAGAACCAAATCCTTGAATAGGCCTAGTTTTTTGCTATGTTGAACAGTTTACTGGACTCATGTTTCTTGTGGATTTAACGACAAAAGTAAGCAAGTAAAATGCCAATTCGACTCACAACTTCCGTAGTTAAAATAAAAACGATCAACTTCCTAATTTCGGTTTTTCGACACCTGTCCAACTAAAATTAGCTTCTCAAAAATTATCAAGAAACTTTAAAGTACAAAAAATAACCCTTTCTGAAAGAGAAAGGATCATGTCAAGTCAGATATGTTTCTATTTTCGCTAGGCATTCATCAATGATTTTATCTATTTCTTCAATTTGTGCTTCTTCTGGATTATACTTCTTTAAAATTTTTAGATTACGAGCTTTCCAATCGAATGATTTAATTTGATCAGTTAAAACTACCCCTGTTATTGGATAGCCATCGCCATCAGGGGATATTCCTTCTTTTGGTAAATCCACTTCGAAGGGATAACCCTTTTTTTGATGGTTAATCGCACTTACACTTTATCAAAATTAATATTTTTCCAATATGAATAGTTATAATTAAATTAATACTTTGATACATACAGTTTTTTGCTAAGTTGAATAATTGCATATAATCATTTGGTCCGTAAATATATTGATAAAAGTAAGCTTTGTAATCCTTGTACAAATTTCTAAAAAAAGAACCGAACTTTTTATCAGACTCCGTAAAATAAACTACCACTCGATTTGTCCTAATTATTTCTCTATTTTGCTCAAACTTTCGAATATAATATTTGCTCAGTCCTTTTTCTGGTCAAGTCTTCTGTCTTATTATCAATATTTTCCTCATTTTAAAATTAGATATAAAATATCCTTACAATACATTGGAGTTCTGTACAAAATCTTATTGACTTAATTGGTATTTCAAATAATTTAACATCGGAGTCTTAATATTTTAATAGGAAAAAGCAACATCGTTTGCAAACCAGTTTCTTCCTTAGTAAAGCGTAATTTTCGAATTATTCTTTATTTCACTTAACAATTCGTTTTGATATCCGATATTTAATATGATGAAAAAAGTCGTATTGTCCTACCGCGTCTCGTCCAAACGGAATACCCTGTCGACGATCCGGGCTATCGTTAATGTCCCGCAAAAGCTACTGCCCATCCCGGATGACCTGACATTCGTCGTCGCAAGCAATTCGATTTACCGTTCGCAACACTTTTTTGCCCAGTACGTCCACTCAAGCAACCGCGTCGAACATAAAGGACATTAGGAGGGAATAACCATGAAAATTGATCTCGGGTATATAGGAGCAATAGCTGCTCGAAATAGTGCCAAAATGCCATCCATACATGAAATCAAAAATCCATTAGCCGGAAAGCAAGTGGAAGTCATCAGAAATGGACAAGCCTATAAACTCACCATTTCGGATGAAATCAAACAGGTTCAAGACATGATAGCCATGACGGTAGAAGAGTTTTTTCAAAAAGATATTAATGTACAAAACGCAGACCCTTCCGATATTTTTTCGTATCGGCCACAGGATCAATGGCTAGTGTTTAGTCAATATTTACATGAATCCAAATACTTTGATTCTCTAAACGACGAAGAATTGAAGAAAATAGAATCCATCTTACAACACATAACGGATGGAATGGATAGTTTAGCGAAATATACAGGGATTAATCTTTTTGGAATTAAGAAACAACAGCCGAACTCTTATGAAGCCCATCTTGAATTGGCTTCTTCAACAGCTGCACTTCAACACTTCAGCGATACGTTTTTAAGCGGTGATGTAAAAACCGGATTCGATCAACTGATCCAAGATTATGTTCGTCACAATACGAAAAAAGCAATGAATTATAAATCTGTAGAGGAAATATTTATAGCAGCACGAGCCAAAATCAGACCATTGAATGCTCCGCTGACATACCAACAAAGCCGCGAGCTGTCCATGACGAATAAACTTGGAAAAACTGTTTATACAGATGAAGAAATCGAATCGATCATCCAAAATTATCAAGAAATGTTTAAGAGCATTCAAAATGAAGAAGATTTGCCCGCGGTGCTAGTTAAAGCGAAAGAACAACTGCTTTCGTTTGTCACGAAAGGGATCTCACCAAAGGATATAGATTACCAATTGGCAAGAGATTTTGTTGCAGAGCGTGCCGATGACACAATTAAACGAATCGAGAATTATTGGAAAATGATATGGCAAGGAAAACAATTGTTAAATAATGATGTTCAGAGATAACCAATGCCGGCTATCTCTTTTTTTATAAAAACCTCTTATCATATTAAGATTTTCAAAGTACCATATTTAAGACTTTAACCAAACATGCAATCTTTAAAACGACAACAGGAGTGAGAGTATATGGGATTATCTTCATGTTTTGATAGACGTTATCATAAAAAACTCGAAAAAGTCGCCAAAAAGGTAATGGCGTTGGAAGAAAGTCAAGTCCAAATTATTGTGTAAATTCCCCTTATAGACACTTGAACCTGATGAGTGGACGTATGGTACGCAAGTCTAGAAAGCTCCCTGACGGTCACCTTCCGGACGTCCACTGTTTATTCTACCGAAAGGGAAGCAACATGGCTCTTTTTCCATTTCTCTTTTTACACAATTATATGGACTCAACTGCCAACGGTACTGTCAAGAATTTTGTGTAATGCAAGATAGGGTATCTCTGAAATGGATTTGGAATAGATAGGGGACTCGTTTCCTCCACACATAAGACTGAATATTAAGTACCCTTTGTAGAAAGGGAGAATCCCTTTATCATATATATTTATATTATTTGGTTAATTGTAACGTTCTTCAAACATTCGTTGGAGGGCTTCCTGCGCTTCGGTAAATCCTCGCAACTTTCACCCTGCCCATTTCTCATTAAAGTTCTGGATGGTCAAATACACGACTTTTTTCGCAGCCTCTAAACTCCTCAAACTGTTCATCGGCTTTAGACGTTTCCGAATCTCCTTGATGGTTCGTTCGATCGCATTCATCGTGTAAATCACACTTCGAATACTGCTTGGATATTTCATAAAGGTGAGGAGGACATCCAACTCATTGGCCCAAGACTGAACTTCTTTTGGATATTTGCCGGACCATTTCGACTGAAACTGTTGAAACATTTGTAACGCCCATTCCTTATTTGGTGCGCGATAAATCAGCTTGAAATCTTCTGCTGCTTCGAATTGATCTTTTTTTCGAACACGATGTAAGGTATTACGTACTTTGTGAACTATACAGCGTTGCACATCAGCTTTCGGATAAAACGCCCGAAAGGCTTCCTCCAGCCCCGGTAGTCCATCAAATACGCCCAGAAGCATTTCCTTGACGCCTCTTTGGTAAAGGTGTTGCAGAAATTCCTGCCATCCATAGGCGCTTTCCTGTCCTCCCACAAAGAAATCAAGAATTTCGCGATATCCTTCTTCATTCACTCCTAACACCACATAAATGACTTCTTTCTCCACGGTATCGCGGCGAAGTTTCACATACAAGCCGTCCAAATATAAGACCGAATAACGCTTGAGCAGAGGGCGATTATGCCATTTCTCGATGTCTTCCTTCACAACATCGGTCATACGGCTGATCGTTGTAGGAGAATAGGCATTGCCTAAAATTCGTTCAATAAACTTGCCAATTAGAGCAATTTTATAAAAATTTTAATGCCTATACGTATAACTTCACTCTACGAGTCAATAATAAAAGTAAATCATCTGATAAAGATGACAAACTTACCGTGGAAGTAGGTGAAGTAGATGAAAAAAGGTAAAAAAACTAATCATCAATTTCTTGAAGAACTTTTTCAGGTTTGGGGGAATGAGTTTGAACCACTTGAGGAATATAAGGGGTATGATCAGCCAATAAAGGTTCGGCATAAACAATGCGGAAGAATTCTTGATAAAACCCCAAAAAACTTGATCACTTTAAAACTTGGATGTAGAATATGTAAAAATAAAGAGAATGGGAAAAAGAGAAGAAAGAACCACGATTGGTTTGTTAATGAGGTAAAGAAACTTGTTGGTAATGAATATCAAGTAAGGAGCGAATATACAAGAAGTAAAGACCCTATAAAAATGTATCATACAGTTTGTAACGAAGAATTTACTACTACTCCTGATGCATTTCTTGGTTCGAGAAATGGTGATGGAAAAAAGGGAAACAGATGTCCAAAATGTTCAGGAAAATGGAAACGTGATACAGAAGCCTTTAAGCAGGAAGTTTATAAAATGTATGGAGATGAATTTGAAGTAATCGGGGAATATAAGGGCCGCCATGAAAATATTAAGATTTTACATAAAGTCTGCAACAATTATTTATATCCACGACCTCGCCACTTTTTAGATGGAAACTCATATTGCCAATATTGCAGTAAAAAGGAAAAAAAAGATACGCAACGTTTTAAAGAACAAGTATATGAATTAGTTGGAGATGAATATATCGTACTTGGTGAATATGTCGATGCCAAAACACCCATTCCGTTATACCACAAAAAATGTAAAACAGTGTACCGTGTAACTCCGGATAATTTCTTACGCGGAAAACGCTGCGTCCTATGTACTGATATCCATAACTCAAAAGGATATAAAGCCATCTATAACTTATTATTTGCAAATCAACTTCCATTCGATACACAATATAGGGATGAAAATTGCAGAAATATTAAGCCACTCCCTTTTGATTTTGTACTGTATAACAATTGGAGGCTGGATAAAATCATCGCCTTCATTGAGTTTGATGGAGAACAGCATGACAAACCATCTAATTTGTTTGGGGGAGAAGAAGGGTTTAAGGAAAGACAAAAAAATGACCAAATTAAAAATGACTTCGCAAAAGAGAAAGGAATCCCCCTCATTCGGATAAAGTATAAGGACTTAAATAATATTGAATCGGTCTTACAAGAAGAATTGAAAAAAATTAATATATACATCGATATCAATAAAACAAACGTTATCTAAAAGGAAATAACTGTTCCTTTCATTATTCGTGGTATCCCTGTAATTCCCATTTTCAATGCATTTGCAAATCTGTGTGGTTTTAGGAAAGAAAAAAATGCATTTATTGATTTAATGATTTTAAAAGCCAGTTCTTCATTGACTGGCTTTTATCCAATTAAGCTACCCAACAGGCAGCAATCAACATTTTAACTCAACTAAATACAAAAGTAATAAAAAGATTCTCACACATATAAAGTGAAGTATGCCATTTTATATAATTTAACCAGCTTCTCACATTCCCCGTCCAAGTGTTTGATTTCAAACTACGTCCATATACTTATTCCTCCTAAAAAAGCTGTTCCTTGGAGAATTTTCTCTCCAAGGAATGGCTTCGATAATATAAGCATATGAATTATGCGCTAAACTTGAACATGCAGGTTATGGTCATGATCCTGTTTCCTACTACCGTCAATGATGAAAGGAGTATTCAATGCCTGCGAAATTTTAAAAAGTGTCTCTGCTCTAGGGCTTGTAAGCCCCGCTTCAATTCTTCCAATCGTGGATTTTGGAACTCCACTACGGTCTGTGTGTTTTTGGCAAAGAAAAAATGGCTCTTACGTTCTTTTCGTGGAAAATCGAGGTAATTGAGAATACAAATAAAAATACTTATTTGCACATTCATTTTCTCAATGAACCTCTTCCGATCACCAAGATTGAGTCAGAGCCACTTTTATTTTGCAATAAACATCTGTGAGCATTCATGCCATTCACCTTAGCAAAACTCTTTGCATTTTAGAAATCAGAAAGTGATTTCTCGAATAATAATTGTTTCAAGTTCTTTATCAAAACCTTGTTTTTCTCTTCGAAAAGCCTTCTCAAAAGCATCAGGGTTTTTTATTAATTTCACTTTATCAAATATAAACAGGAAAAGATGATCGGCTTCATAATGAAATGAATCTGAGCCTAACTCTTCCCTTAATTTACGCTCAGTCATGTTTTCCCTTGTACATTTCACCTCTATTACAATTCCATATTCATCGAGTACTATATCATATCTGACGGAAGCATAACCAGCATCATCTACAACCTCTAATCTAGCATCTGGAAATATTGGTCTGATTAGCGAATATAGTATCCGCTGAACATCGTACTCATTTCCGATTTTAATCTTATCTAAATCTTCCTTTTTGATCGTACCATTACCATGAACTTCATCTTGATACATCGCCTCAATGTGTTTATGAAAATTCTTTAAAATCTTTCGGATAATTGTTACAGCTATTGTTTTGTCTATATGATCCTCAGCACTTTTCTCTGGTAAGTATTTACCGGACTCAACGTCAGATTTTAATTTACTCAAAATATCTCTACTTTTTTGAAGAGCTTCTCCGACTTTACTAATAGTGTCCGCTCTCGAGAACTTATTTGGAACCACTTTCGTTTCAATCAGAAAATCTTTACTTATCGATGGTTCAGAAAAATTTTCACTCAACGTTCTCTTTACATCGTTCCTCCAAGCGTTAAAAGAGTCATAAACATCTTGCTTTTGCTCATAGAGGCTTATAAGTTTTTCGAGATCATCTATTCTTTCATTTATTTCTTTTATAACTATATCCGGCTCTTTTCGAATCATCGACATATAAATCCCCCTTCACGATCAATAAGTACCCCATCTTAAAAAGAACAGGAACAGGGGATCTAGAATGAATATTTGATTATCTTTCCATTCAAAGACTTGATAAATAGGCTCACTAGAAAACATGATATCATGCAATTTTTGAAGAGAATCTCTAATCTTGTTCTTCTCGATTTTTTCCTTTGAATTAATTACTAGCAGCTGATCGATTCTCTCTTTCATTTCGTCCACTGACAGGCTAACAACAGGTGGATTTTGAGCAATTGCTTTTAATAAAATATGATAAATATCCGCTTTTTCTCCATTTTTTAATTGATATTTTTTTCTTTCTTGCCCCCTTGTGGATGGACCGGCCATTAACTTTTTAACCACTTCTTGATACGGTAAGTTAATAGTAGTGAACCGATAACTTTCTTCCAATTTTTTTTCGTCATTTATTTCCTTTATACTTTCATCTTCATCAATATTTAAAATAAGCGACAAATTCAAACAAATTGACTGCATTAACTGTGGAGATGTAAGGCTTTCTAAAGCCATTTTTGAAGCCAATTCATCACTTATTTTGATGCCAAGCTGCTCAAAACCAGTAATCGCAATTTCCTTTAACTCATCTTCTTGCCATGGTTCGATATTAATTAAATTTAATCTGCCGCTCAAATCTGGATTTTTCCTAATGGCGTCATCCGCTCTATGAGGTAGTGATATAACCACAGCTTTAAATTCTCTTCTAATGGCATCTTTTAATTGATAAGCGATATCTAACTGCACCTCTTCAGGAGCATAATGGAAATCATCTAGAACTAACACAAGGTTATTTTCTTTAAAAAATTCAATCACTTTATCCTTGTTTGATCCATACTTTTCTCGAGTAGAAATTGATTTATCTTCTGGATTATTATCAGTGCCTTTTAGCACAGTCGTTTCTGAGTATTCTCCTTCAAGAGGCAAACCGACTTTATTTGCAACAACTTCCCAAAAATCTTTTGCATTTTTAAAATCACTACCTGTTAAAGAAACCATATTTTGCGGTTCGATCACTTTCTCACATAAGACAGTCTTCCCTGTTTTAGATGGACCAATAATGGACGTTAAATATCCCGGTGTATTAAGAGCTTGCTTCAAACGTGTTTCATACGTAAAACCGAAACCCGAAGACTTTCTAGAAACGTATGTGTATTTCGGAAATGATCCCGGTTTGAACACTTCATTAGAACGAAGCTTTCTCAAACCATATCCCTCCTTTTCACACCTTTATATATCTTATATATCTAATATATATTATATATCTTAATACTAATATTTTAACCTAATCATCACTAATTTTAAACCTAATAATATAAAAAAGAACTTTTATAGACCTTTTTATACTTTTCACAGCCTTTTTATCTTATACTTTTCATATTTATCTAAACGTCAAAGCACATAAGGAAAGATCAACGATTGACAGATACGAAATTTTACATACATTGATCCCTTCCTCCAAAAACAGGCTCTATAATATTTGGTGTTGGTGAGTATAAACCAGCACCAATTTTTTTGAACAAAAAAATGAGACAGTGACAAAACTCTGGTAAAATGTAATCGACCAAAACCACATTTACAAGGAGTTGTGTCACATGTCTCACCATCATTCTATACGAAACCTACTCAATATAAAAGATAAAAATAT
>Ga0207747_1001902_pt1 | contig 12889 bp, 14 predicted proteins | sample HigsolmetaGSP11D_FD_184839 | JGI IMG/M metagenome (GOLD analysis project Ga0207747, IMG submission 184839) | High solid enriched microbial communities from the Joint BioEnergy Institute, USA - SP1-1-D (SPAdes) | ecosystem: Engineered > Bioreactor > SSF (Solid state fermentation) > Aerobic >...
CCCGCCGATGCTGCCGCCCTGGCCGCCGGCGCCTGCCTGCGCGCCTGGCGCTTCACCGATTACCAGAGCAAGCCGGAACCCGGCCTCGCCGCGCTGGACCTGATCCTGGACGACCCCGATGCGGTGGCGCCGCACTGGGAGAAGGCTGCTGCCGCGGTGCGCGGCTGTCTGTTTGCCCGCGACCTGACGGCGGCGCCGGCGAATGAGCTGACGCCCAAGGAATTCGCCGCGCGGCTCGAGGAGCTGACGGATCACGGCATCGCCGTGGATGTGCTGGGCCGCAAGCGCCTGGAGGCGGAAGGGCTGGGTGGGCTGCTGGCGGTCGGCCGCGCCGCCGCATACGGGCCACGCCTCGCCCTGCTGCGCTGGCCGGGCAGCATCGAGGCGCCGCCCATCGCCTTCATCGGCAAGGGCATCTGCTTCGACACCGGCGGCATCAGCATCAAGCCGGCGGCGGGGATGGAGGAGATGCGCAGCGACATGGCCGGCGCCGCCGCCTGCGCCGGGGCGATGTTGGCGCTCGCCCTGCGGCGCTCCCCGGCCCCGGCCGTCGCGGTGCTGGCGATCGCGGAGAATGCGGTGGGCGCCGATGCCTACCGGCCCGGCGACGTCCTCCGCATGGGCTCCGGCCGCACCGTGGAGGTGGTGGATACGGATGCGGAAGGCCGGCTGGTGCTGGCCGATGCGCTGCACTATGCCGCGCGCCGCCTGCGCCCGCGGGCGATGCTGGATCTGGCGACGCTGACCGGCGCCATCGTCACCGCGCTCGGGCACCACCGCGCCGGGCTGTTCGGCAATGACGCGGCGCTGCTGGCCGAGGCCGCGGCGGCGGGGGAGGCGGTGGGCGAACCCCTCTGGCCCATGCCGATCGGCGAGCGCCACCGCGAGGACCTGCGCAGCGACATCGCCGACCTGAAGCAATGCGCCACCGGGCGCTTCCTGCCGGATGCCTGCCACGCCGCTGCCTTCCTGCGCGAATTCGCCGGCGCGACGCCCTGGGCGCATCTCGACATCGCCGGCACCGCCCGGCGCGCCGAAGCCACGGCGCTGGGGCCGAAGGGGCCGAGCGGCTTCGGCGCCAGGCTGCTCGACAAGCTGGTCTCGCTGTATTTCGAGGAGCCGGAGCATCATTGAAGGCCGGTCATGGACTCGCCGGACGGCTCAGGCGCCGCCACTGTCCTTGAAGCTGCCGTAGGTGGGCGGGGTCGTGGCCGGCGTTAGCGTGCCACATGCCGCGACGATCATGGGGGCGACGAAGAGCGCAAGGGCGAGCAGAAGCTGCCTCGGCAGGAGGACATCGCCCGCCGGGCTGGCCGCCTCGCCACCGCGCCTCGCCATCTCACCTCGGCGGCAGATGCGCCGCAGCGAGGCTGACCGGCGCATCCTGCGCAGGCATGGGTCTGTCCCCGCGGCGGTCCTGCGGTCCGGTCGCACCCAGGCTGGACCGGTTGTACAGGTAGCCTGGCTGCATCGACTGACCGCCGAAGCTCCAATCCTCCAGCCTGCCGATCGGCGCCGCGGTTCCGGATGCAGCGGAGCGTGCCTGCATCTCGGGACTACAGGCTGCCATACCCAGGGTGCCGAGGAGCGCGATGCTGCCAAGGGCACGCGCCAATCCGTGCCGCGACATGACGTTCATCGCCCGCGTCCCCCTGTGGCGCCGGATGACTGGGGTGGGCAGGGGTAGGTCTGCTGCGCGAACCGCATCAGCCCATCCACCGCCGCCTCGCCGCCGAACTGGGGATTGGCCTGCGCCCAGGCGACAAAGGCCGCTGCGACATCAACCAGCCGCGGCGGTGGGTTGGGCACGCAGAACAGCGGCGGCCGTGTGCCGCCCACGGGATGCAGGGCGGCATGGTATTGGCCCACGCCTGACAGGAAACCTGCACAGAAGTAGCGCGCCGCCGTGTAGTCCGGTGACGAGGGCGGCGTGGCGCAGACCTCGGCCAAGGCAGCGACGGTCCGGGGTGGGCTTCGCCTGCCTTCGGGCGGTACGGTCTGTGCCCGCGCCGCATGCGCGGTGAGCATGGCAGCGAGCATGGCCGCCGAGGTGCCGGTGACGATCGCTCCGCGCATGGTGCTTCTTCGATCCGTGGCTACTTGATCGGGACCGTGTCAACCAGGTGGATGACGCCGTTGCTGCAGGGGATGTCGGCACGCACGACAACACCCTCGACGGCGCGACGGCCCCGGCCCTCCGGCATCAGCACGAAACGCTCGTCGGAGCTGCGCACGGGCTTCAGCTCATTGCCGTTTTGCATACGGAAACTGACCGCCGATCGCCCCTGCACGTCGGCGGAGGTGTATTTCCCGTCTATGACGTGGGCGCTGACCACGGCAGGAGCGACATAGGGATCCAGGTTGCTCTGGTCTCCCGTCGCCTGGCCGAGAACGTCATTGCGGATATTGACTGGGACCTGGTTAACGGCCGCGTTGGTCGGCGCAAGGATCGTGAAGAGGCCAGCGCCACGCGGAAGGGCGGTCTGCCCGGTGCGGGTCAGCGCGGCGACAAAGCTGCTCGCCTCCGTAGTGCCGACTCCGAGGAGCATGAAGGTCGCCGTAGCGGCCACCGCATCGGTGGCCTTGCGTAGCGACATGGCTTTCTCCTCCTGCCCGGTGAAGTGTTTCTCCGATCGGGACGATCCTTGGCGGATAGCCGCCGCAGTCACCGCAGTCGTTGCGGCCATTGGCATGGGTCTCTTACACATGCCGTCAGGTTCCTGAGATGCCTCGGGAATGGCATGTCGCGTTTCCGGCGGGCATTCCCGCAACCGGCACCTTATCGGACCGGCCAGGATGGCGGCATTGGAGCGACTACCGGAATTCCGCATAATGTGGGGTCGGCTTCGCCGCCATGCCCCAAGCGCCTGTCATGCTTGACCGGATCGAAGGTTCCGGCCCGAAGGTCTGCACAGGGCCGGATCCGGTGGTTTCGGTCCCGAGCCGGGGCAGGCTTCGAGGGACTGGCGGCACGGGACGAAACAATGACCGAGATCGGCTTCTACCACCTGACGCGCACGCCGCTGGAGCAGGCGCTGCCGAAACTGCTCGGCCGCGTGCTGGCCGGCGGCGGGCGGGCCATGGTGTTCTGCGGCACCGAGGAGCGGGTGGCGGCGCTGGACACGGCGCTCTGGCTCTCCGGCGATCCGGACTGGCTGCCGCATGCCACGCCGCGCACCGGCCCCTTCCCGGATAACCCCGAACTGCACCCGATCTGGCTCACCGCCGAGGATGCCGGGGAGGGTGGCGCACCGAACGGCGCCCGCTTCCTTTTCCTGGTGGACGGCGCCGAGAGCGCGCGGCTGGACCGCTTCGACCGCGTCCTGGACCTGTTCGACGGCAATGACGAGGCCACCCTGGCCGCCGCCCGCCGGCGCTGGAGCGCGGCCAAGGCGGCGGGCCATGCGCTGACCTACTGGCAGCAGGGGCCGCGCGGCTGGGAGAGGAAGGCGTAGCCGCCCGCAACAGCCGCCCCTGGCGCGGCGCGGCGGCTGCTGTGCCGCCGCGCGGGCGCCGCTACTCCGGCTGCACGCCCGCCGCGCGCAGGATGGAGGAGTATTGCTCGACGCTGTCGCGCACCAGCTTCATCACCTGCTCGGAGGTCTCGAAGCCCGCCCGCGGCGTGACGCCGGCCATCTCGTTGAGCTTCGGGGCACTCTGCTGGATCGCGCCCCGGAACGCGGCGCCCAGCGCGGCGACCACGGGCGCCGGCGTACCGGCGGGAGCGAGGATGGGGAAGAACTCCTCGACGATCACGCCGGGCAGCCCGGCCTCGGGCGCGCTCGGCACGTCCGGCAGGGCCGGAGTGCGCTGTTCCGCGAGCACGGCGAGCGCGCGCACCCCCCCTCCGCGGACCTGCCCGATCGAGGAGGCCATCGTCGGCGTGCCGACCTGCGCCTCCCCGGCGGCCAGCGCGGCGACGCTCGGGCCGCCGCCGCGGTAGTGCACCAGCTCGACCTCCACCTTGGTGGTGGAGCGGAAGAGCTCCGCGGCGACATGCACGCCGCTGCCGATGCCGGCGGTGGCCTGGTTGTAGCGGCCGGGGTTGGCCTTCAGCAGCGCCACCAGCTCCTTCGCCGTCCGCACCGGCAGCCGTGGATTGACCACCAGCACATAGGGCGAGAAGCCGGCCACCGCCACGCCCACGAAATCCTTGACGGTGTCGTAGGGCACGCGGGCGACGATCGCGGGGACGGCCGAATGGGCGCTGTTGATCAGCAGCGTGTAGCCATCCGGTGCCGAGCGCGCGACCACCTCGGCGCCGATCATGCTGCCGGCGCCGGCACGGTTCTCGACCACGATCGGCTGGCCGAGCGCTTGGCTCGCCGTCTCGGCGATGATCCGTCCGACGATGTCGTTCGAGCCACCGGGGGCGAAGGGCACGACCAACCGGATGGGCCGATCGGGCCGCCAAGTCTGCGCTCGGAGGGCTGATGGCGCGAGGCTGGCGGCGAGGGCAAGGGACAGGGCTTGGCGGCGGGTCGGCATCGGGGACGTCTCCTTGGTTTCGGCTGCGCTGCGGCCCGGAGGGGCGGCGCATCGCGTGCTTTTGGCCTGACCATACCGCGGTCAGGCGCAAATGCCAGATTCGAAATGGTCCATCCGCCCGGATCCGAACCTCCGCCTGCACCGGTGCCACGCCGCCTGTGAGGGCTGCCGCCATGCCCGCGAAATCGGCGGACACCGGCCGCCATCAGGCAGGGCCGGCAGGCGCCGCATCGCCGGCCACATCCGGCAGGGTTAGCACCACCCGCCCGCCGAGCGCGTCGCGGTCGATCTCCAGCCGGCCGTGATGGTGCCGCGCCAGGCCGAGGGAGAGCCGCATGCCGAGGCCGCGGGCCTTTGCCGGATGGAAATCCGGCGGGAATCCGGGGCCCTCGTCCTCCACGGCCATTTCCAGCCCCTCCGGCCCGCGCCGGCAGGTGATGGTCACTGGCCCGGCGCCGTGCTTCAGCGCATTGGTCACCAGCTCCGTCACCACCAGCCCGAGCGGCGCGAGCTGCCCCACCGGCAGGCGCAGGCCGGGCTCCACCCGGAGTCGGATCTCCCGTGCCGTCGCGATGCCGGTCAGGGAGCCGCGCAGATCCTCCGCCAGTCCGGACAGGTAGGCGTCCAGCGCCATCCCGTCCTGCGTCTCCTCCTCATAAAGGCGGCGGTGCAGCACGGCGACGGTCAGCACCCGTGCCGCGGCCTCCCGCAGCGCCGCGGCAACCTCCGGCGGCGCGCCGCGCGCCTGCATCAGCAGGACGCCCTGCACCAGTTGCAGGCTGTTCTTCACCCGATGGTTCATCTCTCCCATCAGGAGGTCCTTCATGCGGAGCAGCTTCTCGCGCTCCTCCTCCAGCGCGTGGCGCTCGGTGATGTCCATGTTCACACCCAGCAGCCGGCGCGCCTGGCCGGTCGCATCGCGCTGCACCACCGCTCGGGCGGCGAGCCAGCGGGTGTCGCCATCGGGCAGGACGACCCGGTATTCGATCTCGAAATTGCCGCTGCGTGGGGCGTCCTGCCCCGCCGCCTCGACGCGTGGCAGGTCCTCGGGATGGACCCGGCTGCGCCAGAATTCGTGGTCCGGCGCGCCCGCCTTGGCCGGATCGAAGCCGAGCAGCCGGTATTGCTGGTCCGACCAGCGCATGGCGCCGCTGGCCACGTCCCATTCCCAGGTGCCGAGCTTGGCGGCGCGCTGGCTGGCCTCCAGCCATTCGCTGCGCTCGCGCAGCGCGGCCTCCGCGCTGTCCCGCTGCGAGGCGGCGGCGGTGAGCCGGGCGCCCAGCTCGTCCAGCTCCTGCAGGCCTGCCGGCGGCGCGGCGGGGCCGCCCAGGTCGCGCAGCCCCTGCGCGATGCGACGGGCCAGCAGCCCGGTCATGCCCAGGCCGAGCAGCCCGATGGCGAGGCCCGCCGCCCCGGTGCGCAGCAGCGCGGCCCAGCGGGCGGCGGAGAGTTCCCTCGCCGGCATCGCCACTGCCGCCGCATAGCCGCTGGCCGGGGCGCGGGCGAAGGCGACCACGGCAAGGGTGCCGTCATAGAGTTCCAGATGCGGGATGATGCCTTCCGCCGCGCTGGCCAGTTCCTCGCGGACGGCAAGCCGGGCCGGCCGGCCGATGACTGCCGTCTCCGCGGGGATCCGCACCACGACGGTGGCGGCGCGGTCCAGCACTGCGGTCGTCCAGCCCGATGGCAGCCGCTGCCCACCCAGGGCCTCCGCCAGCCTGGCGGGCGGGAAGCTCCCCTCCAGCACCCGCAGCACGGGCCCCTCGCCGCCCTTTCGGACCGGCACGCCGACCGCGATGGCCGGTCCGCCGGTGACAGGGCTGTGGAAGAGATCGGTAATGGCGGCGCGGCCGGTCGCGAAGACCGCCTCCAGCCCCGGCGGCACGGGCAGGCTGGCGGCCGGCGTGGCGGGCGTTGCCCCGGTGTTCAGGGCCTGTCGTCCGTCACGGTCGCCGAGCCCGATCGGCCCGCCGAGCTCCGCCGTGACCTGCCGCGCCTGTGCCAGGACGGCCTCCGCATCCGGCGGATCGAGCGCGGGGGAGGTGGCAAGCCCGCGCAGCAGCGCCTCCACCCGCCCGATTTCCTGATCCACGATGTCCGCCTGGGCGCGGGCGGTGGCGAGGAGCCGCGCCTCCTCCCGTTCCTGCGCCGTCCGGTAGGCCTGCCAGACGGAGACGCCGGCAAGGGCGATCAGCGCCAGGGCGACGGCGGCGGAAAGGATTAGCAGCCGGCTGCGCAGGGATGGCCCGCTGCGCGGGTGCCGGGTGCTGCCTCTCCCTTGCCCATCCAAGCTGCCCGCCCTCACGCATCAGCGGGCAGCCCGGTGCGGTTCGCACCGGGTTGTCCGATCCAGAGTGCAGAAGCTAAGTCGTTTCGTTTTCGAACTCCAGTCGAATGACTGTGATAGGGGACGGGGGGCCCCTTATCCTTCCAGCCGGATGCCGGTCAGGTCCACCAGTTCGCGCCAGCGTTCCACCTCCGCGCGCTGGAATTCGGCGAAGGGGCCGGCCGGCAGGGGGGCCGGCTGGAAGCCCAGGCGGTGCAGGCGCTCCACCATCTCCGGCTCGGCCAGGATGCGTGGCAGGGCCTCCGATAGCCGGGCGATGACCGGGGCGGGGGTGCGTGCCGGGGCCCAGAGGCCGAACCAGGCATCCACCGCCATATAGGGCGCGCCGGCCTCGGCGAAGGTCGGCACATCCGGCAGGTCCGGCAGGCGCCGGGGCGCGCCGATGCCCAGGCAGCGCAGCCGCCCCTCCTTCACCAGCGCCACCACCTGCGGCCAGGTGGAGACGAAGAAGTCCACGGTGCCGGCGATGGTGTCCGTGGTGGCCTGGGCGCCGCCGCGATAGGGGATGTGCGTCGCCTCCAGCCCCTCCCGCCGGACGAAGCTCTCCGCGATCACATGGCTGGCGGAGCCGACGCCGGAGGAGGCGTAGGTCAGCTTGCTGCCGCCCTTGCCGCGTGCCGCCAGCCCGGCCAGCGTCCGGTCCGGGCTGCTGGCCGGCACCACCAGCGCGTGGTGAACCTCCGCCAGTCGGCCGATCGGGGCGAAGTCCTCGATGGAGCGATAGGGCAGGTCGCGCACCATGGCGGCGTTCGCCGCATGGGTCTGGTTGTTGCCGAGGCCGAGGGTATAGCCATCCGGTGCCGCGGTCGCGACCGCCTGGGTGCCGACCACGGCGGCGCCGCCCGGCCGGTTTTCCACGACGAAGCTCGATCCCGGTATGGCGACCTGCAGCCGCTCCGCCAGGGCGCGGCCCAGGACATCCGTGCTGCCGCCCGGCGGATAGGGAATGACGATGCGCACCGGGCGGGAGGGCCAGACCTCCTGTGCGCGCGCCGCGAGCGGCGCGAGCAGCGACGTGGCGAGGATCGTGCGGCGCGTGAGCATTGGGTCCCCCTGGGAGTCGGCCTTCAGCCTGGTGCCGCTCCACTGGACCATCGCGACCCACGGGTCCAGGGGCAGCTGCATAGCCGGATCGTGACTTTCAGGTGGCCTGGAAAAATGTGCTGCGAAACATTTGGTAGCATTACTGCCGTGATCGCGCCACAAGCGCCCTCCATACTGCCCCGCAACGGATGGGAAGCAGCAGCAGATGCAACGCAGGCTGGCGGAACATCATCGTGGATCGGGGCAGGGATGACGGAGATGGATCGCCGTACCGACCATTGGGGGGAATTCCTGCGGCGCATCCTGCTCTCGGCGAGCCTCGCCGGGGTTGCCGGGATCACGCCCGCCGCACCCGACAACGCAGCCCCCAGCCCCGGCGTGGTGGAGCCTGACCAGACGGGAGAGCCCGATCAGCCGGTGGAACCGTCGCAGGTGAAGCCGCCGCAGGGCTGAGGCACCTCGCGGGGCTGGCTTTTCGGGCCGCCGATCGCGGGCTACCGCAGCCCCGCGAAGAACTCCCGCAGCAGGGCGGCGCATTCGCCCTCCCGCACCCCGCCCACCACTTCCGGGGCGTGGTGGCAGGAGGGGGCGGCGAAGATCCGCGCGCCGTGCTCCACCCCGCCGCCCTTCGGGTCATAGGCGCCGAAGACCACCCGCCGGACCCGGAAGAAGGCGGCCGCCTGGGCGCACATCGGGCAGGGCTCCAGGGTCACGGTCAGGGTGCAGTCGGGCAGCACCTTCTCGCCGCGCGCCTCGGCCGCGGCGCGCAGGGCCAGAAGCTCGGCATGGGCGGAAGCGTCGTGCCGTTCCTCCACCCGGTTGCCCGCCCGGGCGAGGACCCGGCCCACGGCGTCCGTCACCACCGCGCCGACCGGCACTTCCCCTCGCGCGGCGGCGGCACGGGCTTCCTCGAGTGCGATTTCGATGGCGCTCGGCATCCGGCGACCTTGCCCCGGCCCGGGCGAAAGTTCTAGCAACGCCGCATGAGCAAACGGCCCGTCATCGGCGTCACCCTGGATGCGGAGGAGCCGGGCGGCTACTCCAAGCTGCCCTGGTACGCGCTGCGCAAGAATTACTTCTCCGCCCTCGTGGATGCCGGGGCCCTGCCCGTGGCGCTGCCGCATCATCCGGAGCTCGCCGAGTCCTACCTGGACGAGATTGACGGGCTGCTGGTCACCGGCGGCGCCTTCGACGTGGACCCCTCGCTCTATGGCGGCGGCCCGGCGCATCCGACCGTCACGCTGAAGGCGGGGCGGACGGATTTCGAGCTGGCCGTCACGCGCGGCGCGCTGAGGCGGGACATGCCCGTGCTCGGCATCTGCGGCGGGCAGCAGCTCCTCGCCGTGGCGCTCGGCGGCACGCTGATCCAGCACATCCCGGACAGCATCAAGGGCGCGCTGGAGCATGAGCAGCCCAACCCGCGGCACGAGCCGGGGCATGAGATCGCCATCGAGGCGAACACGCTGCTCGCCCGCATCGTCGGCAAGCGGAGCATGGCGGTGAACAGCGCGCATCACCAGGCGGTGGACCGGCCGGGGGAGGGTGCCGTGGTCAACGCCGTCGCACCCGATGGCGTGGTGGAGGGCGTGGAGCACCCCGGCTACCGCTTCGCCCTCGGCGTGCAGTGGCACCCGGAATATGCCGTGGATCCCGCCGATCCGCTGATCTTCGATGCCTTCGTGAAGGCCTGCCGGTGACGGAGGAAGGCGGCAGTCCGGAACGCGGCGAACGCATCGCCAAATGGCTGGCCCGCGCCGGCGTGGCCAGCCGCCGCGACGCCGAGAAGCTGATCGCCGAGGGCCGGGTCAAGCTCGACAACCGCGTGGTGGAGACGCCGGCCACCTTCGTCCGGCCCGGCGACCTCGTCACCGTGGATGGGAAGGCAGTGGCGGAGCCACAGCGCACGCGGCTGTTCCGCTACCACAAGCCGGCTGGGCTGGTGACGACGCATCGGGACGAGAAGGGCCGGCCCACTGTCTTCGACGCGCTACCCCCCGGCCTGCCGCGGGTCGTCTCGGTCGGGCGGCTGGATCTGAATTCCGAAGGGCTGCTGCTGCTGACCAATGACGGCGCCCTGGCGCGGCGGCTGGAACTGCCGGCCAATGGCTGGCTGCGCCGCTACCGCGTGCGCGTCCACGGGGCAGTGAGCGAGCGGGCCCTGGCCGATCTCGCCCGCGGCGTCACCGTGGAAGGGGTACGCTACGGGCCGATCGAGGCCGGGCTGGATTCCCGCCAGGGCAGCAATGCCTGGCTGACCGTGAGTCTGCAGGAGGGCAAGAACCGCGAGGTCCGCCGGGTTATGCAGCATCTCGGGTTGCAGGTGACGCGGCTGATCCGCACCGCCTACGGTCCTTTCCAGCTCGGCTCCCTGCCGCGCGGGGCGGTGGAGGAGGTGAACCCCAAGGTGCTGCGGGAGCAGCTCGGGCTCCAGGCCCCGGCCCGGAAACGCCGGGCGGCTGGCTAGACACCTCCCGCGCTGCGACCATCTCCCGCCTTGGCGCAGATCTCTTGGCAGAGGAGGCTCCCGCCATGCGCACCCGCCAGCTTGGCCGGGGCGGCCCGGCCGTCTCGGCTCTCGGCCTCGGCTGCATGGGCATGTCCGGCATGTACGGCCCGGCCGATGAGGCCGAGAGCATCGCCACCATCCATGCCGCGCTGGAGGCCGGCATCACCCTGTTCGACACCGGCGACTTCTACGGCATGGGGCACAACGAGATGCTGCTCGGCCGTGCCCTCAAGGGGAAGCGCGATCGGGCCTTCATCCAGGTGAAATTCGGCGCCCTGCGCGATCCCGACGGTGGCTGGGGCGGCTATGACGCACGGCCGGCGGCGGTGCGGAATTTCCTGGCCTATACGCTGCGGCGCCTCGGCACCGATTACGTGGACCTCTACCAGCCGGCGCGGCTCGATCCCGCGGTGCCGATCGAGGAGACGGTGGGCGCCATTGCCGATCTGGTGCGGGCCGGGCATGTGCGGCATATCGGCCTCTCCGAGATGGGCGCCGGGACGATCCGCCGGGCGCAGGCCGTCCATCCCATTGCCGAGGTGCAGATCGAGTGGTCGCTGATGAGCCGCGGCGTCGAGCGCGACATCCTGCCCACCTGCCGGGAGCTCGGCATCGGCATCACCGCCTATGGGGTCTTGTCGCGCGGGCTGCTCGGCGGCTCGGCGCCGAAGGGGCAGGGGGATTTCCGCGCCCATGCGCCGCGCTTCCAGGGCGCGAACCTGGCGCGCAACCAGGCTTTGGCCGAGGCGCTGGCGCGGCTGGCGGCGGCGCGCGGGGCGAAGCCGGCGCAGCTTGCCATCGCCTGGGTGCTGGCGCGGGGCGAAGATGTGGTGCCGCTGGTCGGCGCCCGGCGCCGCGACCAGTTGGCGGATGCGCTCGGCGCGCTGGACCTCCTGCTTTCGCCCGCGGATCTCGCGGAAATCGAGGCCGCGGTGCCCGCTTCCGCCGTCGCCGGGGAGCGATACGACCCGCACCAGATGGCCATGCTCGACAGCGAGCGCCGGCCGGAGCCGCCCGGCACCGGCCCGGGCACCGAGGCCGCCGGGCCGCCATGACCACGATCGGCTGACTCACCGCCCATGCGCATCATCGCCGGCCGCCATCGTGGCCGCCGCCTCCTTGCCCCGGCCGGCCAGGCCACGCGGCCCACGGCCGACCGCGTCCGCCAGGCGCTGTTCGACATGCTCTGGCACGCCCCCTGGGCCGGGCGGGAGGTGGTGGAGGGTGCCCGCGTGCTGGATGCCTTCGCCGGCACCGGCGCGCTGGGGCTGGAGGCGCTCTCCCGCGGCGCCGCCCATGCGAGTTTCCTGGAGACGGACCGCGCCGCGCTTGCCGCGCTCCGCGCCAATATCGCCGCCTGCCGGGAGGAGGCGCGCTGCACCGTCCTGCCCGCCGACGCCACCCGCCCGCCGCGCGCCGGGGCTGCGTGCGGCCTGGTCTTCCTCGACCCGCCCTATGGGCAGGGGCTGGTCGAGGCGGCGCTGAAGGCGCTGCGCGATTCCGGCTGGATCGCGCCGGATGCGCTGGTCTGCGCCGAATACGGCGCGGCGCCGCCCGAGCCGCCGCCCGGCTTCGCCCTGCTGGCCCGGCGCGCGCACGGGCCGGCGGAACTGCTCTTCCTGCGGCCGGAGACGCCGTGACCGGGACCCTGCGCCGGCTGGAACGCGTTCTGGTCCTGCTGCCCTCCACCGGCATCGGCGGGGCGGAGGCGCATAGCGCCGTGCTGGCCCGTGCTCTGGCGGAGCGGGGAGTGGAGGTGCGCCTGGCCATCGCGGCGCCGCAGCGCGGGCGCCTCGCCGAGCTGCTCGGGCCACGCCTCGCCGAGGGGCTGGAAGCCGCGCCCATCGCCTGGGATCCGGAGGGGACAGCGGAGGACAATATCCACCGGCAGGCCGCCGCCGCCGCCAGGCTGGTCGCCGCCACGCGGCCCGACGCCGCCATCCTGCCGCTGCCCTGGCCGACCCATGGCCTCGGCCTGCACCACGCGCTGGCGGAGGCCAGCATCCCCACCCTCGCCATCGCGCATCTGGCACCGCCGGAGCCGGAACCCGGCATGGCCGAGGCCGCGCGGGGGTTGGACCCCGCCCGGACCTGCTGGGTGGCGGTTTCCGATCCGGTGGCGGCGCGGCTCGCCGCCTGCCTGCGCCTGCGGCGGGAGAGCATCCTCACGGTGCCGAACGGCATCGCCGTGCCGGGCTTCGACCCGGCGCGCCGGCTCAGGGCGCGGGGGGCGAAGCGGGCGCTGCTCGGCCTGCCGCCCGCGGCGCCGCTGCTGCTCTTCGCCGGACGGCTGGAGCCGAAGAAGGGCGCCGACCTGCTGCCCGGCATCGCCGAGCGGCTGCGCGAGCGCGCCGGCGCCACCCTGGCGGCGCTGGGAGAGGGGCCGCTGCACTCCACCCTGGCGGCGCAGGCGGCGGCCGCCCCCGGCGGCCCGCTGCGGCTGATGGGGCGGGTCGGGGACGTGCCCGACTGGCTGCTGGCGGCCGATGTGCTGCTGCTGCCCT
>Ga0207747_1001904_pt1 | contig 12873 bp, 10 predicted proteins | sample HigsolmetaGSP11D_FD_184839 | JGI IMG/M metagenome (GOLD analysis project Ga0207747, IMG submission 184839) | High solid enriched microbial communities from the Joint BioEnergy Institute, USA - SP1-1-D (SPAdes) | ecosystem: Engineered > Bioreactor > SSF (Solid state fermentation) > Aerobic >...
CCGCCAACCCGATCGATCCCAAATATTCACTTCTCGTCAAATCCTATCCAAGGGGGCTTTGGATGTCAAAGAAGAAAACATGCGAGAAAGCGAGAAAAACGGAGAAAACATTAAATTATTGAGGGAGGAGATACGCATGCAAGAAATACGTATCGGAATGGTAGGATACAAGTTTATGGGCAAAGCCCACAGCCACGCTTACCGTGATCTGCCGATGTTCTTCCCGAATGTGCCGAAGCCGGTGATGACGACGATCTGCGGTCGTCATGAACCGTCGGTGCGCGCGGCGGCCGAGCAGTTCGGATGGGCGAGCTATGTGACGGATTGGCGTGAGCTCGTGCGGCGGGACGACATCGACCTGGTCGACATCAATGCGCCAAGCGATGCCCACAAGGAGATCGCGCTCGAAGCAGCTGCGGCGGGCAAACATCTGTTCTGCGAGAAACCGCTCGCTCTGACGCTTGCTGACGCGCGTGAGATGCTGGCTGCGGCAGAACAGGCCGGTGTGAAGCATATGATCGGCTTCAACTACCGCTTCGCGCCTGCCGTGCAACTGGCGAAGAAATTGGTGAGCGAGGGAAGGCTGGGGCGCATCTATCATTTCCGCGCATGGTTCCTCCAGGATTGGTTGACCGACCCGGAATATCCTCTCGTCTGGAGGTTGACCAAGGAAGTGGCAGGCTCCGGAGCGCATGGAGATCTTGGCGCACACCTGATCGATCTGGCGCATTTCCTCGTGGGCGATATGACGGAAGTGGTCGGGATGAGCGATACGTTCGTGAAGCAAAGACCGCTGCCAGCGTCGATGACCGGCTTGAGTGCCACTGGCAGCAGCGACGGTCAGAAGGGTGAAGTGACGGTGGACGATGCGACGCTGTTCCTGGCGAGATTCGAGAACGGCGCGCTTGGCAGCTTCGAGGCGACCCGATATGCGTCCGGACACCGCTGCACGAACTCGTTCGAAATCAACGGCAGCAAAGGCAGCGTCAAGTTCGATTTTGAGCGGATGAATGAACTGCAGGTGTATTTCACGGATGACGATGCCGATGTACAGGGATTCCGCCGCGTGCTGGCGACCGACCCGGCACATGCCTTCGCAGTAGCATGGTGGCCGCCAGGACATACGATCGGCTATGAGCATACGTTCATCCATGAAGTCGTGGAGCTCCTGGAAGCGCTTCGTGACTGCCGCTCTCCGGTGCCGAACTTCCACGACGGCGTCAAATGCCAGACGGTGCTGGAAGCGGTCGAGCGTTCGATCGCCGAACGGCGCTGGGTGGCGATATCGGAGCTGTAAGAACGGGTTTGTGGCGAACCGCTTATTCGTTGACTTGAACTTGGGAGGAGATCTGAATTGGGCAAGAAAGCATTGATCGTATGGGGCGGTTGGCTCGGCCATCAACCGGAGCAAGTGGCGGGCATTTACCGGGAAGTGCTCGAAGGGGAAGGCTTTGAGGTTGAGGTGTCGAATACGCTGGAATCTTTTGCAGATAAGGAGAAGCTGATGGAGCTTGATCTGATCGTGCCGAACTGGACGATGGGCGAGATCCAGAAGCAGCTGGTATTCAACATCATGGCTGCAGTTCAGGCTGGCACCGGCATCGCCGGCACGCATGGCGGGATGTGCGATGCATTCCGCAACAATGTGGACTGGCAGTTCATGACCGGCGGCAATTGGGTCGCTCACCCAGGCAATGATGGGGTGTGCTATACCGTGAACATCCGGCACAGCTCCAGTTCATTGCTGGAGGGCATCGAGGATTTTGAGGTGGTCAGCGAGCAATATTACCTGCACTTCGATCCGGCGGTTGAGGTGCTGGCAACGACACGTTTCCCGAATCCTGCGGTGAAGGGACCGCACAGCACGAATTCGCCGGTGGATATGCCGGTTGTCTGGACGAAACGTTGGGGGGCGGGACGCGTGTTCTACTGTTCGCTCGGCCATCAGGCGAATATCATCGAGATGCCTCCGGTGAAGGAGATCATTCGGCGCGGATTCGTCTGGGCGGCGGAAGGCAAGCAGCTGGCACAGGGGAATGCCGAATTCGGCGGAGTCTATACAGGTATGGGCGACAGCCGTTAAGGATACAGGCAGGACGGTTTAGAAGACATGCTCGGTCAGGGCTTGATCAGACATGGAAGTTGTGACGCTGAAGGAAGGTTGACAGCGCTGGAGAGGATTGTGCATTCAGAAGCTCAGACAGGCAGATGCGAAGGTACACGCCACCCGAAACAGCAACATTGCCAGCGATCAACCGCATACGAGTGGCAGCATTCAGGATACCACGGAGGCGACATGGGATATGGAGAGAAGCAGGAAAATCAAAGTTGGCATCATCGGTTGCGGGAATATTAGCGGCATCTATATGAAGAATCTGAAATCATTTGAAGAGATCGAGCTCGCAGCCTGCGCAGATCTGGATGTGGACAGGGCGAAGGCGAAGGCGGCCGAGCGTGACATCGCCAGAGGCTGCACAGTGGAAGAACTGCTTAGTGATGAGGACATTGAGATCGTCGTCAATCTGACGATACCCGCTGCACACGCCGAGGTCAGCCTCAAGGCATTGCAGGCTGGCAAGCATGTGTACAGCGAGAAACCGCTGGCTGCTTCGCTGGAGGAAGGACAGCGGATCCTGGCTGAGGCAGAGGAGCGAGGGCTTCAGGTCGGCTGCGCTCCGGACACCTTCCTCGGCGCCGGCATCCAGATGTGCAGGCGGCTCATCCTGGACGGAGCTATTGGTGAGCCGGTCGCCGCAACCGCCTTCATGATGGCGAGAGGGCATGAATTCTGGCATCCTTCGCCGGAGTTTTACTACCAGAAAGGCGGCGGACCGATGTTTGATATGGGGCCGTATTATCTGACCGCGCTGGTCGCGCTGATCGGCCCGATCCGCGAGATCGCCGGAATGACGAGCATCTCATTCCCGGAACGGACGATCCTCAGCGAGCCGAAGAAGGGGACGAAGATCCAGGTCGAGGTGCCGACTCATATCGCGGGAACGATGCGCTTCGCAGGCGGGGCAGTCGGCACGATCATCACTTCGTTTGATATTCCTGGCGGCAGCACGCTGCCGAACATCGAGATCTATGGATCGCTCGGCACGTTGAAAGTGCCGGATCCGAACAACTTCAGCGGCACCGTGTTGATCAGATCGGCCGGCAGCCGGGAATGGAATGAGGTGCCGGTTGAGCTGCCATATACCACCAACAGCCGCGGACTCGGCGTGCTGGATATGGCCAGGGCGATCCGCACCGGCGGCAAGTTCCGGGCAAGCGGTGCGCTGGCGTACCATGTGTTGGAAGCCATGCACGGATTCTATATCAGCTCGGATACCGGCTCCTTCTATCGGATGCAGAGCAGCGTCGAGCCTCCGGCGTTGCTGTAGGTCAAGGCTGTCGATATAATGATCATAAATGCTGACCGGGCAGGATGACTAGATAGGGGCTGTCCAGAAAGTCTGTGTTTGTTGCCTGACAGCGAAAAGAAGTGCCCGAAAATGCCTGATATAAAGGCATCTTCGGGCTTATCTTCGGTCTTATAGAAAGTATAACTTCCCATACATTCTCGTAAGACATAAGAAATACTTGGCTGCCACCGGCATCCTAAAGGACTTGGCGCCAGCCAAGTATTTCTTTATCCGGCATCAGGATCAACTTCCACTTATCGGACAGCCCCTAACTTTTGTCTGTGCTCACCTTCGTTGTTGATTTTTATATTGATGCGGACTGCTTAACAGAGGGACGGGGATTATGTCACATAGGTAGCGGAACGTAGCGCCGTTATTTGTAACAAAATAATCCATTTCGCCAAGATAACGGAACGGGATGACGCTATTTGTTGTTTTCGAGCGTGATCCCCCGTCCAAAGTGACCAAATCATAAAAATTGATCTGAAGGCATTACACGTTTAGTCGTACCAACTTATAAACATTAAATAGACAGTCTCCCTGGTTCCGTTACGGTTCGAACCATAGAGCCACCAAGCAACCGTCAACTCAAACACAGCCATTTTTCGGCTTATTCGTATGTGCCGCTGATCGGTCCGGCAGGAATCATATACGCATCGTGATGGGTGGTAACCGCAGGCATAAAGTACAGGCTCTCATCCGCCCGATGTCCGCTGCCAGGATGACCGCCCGCCTGATACCCTCCTGCATGATGGCCACCGCCGTGTGAACCGCCGCCAGGAACCCAACCGCCGTGATGACCGCCCGGGAACCAACCGCCATGGTGACCGCCGCCTCCGTGAGGAGAGAATAACCATGGATACAGATACCACAGATAAGAGTAATACTGCGGATAATATGCATAAGGATAATAGGAGTAATAAGGGTAATAGCCTTGCGGGAAGTATGGGGGTATATAAGACATGATCTTCCACCTCCTTCCGCTGATCGATATGGTGATTCATCCTATGAAGGGGCGGAAGAACGTGACACTTGCCCATAGAAAAATAGGCGCGCAAGAGGTTTACGGGGATTCGTGTCGAATAATCTTAGGCAAGCCAGAAGTATGGAATCGGCCGAGACGATTCATGCACCCGGAGGATACGATGATCATGGCATAGACTGGCATGAATCATGGGATCTACAGTCACGGAACATGGATTCAACTGATCTGAAAAGAGAACGTCTGGTGCGACAGACGAAACCAAGTGACCAAGAATGGGGTGAGCGACATCGACACGAAGATACTCGATCTGGATGCAGGCAGCCTGGCGGCAGAGATCCGGCAGGGGACCCTGCGTTCAACGGAAGTGACGGAGACGTATATCCGCCATTTGAAACGCATGAATGAGAAGGTCAACTGCCTGATCCAGGAACGCTTCGATGCAGCCAGAGAAGAGGCGGCTAGAGCTGATGAGCTCGTGCTATCAGGTCATGCCGCGGGCAGGCTGCTTGGCGTACCGATCACGGTCAAGGATTGCTTTCATGTGGCCGGCATGCGTACATCGGCTGGCCTCGTTCATCGCCAGAACATCGTCGAGCAGGAAGATGCGGAGATCGTCCGGCTGCTGAAACGTGAAGGCGCTGTCATCCTGGGCAAGACGAATACACCTCAGCTGTGCTTCTGCCAGGAAACGGACAACAAGCTGCATGGGCGGACGAACAATCCGTGGAACCTGGAACGGACGGCCGGAGGGTCAAGCGGCGGAGAAGGCGCCTGCATCGCCGCAGGCGGAGCGGCTGTGGGCATCGGGGCGGACATCGGGGGCTCGATCCGCTTCCCGAGTCATTGCAACGGCGTCGTCGGCTTCAAATCCGGCAACGGACAGGTCCCCGACCAGGGCAATTTCCCGGAGGTGAAGATACCAGAGCAGTCACGAATGCTCGGCATCGGCGCTCTGGCGAAGTCTGTGGCTGATGCCAGACTGATCCATGAGATCATCGCTTTCCGTCCCCCTGAGAAGCAGGATCTGTCGACCTATCGCATCGTGTTTCCGGGGAAGAAACCGGCCTATCCGCTGGGCGAGGCCACAGCAGAAGCCCTGGACAAATTGCGACAAAGCCTGCAAACCCAAATCTCCGTTGAGGAGGAGAATCCGCCATTCTATGAGGAGTCGGCGCTCATCTGGCAGCAGGTGATGTCGATTGACGGCGCCAGACATATCCGCGAGCTGATGTCGGCGGACGGCAAGCTCCATCCAATAGCTGAATATGTAAGGGAGAAAGTGACAGGAAGCTCGGATATCCATTCGTATCTATCCTGGGCGCTCATCGGCGCGGGAATGTTCAAACCGTCTTCACGCAGGCTGGCTGAGATCAGAGATTTGCTGAAGCGAGGCGACGAGCGATTGAAGGAATTCTTCGCCACAGCCATTCTCATCCTGCCCGTATACCATTCAGCTGCGCCGAAGCACGGTCAACTGTACCATGAGATATTCTCGATCCGCCGCACGTACCTCCAATACATGCCGTATATCGCATACGCAAACGTTTGGGGCTTGCCATCACTCATCGTACCTGTCGCGGAGGATGGCGATGGCATGCCAATCGGCGTTCAGCTCATCTCGCTGAACGGCAACGAAGACGCCCTGTTCCAACTGGGGGAGCGAATCGAGCAACAATTCCGAGGTTTTGTACGCTGTCGTCAATATGATTGAGGGCAGCATACTTATCTCTTGCGTTTCCGGTTGAAGGCGATATAGGTTGCGATACCGGCGATGATCATGCAGATATACCCGATGTTCTCCGCCTGCAGCTGCGGGACGCCTGCCATCATCGCGATTGTCTGGGTCAAGGTCTTTGCCGTATATGCGATCAGGATGAGCATGAGGGGTCGGATGATATTAAATCGCAAGCAACATCTCTCCTTTGGATGAATCCTTGTCTGGCGCAAGTCTCTTTATTACTGTAACTGATGCAAACAGGAAAAACCAACCCTTTTCCGAAAAAATATACCTGAACAACGAAAATGACGGTATACTAGATGTACGTTTACCGATAAATGCACCATGAGTCCAGACGAGCGGCATCTTGCGACAAAGATGATCGGCATCGGATGACTGTATCGACTGTAGGAGTTGAACTTCATGAATCCATGGCTCAAGACGATCGGGCTGATCGTGATCACAGCGATTCTCACGCGTTTTATTCCCTTCTCGGAATATTTCCGCAACGTCAATACGTTAATTCACGAGATGGCCCATGCTGTGGTCACGCTGCTGCTGTCGGGCAATGTCGTATATATCCATCTGTTCGAGGATCACAGCGGGGTCACATACTCCAGTTTGCCTGAGGCATGGCGCATCATCCCCGTTTCTCTCTTCGGATATATCGGAGCTTCGCTGTTTGTCGTGCAGCTGTTTCGCTGGTTTGCCCAGGGCAAGCAACAACACGGATTAACAGCGCTTACAGTTCTCGCGGCGATAGGCCTGATTGTGTTTATCCGCAATTCGTACGGCATGGTCTGGTGTGCCGGTTTCATCGCATTATGTGCCGTTGCAAGTGTCATCCGCTGGACGTCGTTGCGTGATCTTTTTTACTTGCTGATTGCCTTTATCTGTCTGGTCGAATCGGTATGGACGCCGATCATGCTGATCCTGATTGCCGTCACATCACCCGAAGAGGCAGGTGACGCAACCAATCTTGAAGCTGCGACCGGCATTCCGGCGATTGCCTGGGCGGTCGTGTTTACACTCGTCGCACTGTGGTGCGGCAAGGTCGCGGTTGGTGCGATGTTTCCGCGCGGCAGGAGGGAGAAGGGGCGTTACTCGAGCTCATTCGCAAAATAATCTACATCGCGCAAAAAAAGACCACAAACAAGCAATCGCTTTCTATTCACAGATGAAGCCTTTTCTGCGAATTTATAGTCTATCGTTGTTCAGTCAATAATAACTCGCAAAAAAGTAGAATTGTCTCCACTTTTGCATGGATGATTAAATAATGGTACCAAACAAAGCGCAAAAAAGTGACCATCATCATCGTCACTGATCATCCTGCTCTCATCGCAAGCGCTTTAATACTGCTGAGGGGTGTCATAATTGCTGCGCAAGAAGAAGGGGACTTTTTACCGTAAGAGCTTCATCTGGTTTCTGCTCACGGCAACCATCCCTGGTGTCATTACCGGCGCCATCATCTATTGGTACTCTACTGCACAGATCGAGAAGGATCTGAGCCAGTTGCACCTGAATCAGATGGAGCAACGGGTGAAAAACATCGATGATCAGCTGAGCTATCTGGAGATGGACCTTTCCAACTGGGCGTTTAACACCCGATTCGGGTACAAGCTCAAGACTCTTGATTTTGTCTATTACTTCCAGGAAACCTGGGACATTACGCAGACGCTGAATGTGATCGCGGGATCCCATCCGCTCATCAAGGGAGTTGAACTGTATATCGACCGGGATGAGCCTGTCGTATTTCGCACCGAATATTACAAGGTAACTGACCCGGAGCAGATCGCGGAGTATCGTCGGCTGCTTGCGGACAGACGGCTCGTGTATTGGGATTTTACATTAGAGGAAACAGAATCGCATGGCGGTACAACGCTGAGTGCGGCTGATGATATTCGCCTGGTTCACAAGGTTCCCGGCATGATCACATCCCGCTTCGGTGTGCTTGTTGTCCGGGTGGACAGCACGAAGCTTGTGAACCTTCTGAAGACGATGACGCCTTATAATGAAGGATTAACGTTCCTGATGGATGTTGACGGGAATGTCATGGCAACGGATTCGCAGGAAGGTGAAAAGGACATCCACCAGGTGCTCAGACAAGAGATCCTGCAGTATAAGGCGAACAACGACAACCTGGAAGCAGGCAACTTCCTGTGGAATTGGAACGACAAGACATATTCGGTCTCATACGGGAATATCAAGCGCATACAAGCCGATTGGACCTATGTTTCGGCGTCGCCGATCACGGCGATCATCTCGCCGCTCATGACCTTGTCACGCGTGATTATCGCGGTTAGTCTGTCCGTCCTGCTCCTGGGGTTGCTTCTCTCCTGGGTGGCGTCGAACTGGATCTACACGCCTGTCCGCCGCCTGCTCAACAAGATCGAGGACTCCGGCATTATACCGCAGAAGCTCGATGAATTCGCATATCTGGAGACCCAGTGGAGCCACCTCACCAACCAGCAGGTAACGCTGCAGGAGCGCTTGAACGAACAGATGCCGAACCTGCGTAACAGCTTCCTGCTGCAGCTCATCCAGGGTCATCTGTATGCCTATACCGAGGAAGATCTGCGGAAGCGGATGGAGCGTTACGGCTGGGATACCGACAGCAATCGCTTCTATATCTTGCGCTTTCAACTGACAGGTTATGACAATCTGAAAGGACGCTTCGGTCCTGGCGATGAGAGCCTCGTGACGTTCATGGCTTCAAACATCATTGAAGAAATCGCATCTTCGACTTTCGGACAATATGTGGTGCTGAATTTCCACGATCTGTCCGTCGCCATGTTCCTGTCGTCGAAACATGACGCGCAAGAGGCGGAGAGAATTCGACAATTCGCCGAAGAAGTGTCGCAGAAGATCAATCAATGGCTGAAACTGTATGTCACGATCACCGTGAGTCGGGTGATCGAACAGCTGAAGCAGACGCATGAAATGTTCATGGAGGCAGAGCGATTCGCCGGTTACAGGCGTCTGGCCAACCAGAATCAGTTCCTTTTCATCGAAGAGATGCCTGAAGAAACGATGACGAACGAAACCAGCTATCCGTTTGCGCTTGAGCAGGATATCCTGCAGGCGCTGCGCAGCGGCAAGCTGTCCGAAACGGAGCGATGCATCAGCCAGTTCATGAATGAGCTAGCGGCACGTCAGGATACGGTTATCTACGTACAACAAGGCATGTTGCAGCTCCTGGGCAGCATCCTGCATGCGATCATGCAATCCGGTGTCAGCACTTTCCGCTTGTTCGAAGGAGAGAATCTGTACGAGCAACTGTCGCAGATCCGCGAACCAAGCAAGATGCTGAAGTGGTTGAAGGAGAAGGTCATCCAGCCTTACATCGAGGAACGGACGGCGAGAGCGGACAGGCAGTTGAAGGAAATCGTGGATCAGACGATCGAATACATTCATGAGAACTTTATGCGGGACATCTCGCTGGATGAATGCGCTGACAGAGCAGGCACCAGTTCGTATACACTCAGCAGGCTGTTCAAGCAGATTACCGGTGTGAACTTCATCGATTACGTGACCAATATTCGCATCGAGAGAGCCAAGGAGCTGTTGCAGGATCCGAACCGGAAGATCAATGAGATAGCTGCGGACGTCGGCTATCAACAGCGATACTTTAATCGGATCTTCAAGAAGCAGGTCGGCGTAACGCCCGGCCAATATCGGGAGATGTACCTGGAAGCGACAAGCCTGAACAAAAAATGAAACATCGCGCAAAAAAGTGGAACAGGACGAAAAGCCTTGATATATCAAGGCTTTTTTCGTTGCAAAATTGTAGAATTGAAACCGCTGCCATGTCGATGGATACTCGAAATAGAAGTTCGGCGGGCTGATGAAGATGACGTCCGAACAAAAATATAAACAGAACAGGAGAGAGCGGATGGACACGACAATTAATCGACAAGCGGATATTACCGATCTGAATCCAAAACCTTCCGCAACCATGCCGAGGAGAAAAAACTCCAAATGGGCCAAAGTGAGAAAAGATTATTGGCTGTACATTCTTTTGTTGCCTGGCCTGGCGTACTTCCTCATCTTCAAGTATCTGCCGATGTGGGGAGTCGTCATCGCCTTCCAGGATTTTAGCCCATTCCTCGGGGTCTTGGAAAGCAAATGGGTAGGCTTTAAGCACTTCACCAATTTCTTCAACAATCCGGACTTTATGCGGCTCTTAAGGAACACGTTGATCCTGGGCCTGTACGACCTTGTCTTCTTCTTCCCGGCGCCGATCATCGCAGCATTGCTGCTCAATGAGATCAGAGTCGGGATCTTCAAGCGGGCCGTGCAGACGATGATCTATGTGCCGCACTTCATCTCGATGGTTATCGTCGCCAGTATGACCTATGTGTTCCTGACAACGAATGGCGGTGTAGTCAATGAAATCTTATATGAGCTCACTGGAAATCGCATCAACTTCCTGTCCGATCCAGCCTGGTTCCGTCCGCTGATCATCCTGCAGATCATGTGGAAAGAAACTGGCTGGGGGACGATCATCTTCCTGGCAGCTCTTGCCTCGGTGGATGTCGAGCAATATGAGGCTGCGATCGTCGATGGTGCGAGCCGATTCCAGAGACTGTGGCACATCACGCTTCCGGCGATCAGCAGCACGATCATCATCCTGCTGATCCTGCGCCTGGGGAACTTCCTCGACACCGGTTTCGAACAGATCTTCCTGATGACGAACTCTCTGAACCGTTCCGTCGCTGATGTGTTCGACACGTATGTGTACCAGGTAGGTATCAGGCAAGGGGCATTCAGTTACAGTACAGCAGTTGGTTTGTTCAAATCGGTGGTTGGCATCATCCTTATCTACGGAAGCAACTATTTCGCCAAGAAGTTCGGCCACGAAGGAATCATATAGGGAGGGGGAACCAGAATGAACAGCAGCAAATATGATTCGTTCGGTGAACGATTGTTCGACGTTTTCAACTATGTATTCCTGGCTGTATTCGCGCTGGTCACCGTATTGCCGTTCGTATACATCATCGCAGGGTCTTTCGCAACGGAGATCGAGCTTATTCAACGGAAATTCTTCCTGTTCCCTCGAGATCCATCGCTGGCTGCGTATCAGTATATATTCTCATCTGACACCTTGTTCAGAAGTATAGTCAACTCTGTGATCATCACGGTATTCGGAACGCTGACCAACCTGGCGTTCACGCTGTCGATGGCCTACTCGCTGTCCCGCAAGGATCTGATGGGCCGCAACTTCGTGATGAACCTGGTCATCTTCTCCATGTTGTTCAGCGGCGGTATGATCCCTGGCTACCTGGTCGTCAAAGAACTGGGTCTCCTGGACTCCTATGCAGCGGTCATCCTGCCAGGTGCGATCAGCGCATTTAACCTGATCGTCATCAGGAACTTCTTCCAGAATCTTCCTCCTGGACTGGAGGAAGCGGCCCGGATCGACGGTTGCTCGGACATTGGCGTGTTATGGCGTATCGTGCTTCCGCTGTCCAAGCCGATCATCGCAACATTCGGTTTGTTCTACGCAGTTGGTCACTGGAACAACTTCTTCTCAGCAATGCTGTACTTGAACGACAGCAAGATGTGGCCGCTGCAAGTCATGCTGCGTGAGATCGTGATGTTGTCACAGGTCGCGGTTGGCGATATGTCCGCATTTGATCCAGAGTTCGTCGAACCTCCGGATCAGGCAGTGAAGATGGCCGTTATCGTCGTCGGTACGGTTCCGATCCTGTGTGTCTATCCGTTCCTGCAGAAGCATTTTGCCAAGGGCGTTCTGTTAGGTTCAATCAAGGGGTAGATTTTCACCGCAAGGTGATGATCTAATATATCTATCACATTAAGGGAGGCAAACAAATGAAGGGGAAACGCAGTTACAAAATCGTTGCTTTGCTGATCGCCGCGATAATGTTGCTGGTATCTGCATGTTCTGGCGGCGGCTCTAACAGCAACAACAATGGCGGATCAACAAGCAACAACACCAGCAACAATACCGGTGGTCAAAGCTCGACCAACTCGGACAACTCCGGTTCGGCAGCGGAGGAAAAGCCAGATCCGATGAAGATCAGCATCATGATTCCTTCGTTCTCGACGGAACTGCCGGACAAGAGCAGTCCGGTATGGCAGAAGCTGGAAGAGTACACAAATACAGATCTGGAAATTCTCTTCACTCCGAACAGCTCCTATGAAGACAAGCTGAACATCACGCTGGCATCCGGCGACCTGCCGACGATCATGAACGTAGGCAAGACGCCTAGCGTAATCAGCGCTGCACGCAACGGCGCATTCTGGGATCTGACAGATTATCTGAAAGATTATCCGAACCTTAGCCAAGCTCACCCGGTTGTTCTGAACAACACGTCCATCGACGGCAGAATCTACGGTGTATATCGTGCACGTACGCTTGGCCGGATGGGTGTAACTTACAACAAGGTATGGCTGGATAATCTTGGTCTCGAGCCGGCCAAGACGATCGATGAATTCTACAACATCCTCCGTGCATTTACGTACGACGATCCGGATCAAAACGGCAAGAACGACACCTATGGCGTAGTCATCACGAAGTATACGGGTCCGTGGGATATCATGCAGGTCTGGTTCGGCGCACCGAACAAGTGGGGCGAAAATGAGAACGGAGAGCTGATCCCGGATTTCATGACGCCAGAATACAGAGAAGCGCTGAAGTTCTTCCGCAAGATCTATTCCGAAGGTCTCGTGAACGAAGACTTCGCGGTTATGGATTCGGCGGCATGGAACACGCCGTTCGTCAACGGTCAAGCTGGTGTATT
>Ga0207747_1001912_pt1 | contig 12805 bp, 8 predicted proteins | sample HigsolmetaGSP11D_FD_184839 | JGI IMG/M metagenome (GOLD analysis project Ga0207747, IMG submission 184839) | High solid enriched microbial communities from the Joint BioEnergy Institute, USA - SP1-1-D (SPAdes) | ecosystem: Engineered > Bioreactor > SSF (Solid state fermentation) > Aerobic >...
AAGCGGAAAGCCGGAACCAGAACAGCATCCAGGCCGGCAACCCCGGCATAACCTACGGCCCAGGGGGGTCAATTTTACTTCGGCGTTTCAGGTCCAAAGGGGGGTCAGTTTTCAGTCGGCGTTGACACCTAACGATGGATGCGCCCGATGCGCTGCTCCATGTCCATCGGGTTCCACGGCAGGTCAAAATTGAACAGGATACGTGCAAACTGCAGGTTGATACCCTCACGCCCTGCGGCCGTGCAGACCAACACACGCGGGCCATCCTTCTGGCGGAACCGCCTTTCCGCGGCCACCTTCGCACCGTGGTCCCCCCCACGCAACACCGTGACGCCCTGGCCAGGAAAGGCCTGCTCGATCTCGCGCGCGATCATGTCCACCGTGCCCAGGTAAGTGGCGAAGATCACGATCTTCTCGTCGGGGTTCTGCCGCCACAGCGCGCCCAGGCCATCGAGCAACTTCTGCATCTTGGTTTCGCGCTCGGCCGGGAAGATGCGCAGCAGGTCGCCGATACGCAGGCGCTCCTCGGGCAGATGCAGGTTCACCGCAGCTGCGGCAACATCTTCCGCATGCGTGGCGGAATACTCGCTGCCATAGGGGTCGGAGGCCATTGCGAGCGCCTCCTCATCCAGCTTCTTCAGCAGCCGGTACTTCAGATCGGCCAGCACACGGTCCACCTCGCTGCGTCCGATGGCATCGCGCGGCAGGCCGTATTCCTCGTGGATCAGCTCGCGCGCCTCTTCGGTCAGGCGCTCGCGCCCCTCGATGTCCAGCTCCCTGTCACGCAGCAAAGCCTCGTGCAGGGTCAGCATCAGTAGACGGCGCTTGAGCGTGCGGCGCACCGCGGAAAAGCTGGATGCCGCGATCTTCTGGAATATCGCCATCAGGAAGCCCAGCGCGCGCCCCTGGCTGCCTTGGCGGCGTGCGAGGTCGAAGCCATCCTGCAGGTACTCGCGCAGCTTCTCGTAGAACAGCCGCTCAGCCGGGCTCATCACGAAAGACTCTGTATGAACCCAGCGCCGTGCGAACAGCGGCGAACCATCCGGCCGGCAGGCATCTGCCTTGGTGCGCCGGAACATCACCGTATTGAGCCGGTGCCGTTCCTCGACCATCTCTTCGGGACTGCGGAACAGTGTCGGGTTCAACAGTTGCACCAGCATCCAGAACTGGAAGTGGTTGCCTTGGTGCGGCGTGGCCGACAGCAGCAGCAGATCGCGCGAATGGTCCTTCAACGCCTCGGCCAGCTTGTAGTTTTCCGTCTTGCGTACCTTGCCGCCGGTCTTGATGGCGGTCAGGTGATGCGCCTCGTCAAACACCACCAGGTCCCAGCGTGGCGCCTCCAGCAGACGTTTGATGCGCGCTGGCCGCTTCAACGTGTCAATGCTGGCAATCAGCCGATCGTGCTTGGCAAAGGCATTGGTCTTGCGGTCGGTGATGTCGCCTTCGGAGCCGAACACCTCGAACCCGAGGTTGAACACTTCGTTCAGCTCCCGGTGCCAGTTGTTTACCAGACCTGCGGGCACCACCATCAGCGCACGGTTCAGCTCCCCCCGGCTGGCCAGCTCGCGCAGGATCAGCGCGGTCTCGATGGTCTTGCCCAGTCCCACCTCGTCGGCAATCAGGTAGCGCCGGGGCGAAGCCGTGGCAATGCGGTGAGTCAGCACCACCTGATGAGGCAACAGGTCAATCCTGGCCGAAGTCAGCGCCGAAGCGCTCTCCATCAGCGGCAGGGCGTGCGCCTCGTAGGCCAGCCACGCCTTGCACGACCGCTCCGCCCCGCTTTCAACCGCACGCAGAATGCGCTCCGTGCGCGTGAGCTCGCGCCGCAGCGAGGCCACCGGCACTCGGCGCTCGCCAACACTGAAAAACGCCCGCAGATAGCCATCACGCGCGAGATCGAGAACAACACCCTGACCAAACTCGTGATGGGTAACGCGCTCCCCGGGCTGAAATGCCAACTGTTCCGTCACGCGCCGCCCTCAGGTGATCCGCAGATGGAACAGACCTGCTGGCCTCGCACCCTCGCGCAGCAGGATTTCCTGCGGGTACTCGTTGGCCTGCCCCCACAGGATGCGTCCCAGGTCGATCTGATGGCTGTGCGGCGGTTGGCACACCCAGCCTACCTCGTCGGTGGCCGGATTCACCTTGACGCGGTTGTGACCACCGGGCAGCCAAAACACCAGCGCGCCATCACTTCCCCACTCGTCCTGAAAGGAGAGAATGGCGGGCTTGATCACATCGCCCAGCCACACTTCGGCATCCTCCGGTGTCAGCAGGTCCAGGCTGGCATCCAGCCCGGCCACCACCAGCGTCCTGCCACCATTGCTGGGCAGATCGTCCGGCCAATTGCCTTTCGCCCGCAGGAACTGGCGCAGGCTCCACACTTCACTGGCCGCGCAGACCTGATTGCGGGCCTCTTCGTCCCACAGCCAGCTGGTGCCTCTTACCTGCCAGACGGTGTCGCGCAGCTGTCTCATGCCGTGTACTCCGCATCGTCATCGAACAGGGAGCCTTGCGCGGGCTTGGGCGCCTGGCTCGCCTGCCATGCGTTGTAGATGGTGACCGCACGCGACGCCGCGTTGCGGGTGTCTTGATCCGGGCCGTTGCGGTGCAGCCATTCCAATAGCGGCTTGAGCGCAACATGCGGCCTGAAGTTTTCGTTCTTCAGCGTGTCCGAGGCATTGATGCCACTGCCGTCAAAGCAGGCACCGATCAGTACCAGCGCCTGATCCAGATCCGAGGTCAACCTGCGACGATGCTTGCCGGTCCACTCTCGGGCGAAGTCCAACGGGCTGGTGCGCGTAAAGACCTTGTTCTTCTCCGTGCACCAGCCACGCAGCACGAAGTCATCCGGCGTGGTGATCGTCCCCCGCAGGAACTTCTGCAACTGATCACGCGGAAGCTCCGTTGCATGCCCGAAGGTGCGCAGGAACTGGCGCGTGATCGGCTCCGCATTGCCAGGCGGCGGCTCCACGCCCTTGCTGGCATCCTCGTCGATCAGCTGGTTGATGCCGATCAACGCCTCGCGTACCGAGATGGTGCGCCCCTCATCCACATACACCTTGCCGTAATGGCGCGAGAAGTATTCCAGCGCCTTGCCGCGCCGAATCACCTGCAGGTCTGCCGCCGGTAGCCCCTCTTTGGCATGGTTTTCCAGCATGGCCTGCAACTGTCGCACATCGGCCATCACCTCTCGGCGCATGCGGCCCCAGCTCACAGGTTTGGGCTCTTCGGTGCGCTTGCGGCAGACGTGAATGATGTCGTATTCGATCGTCTTGGAGCCGAACTCGCCATCGCCCTTGGTTTCGTCGGAGCGAATGGGATAGGTCGCTTCCAGGTAGAAGCCAGCGTCGAACAGCGACTCAAGGACCGCCACCCAGGGTTCGTCTTCGCTGTGGTGAAAAGTAAAAGCCAGGATCCCGCCCGGCTTGAGCACGCGATGTGCTTCACGCCAGCACTGCGTGAGCAAACGCTGGTAGAAGCCGTCCGGGTCTTCCGGTTCGCGAGCGCGGTTGGCCACGGCCTCCAGTGACTTGGGGGTGTACTCGGCGGAAAAGTAGTTGGGGTACTTGTCCTTCAGCGCGAGGCGCAGCCAGACGTAGAAGAAATCGGACAATTCCGAGTAGTGCAGCAGGCCACCGAAAGGCGGATCGGTGATGACCAGATCAAGGCTGCCGGTTTCGATCTGATCAAGGTCCGTCGAGGAACCCTGGAACACCGCGACATCGCTCACCGGATCTCCAGGGAAGACTTTTTCGCTCTTGCCGCTGATCTCGCCGACCAGCGCGACATCCATGCGCTTCAGCGCTTCAACGCTCACCGCTTCCCAAGGCTGCTCAGCCCACTTGTGCCCCTGCAGGACACCTTCGATGCACGAGGCCCAATTTCCGCGCCCCAGAGACGAGAACACACAATTCTCAACAACGTTACTCTTCGGGTGATAGTTGTTGTTACTCATGTGCGGCACGAGCTTGTCGTAGCCGCTGTCCCAGAAGCAAAAGAGGTTCTGGTTACGCAGATACTGTTGATACGCGCCCAGCACAAACTCACGTGTTTTCCAGTCATAGCTTCCCACCTCAACAACCGCCTTAAGCAACTGCGCGTGCACTAATAGTTGGCGCGGATTGAACATCGTCCACCAGTGGGTGAAGCCATGCCCCTCGCGAATGTCGCCGTTGGCGATGCCCGTCATGAAGCCATAGGGAACCGCCGAGCGCGGCCAATAGTCCCTTAGATCGGCATCTTTGCGATCCTCCCATTCTGCGCAGGCAGCGTCGTACTGTTTGGCGAGCGTCGTATCGAAGGCGGCGAAGAAGCGACCACCGTAGGGCTTGCCTGCGTCATCGCGTTTGGGGGCATAGCCTTGGATCGCGTAGGCAGCCATCGGCCCCGTCTTACCCGTAGCCTTTATAGTGGTCAGCACATCCTGCACCGTGCCGCAGGCAGAGCAGGCATAGTGCGATTTCTTCGGCACAGTGCCCACTTCGGAGTTGAATGTAATACCCGTCTCTGGGCAATTTACTTGTCGCGGGATAATTTTCTTTACTTTCTCAACCCCACTTTTATCAACCTCCGTAATAGTCTCGGTGCCTCGCACCTCGAGCAGACGAATTTTCTCCGCGCGCGATGCATCCCATCGCGCTGTTGCCTCCGTATCATCCTGAGCCGATCCGCCGTAGGGCTGACCGTTGGGGTCCTGCTTCGCCTCGCCCGCCAGCCATTGCGGGTGCACCAGCAGGCTCAGTTCCACCTTCTTGTTCTTGCCCTTCCCCAGGTTCACCAACGCGGTGTGGCCGCAGTGGGGGCAGATCACCCCCTTCTTGCGATCGAGCACGGAATAGGGCTTCTCGGTTGGTGCGACATAGAGCGGAACATCCGGGGCCATGCGCGCCTCGTGTTCCTCGACGTCGAAGGCTTCACCGCACTTGCCACAGGTGTGCTGCCAGTGCTTGACGCTGAGCGTCTTCACCGCCATCACTGGACTGGACATGATGGGGGTGCGGTGGCCGCAGCCCGTCACCTGACAAGGGCCGTGCTTGGCCCAGAAGGTGTAGATGATTTCCGGGCCTTCGTACTTGTAGTCCTTGCGCTTATCCCAGGGAATGGTGAGCGGGTCAAAATCAGGCGGCATCACCTGGTTGGTGGGCAGGTGAGTCCAGGTACCCTTCTCTCCCTCCGGACCGTCGCAGTAGTAATACGGCATGATCTGCGGCTTGACTTCGGCCTCGATGTCGGCGAGGAGCCTCTTTACTTCCTCCAGATCGACATTCGCGAACTCCTGCTTGACCACGAACCACGCGACCGGGTTGAGGTCATTGCCAATCATCTGCATGCCCAGGCGCGAACCCTCCACCAGCGTGGTTCCGCCGCCCATGAAGATATCCGCGACCTTCAGGTGCTTGAACGCGCCTTTCTTCTGATGGTTGGCGTAGTAGTTGTCCCACACCAGTTTGGCCGCGTGCGAGGGGTCCTCCGGCGCCTTGGTGGCCGCCGCGATCAGCATCGCGCGGAACACACTCGAACGCCGCCGCGCCCACCACTTCGACATCTGGTAAATCGGCTTGCCCGCATTGCCCTCGATAACCGCTACCTGATTTACCGGCAGGATGGGAAAATCCACCTCAAGGCAGGTCTTGGGACGGTTCGGATCGTTGAAATCGACGGTTTCGAGCGCGACTGCCTTGCCTGCACCGACGGCTTTGGCGACTTCCTGTTGGAGGAGTTCTTTTTTAGTAGCCATTCAAGATTCCTTACGCTTACACGCGTGATTGCCTGCGCATGTTTTCTACGGCAGCAATCAAGTCGACCTCTGCCTTGGGCGCGGCCCAACGCGTCCAGAAGGGAATCGTTGCACTGCGTGGTTCGTGTTTTGGTTTATCCATCTTGATGCGGGTTGGCAGCAGGGTGGCATCGCCCACGATGACAGCCTCACCAACATCCAGCGTTGGCAGCACTTCCATTAGCCCCTCCAGGCTTTCTGGCAAGAGCTGTTTAACCACCGCCTGGTCAGTCTTGTTGGCTAAACGCAAGCTGATGATGTTGCTGCATTGGCTGAGAATGGTCGTGCTGACGTCCGATGGGCGCTGACTGACCACCATCAACCCAACGCCGTACTTGCGGCCTTCTTTGGCGATGCGCTCGAAGTTTTCCAGAGCTCGCTTTTCCATTGGGCCAATAGATGCAACGCCACTGGGCAAGTAGAGATGCGCCTCATCGCAGACGAGCACGATAGGATGGCGCTCATCGCCATCGCCTCCCGGTTCGCTCCAGAACTGGATCTGAAAGACGACTCGTGCAACTAGTCCAACGACAACTGGGAGAATGTCCGAGGGCACTTCTGAGAAATCTACAATCTTTATTCCGGGATGCACTTCGCCATTCTTGCCACCAGTGCCAAGTAGCTTTTTCGCCAAATCATGCAAAGCCTCGTATGTATCGTACTCTGCGGGAGCCTGGTACATGAAGGCGTAGCGTCGATCTTTCGTTTTGACTTTGATCCTGTTCAGAAATCTCGTCAATTTTCCGAAAAGCGGCCCCTGCTTTTCCCCATTTTTCCCCGGAACCATTTCTCGATCTTTTTCTGCAATAGCATCGATAAGATCGGACAATTTATATGGTACGGGAGTATCCACGGTGAACCCATCGAGCAGCTCATGTTTCCCCAACCCCTCAATAGACTTCTTTTTCAATTCCACGACCTGCTTCATTAGCTCGCTTGCCTGGTTTGGAGCACTCTCCTCAGACCGATCCACGAACAGTGATTGCATCTCGTCATAGTTGAGCAGCCAGAAGGGCAAGAATATTGCACCGTCCTTCTTATCTTTCAGATCGCCGATGCTCGCAATGTGATAGTGGCTTGCGAACTTCATGCTCGAATACTCGCCATGAAGATCAAAGACGATGATGTTAGCGTGTGGTAACTGTGCAGCCTGCTCAAGGATAGATGCGACTGTGTAGGACTTTCCCGATCCTGTACTGCCAAGCAACGCAGCATGGCGCTGAAATAGTTTGTCGCCATCGATATAGGCACTAGCCTTGCCATCCAAGGTATAGGTGCCCACCTTGAGTGGAGCAACCGCGTCGTCCTTGGATGACGCACTCAATATACCCATGAAAACTTCAAGCGATTTTTCCTCAATGGGAAAAACCGGACGGTTTATTTCCGGTAGGAGGAAGACAGCACGCGTGAATGTATTCTTTCGCTGCCCATCCCGGGCGCGATACGTGCCAACTAAACTAATCGAAAGACCGTTTTCTTCTTGAGGTACGCCAGACAGATCCACTGGCGGTTCGGCTTCGGGCAGCGTCGGCAGATCCACCGGATGCCGCCATACCCTTTCGATGATGCCTATCAGCCATTCGTCCCCCATCGACTGGATGGCCACCAGTCGACCAACGCGTGCTTTTTGCAAACGCTGTCCGTCCGTCACTCGCACGGTGATCCGTGAGGTTTCAACACTGCGAACTTCGCCCAATGACTGTTCGTCTGTAAAGTTGAAAATGCTCATCCTCGCCTCACTCCAAAAATTTCCTCAAAAAATCATCCAATTGCCAGAGCGACTCTGGGCATGGCAGCATGCTCCCATTCCAGCGACAAACTGAGCCATCTCCATCCTTGAATATTGCGATCACGTGCGGGTGCTCGCCAAGCAGTTGTTCAATGTTTGGGGTCGGGTCGCGTGTGACAATGATCGCGGGCATGCCTGCAGCTAGGCGGTCCTTGATGACACCTTGCAAGTGGTCATCATTGAAGCCAAAGCCGATGCACAACAGTGCCTGCGCATTGGCAAGTGCCGTATTCATCGCGGTACGCATTTCGTCAAACAGCCTATTGACCAGTGCGTCCTGGTACTTTGACGGGCCGGGAACAACAATGGCTCGTCCAGTTGTGGCGGCATCGTTGAGCACCTCCATCGGCCCCTCATCCGTGGTCAGCCAACTAATGGAGCCGTGGGGTTTGTAGAGGCGAACGGTCTTGCAAGGCCTGTAATCGAATCGCTGCTGACGCTTTTCAGCTACCCAGATTTGGTTGTAGTGATTCTGGAATATTGGTCGGGGGCGCGGTTTTCGCCAACGGAATCCGGTGAAGCCTGTATCAAGGGGCAGTCCCGCCAGATCGCAAAACAACTCCAGCAGCGTGTCGTAGTTGGTCGTGATGACGTGAATGCCCTCCGAATTCTGCGGCGAACCATCGAACAGCCACTTCAGAAGGCGTGATGGTGCGTGCCCTTCGTCCGTTTTTTCTTGAAGAATCCTCGATTCGGCAGCGACAGTCTTTTCAAGTATCAACCGTGCCGTCTCGCTGCGAATGGCAGAAACGATTTCGGTCCAACCCGCCGCCCCCAGTGGAATATTGTTCAGGCCGGCTTCGAGGTTGCCTTTGATCGCATCAATTGCCTGCGCCCAAGCATTTCTTGCTTCAGCTGTGGTTAGTACGTCATCAACGGTATTTGCCAAGTGCTCTGCCAGATCTCCCATGCTCGGGAGACCATAGCCGCAGGAAAATCCCGACCCAACAAGGAGTACTGGTCCCTTACGGAAAATATCCTGTATTTCGTTGAAGAATTCTTCCGGCAAATCCGGTGACAACATATGATCTCCGCCTATTTGGTCAGCTCAACAAAGGGAGAAAGCACCTCCAACAGGGAGAGGCCTCCGTGCGTCAGTGTCGGGTACCCCCCTTGGCTGCGCCATTTCCTGCGCCCCAGGGCCAGCAGGTGATCGCCGTGGGGGCCACTGATTTGCATGACCACAGGCGGCACAAAAGGTCCAGCGTCCCCGCTCCCTGCCTTGCCGCGCGAGCTTCCAAAGGTTTGCTTGAGGAACTGGCTAACTTCGCCTTCGGCATCGGAAAAGTAGCCGGTGGCCGCGTAGCCATGGTCAGACGTAATCACCAGCCGCCGCCCGGTGGCCAGGCGCTCGGCGAAGGACCAGAAGTCATCGCTCGTCAACTGCTCGACCACGTCCTTGGTCAGCGGCTCCAGCCCCTGGCCAGCGCCAGAACCATCATGCAGTTTGGAATCGGGCCAGTGGTGCCAGAAGATCTGGTTCGGCGCGCTGCTGACCAGCGCCTCGCAATCCTTCCATGGCAGGTTGGCAGATTCGGTGCTAGCAGGCAGCAGTTTGTGCGCCAGACCGGCGCCGTTGTTCTGCAGTTTGCTGCGGCTGCCAAAGCCAAGCGCGCGGGCAAACTCATCCGTTTCGCCGGGCAGCTCGGACGCATAGGCTGCGATTTCATGTGTGGTGAAGCCGCGCTCCTGCGCGCCCTGCAGTAGCCATGGCAGTTCGCGCAGGGATAGACCGTCGAGGATCAGGACGGCCTTGGCACTGAAGGGCTGTGCCCACCAGCGTGCCAAACGGTCCGATGTGCGTTCCACGCTCGCGCCAAAGGCGTGCCACAAGTCCCAGCCGATTGAGGACAAATACAGATCCAGATCGCCGATCTCCCGGTCGCGGCGAACCACTTCGCTGGTCGCGTTGTCGGCAGCCAGAGGCTTGCGGGCAATCTCGATGGCTTGCCCGACAAGGATCTGCCAGGCATCGGCTTCGGAGCCCTGTGTCAGAGCTTGCAAGACGTCGGCAGCCAGCGGCATCAGTCCTCCTCCTTCTCAAGGTTCAGTTCGTAAGTCAGGCCCTCGGGCAGTTTCTTGAGCAGCTCCTTGAGCTGCGCCCCGGTGGCGGCGGAGACTTTGATGGATACCTCCGCGACCTTGGTGGCCGGACCGATGCCCCAGCTTTCGAGCTTGCCAATCAGGTTGAGTGATGAAGTTGCCGGATTGCAAAGGAGGATACGCGGCTTGCCTGCTTCACCACTGCCGCCAAAGATGTTGCCTGGCGTGGGCACAGGTACCGGCGTGGCCGAACCACCCATTGCAGATTCGCTTATGCCCGGAGCGGGTACAGGATTACCGTCCGGATAAACCAGCCCGGGTTGCGGTACTGGAGGGGCAGAGCCGCCGGTCACGGGTACGGCAGAAGGCAGCATCAGGAACACATCGTCGAGATGGCGCCCGGTCAGCGAAAGTTTGGGACGCATCCGTTGCCATGCAGCATCCTCGGCCTCACCCGGATGCGCCTGCAGGTTCTCCAGGCCACGCAGGTTGATCGCAATCTTGCCCCTGGCGCACAGGCGCAGCAGGCGCTCTTTCATCGCCGTTTCACCCAGCCAGGGAATGCAGTCCTGGCCCGCAGGACGCGGTTCCTGCAACTCACGCATCAGGACGCCGACCGATTTGTTGTTGCTGGCGTACTCAAGCACCAGATCTTCGAAATCCTCCGGCACAAAAACGTCATTGGCCAGAATCGCTTCGATCGCTTCGGGAATCTGCGCTCCCTCCTTGTCGAGACGCTCAACGATGAACTTGCACTGTGCCGGGTCGGTGTAGTTCCACCGCAGCAATACAGCGAAGCGGTCGAACCGCTTCTTGAGGTTGTCGCGCAGGGCGCTTTCAAACTCCTTGTGCAGCTTTCTGTACTCGGGGCTCTGGGCACTCCATTCCTGTGCCTTCATTTCGGAACGGGCGAGGATGAGCAGGTCACGATCCAGGAAGGCATTGGTGCTACCTTCACGCGGCAGCAGGAAACGCACCGTGTTGCGCCGCTTCTGCAGGTGGTCTTTGAGCCAACGCCCCAGCGTAAGATCAAGCTTCTCGGGCGCTTCAGGCAGCACGAGGATGGGCAGGCGGTCATCCCATTTGTCCGGATGTTCGGATTCGTCCAGCACGGTCCATGGGTCGTTGACCCACGATTTGGGCAAGGCAATCACCCGGAATGACTTGGCAACCTCGTCGCCACCGCCGATGACATAACGCACCTGCCTGGCAAGCTGGACCTGATCCGAACCATCGGCAAACAACTTGTCGTTACGCGCGCAGGCCATGAGCTTGGCTCGCGGGTTCTCTTCCTCGCGGAACACCAGTTTCGCGCCTTCCTGATGGATGTTGAAGCTGTTCTCGACGATGGTAGAAAGCTCAACCTGGAAGGCATTGTCGTCCACCGGCTTGTCTCGGGTGATGTCCAGCTGCAGCGTCGCCGGTTCGGCACCAGCCAAATTGCCAACGGCAATGGAACGCAGCCATAGCGCGCTGACGATTTCCAGCAGGTTGGGAGTTACGCTCGCGTGGTCGTGCCGCGCCTCCTTCACCGAGATGATGTTCTGCAGCGCCTTCTCGCGCAGCGTGCGATGGTGCTGGTTGGCAACAGCTTCCAGCAGCGCGCCAATACCAGAGGTGTCATCGTCCAGCCTGAAGTCGGCAGCCGTGAGCACAGGAACAGCATCGCCACGACTCTTGTAGACATTGGCAAGGATGCGGATCAGATCGCGCGTCTCCTGCGCGTCGGTGGCGATAAGCACCTGCTCTTCCAGCAGGCGCAGTAAGTGCGGTGAGTAAGGCCATGATTCGATGAATTCCCGGCGCTTACGTTCTTGCTCGGCAGGCGGCACATTGAACAAGCGGAAATACTCGGCAACATGCCGGGCTACCAGCGACTCAATGGTACCGTCGGCAATCTGCATCCGGTTCTCAAATAGGCGATGCAGCAGCATCCGGCGACGATCCTGTTGAATACGCTCGGCGCTTCCTCCGGCCTTGAAGTCGATGATGACGGGATTAACCCGATGCACCTGCTGGTAAGCGTCACTGCCACCGTTACGTACGGAGATCGCCAGCACTAACAGATCAGGACGTTCCTTCGCAATCTCCGAAAGAATCTGGATGAAATTGAACGCCCAGTTCTTCCACGGGTACTGCTTCGTGTTAGTGAGGCCGTCATACCATGTCTGGAACTCATCCAGCAGCAGCATCGTAGGCTTGTTCTCTAACAGCTCAACGACAAGCTGGTCAGACGGAACGTCAGTCTTGGATGCTCCCTGCCCTTCCCACTTACCTTTGATGTATGCGCCATACGGATGGTTGTCGAACAAGACGTCCCACAGGAACTTATAGCGTTGGCGATGCAGGCTTTCCCCGATCACATGCATTCCGTCGCGCAGCGCAATTTCACCAATGGCGGCATCCCCCAATGTGGTGCCCCATTCCTTGAGCCAAGCACGTGTGGAGTCGGGATCGGTGACTGCATGGTAGAGCGCGGCCATCAAGTGCGATTTACCGAGGCCGCGTTCACCGATCACCACCACCGGACGCCCCTGATCAGGACCGACCGCTGCAATGCCTTTCAGCAAGTCGCGTGTTGGATAGGTGATCTGTAGAAACTGCTTGGCTGCAACCTGGGTGGCGCCAGTCTTCTGGTCGTTGGACAGCTCGATGGCTGTGCCCTTTAGCCGCTTGCCCCTAAACTCTTCTCGCAGCGTCAGTCCAAGCATTACTTTCGCCCCCTTTTGTCCGATACCTTGCTCGGAGCGTGTTCGACACGGCCCATAGACTGTTCCTTAATCCAACGCTCGATGTCACTGCGCGAGAACCGCCAAGTCCCGCCAAGCTTGAACGCAGGGATTTCCCCGCTCGCCGCGAGCCGATAGATCGTGCGCTTACCTGCCTTCAAGTAGGCAGCGACCTCATCCAAGGTCAGAATGTCGCCGTCAGACTCTGCCATTGTCATCACCATGCCGACCTTAGCCGTTGATTGCCATGTCTTGCAAATTCTGCCATGGAAAGACTCCTTTCGCCAGCAATATTTGCGGTGAGAGCCAAGGCTGGAGGACTATGCTGTCTTTCAAGGTGTCAACGCCGACTGAAAACTGACCCCCCTTTGGACCTGAAACGCCGAAGTAAAATTGACCCCCCTGGGCCGTAGGTTATGCCGGGGTTGCCGGCCTGGATGCTGTTCTGGTTCCGGCTTTCCGCTT
>Ga0207747_1001915_pt1 | contig 12796 bp, 15 predicted proteins | sample HigsolmetaGSP11D_FD_184839 | JGI IMG/M metagenome (GOLD analysis project Ga0207747, IMG submission 184839) | High solid enriched microbial communities from the Joint BioEnergy Institute, USA - SP1-1-D (SPAdes) | ecosystem: Engineered > Bioreactor > SSF (Solid state fermentation) > Aerobic >...
TGGTGCATTAAACATCTTAAAGAAAAGTAAAGCTGTAGACCTGAGTGTCTTATGCTCTAGCGGCGAAGTGGACACGCCTCAAAGAATAAGGATTGCTTAAAGCAGTCAAACTTCTTTGGAAGCCCCCACTTCAAATTTTCGCTAGAAAATTAAGTGGGGGTAGTTCACGCTATGTTGATACATGCCAATCGTGAGCAGGAAGCGCGGGAATGGATGGCGAAATTGCAAGAAAAGTTTCCAAACGTGGAATTTTCTTTAAGCTATTTTGGCCCTGTGATTGGCACACATTTAGGAGAAGGTTCTTTAGGATTAGGGTGGGTGCCGGAAATCAAAAAATAAAAAAAGAACGTAGCCTCTACTGCTAGAGTAGAGGTTTTTTATTTGCATTAAAAAGGAGGGATTGTATGAGATATAAAGGAATCATCGTAGAGCCTGAAATGCGGGATTTCTTTGCTGGTAAAATATGTCCACCAGAACACACGCCTTTTTCAAAAGAAAAAATCCATCAATATATTGAAAAATGCTTTTTCAAAATAACACCAGCCATATCAATAGAACAATCCATATTCTCTAAGAAAAAATACATCTGCAATCGATGCCTTAATGACAACCAAGAAGAATTTGTAGAATTTGACTGTGCCCGATGCGGAAAAGTCTGCGTTTATTGCAGGCATTGCATCAATATGGGGAGAATGACGAGTTGTACGGAGCTGCTTCTTTGGAATGGTCCGATGCCCAAATTTCCAAAACGTCACGATTTCAAATGGAATGGCACTTTTACAAAGCTGCAGCAAAAGGCTTCAAATGAATTGTTAGAAAGCATGAAAGAACGGAGAAACCATCTTCTTCATGCGGTGTGTGGTGCAGGAAAGACGGAGATTTTATTTCCCGCCGTTTTCCATTGTTTGCAGAAAGGTTTAAGAATTTGTATTGCCTCCCCAAGAACAGATGTTGTATTAGAGTTATTTCCCCGGTTTCAACAAGTTTTTCCGAATACTATTATTCACGCTTTGTATGGAGATGCGCCAAAGCAAAAAGGACTTGCGCAGCTTGTCATCGCCACCACACATCAGCTTTATCGATTTGAGAAGGCTTTTGATGTGGTCATTGTGGATGAAGCCGATGCTTTTCCCTATACCTTTGATTTAACTTTGCAAAAAGCTGTTAGGAAGGCGAAAAGGCAAGGGGCTCCAGTTGCGCTCGTCACGGCCACGCCATCTGTTGCCCTTTTGTCGAAAGCAAAAAATGAGGGATGGGGATACTCTTTTATTTCAAAAAGATATCATGGCTACCCGCTTCCTGTTCCCCGCTTTGAATCTCTTTGGTTTTACGAACGGCAAATCAACAAAGGGAGAATACCAAAAAAACTAGCCCAGTGGACGAAAATACGTATAGAGCGCAAGGAGCCGTTTTTTATTTTCTTTCCGACCGTTCAACTCATGCAACAGGCGGGACCATTATTTCAACAAATCCACCCTGATATATTAAGCGTCCATGCCAAAGATCCAGATAGAAAAGAAAAAGTCATGAAACTGCGGAATGAAGAAATACCTGGGTTATTAACAACTACAATTCTTGAGAGGGGCGTGACTATTCGAAATGTACAGGTGGCGGTTGTGGGAGCGGAGTCAAAAATCTTCACATCCAGCGCATTAATTCAAATCAGCGGGCGTGTTGGAAGAAATGCCAATTATCCAAAAGGGGATATCGTTTTTTTTCATCATGGAATCTCAGCCCAAATGGATGCGGCAAGAAATGAAATTCTAAGATTAAATTGGGAAGGAGGGCCAAATGAACCGCACGGAAATTAAAAATTGTTTGCTTTGCAATGAACCGCTGCACACTCAAATGGATTGGAAGCGGCTTTTCATCAGATCTTTTCCAAAAACCATTTGCCAAGAATGCGAAGAAAAATTTGAGCCGTATTCTCATGAACAAAAAGATGAAGTAGTTTCCTTATATCACTACAATAAGGCGATGCAAGATTTCTTGCACCGATATAAATTCATGCATGATGTGCTGCTTGCAAAAGTATTTTCTGAAAAAATCCACCATCACTTAAAAAACAGAAAAGAACTGATCGTACCTATTCCAATTCACCCGGAAAAATTAAAAGAACGCACCTTCTCCCACGTAGATGAATTGCTTAAGCAAGCGCAAATCCCTTTTGTTCATCTTCTTGAAAAAACGACGACAGAAACTCAAGGGGGAAAGACAAGGGAACAACGGCTAAAAACGCCCCAACTTTTTCGGTTAAAAGAAAATGTGCAAATCTACGGAAAAGAAATTCTTTTAGTAGATGACATTTACACAACCGGAACGACCATTCAGCATGCTAAAAAAGCGCTTATAGAAGGAGGAGCAAAATCAGTAAAAGCCTTTACCCTCATAAAAGTTGGAGGATTTCATAACTGAATTTTTTTAATATAAAATGTGAAAAATGAGTGAATATCATTTACAAAGCTAGTTACTTGATAATAGTATAACTTTATCAGAATATGACATTTTGCATCGTTCGTGTATAATCATATTAAAGTTTACGTTTTTTATTTGAGAGGGGGGCTACTTTTGGGTGAAGTCCGGACTTGTCCAAGCTGCGGCGAGTTTTTTAATTATGTCGGAGTAAGAGACGTTTGTTATAAATGCGCGCAAAAAGAAGAAGAAATGTATCAAATTGTTTATCGATTCTTAAGAAAAAGAGAAAATCGTGCGGCAACAGTGGAGCGGATTGTTGAGGCCACTGGTGTAGATAAGGAATTATTATATAAATGGGTTCGCAAAGGTCGCCTTCATCCTGCGGTTTTTCCGAACTTGGGCTACCCATGTGATAATTGCGGCCGTTTGACGACAACCGGAAAACTTTGCGAACGTTGTGCAAAAGAATTGAAAAATGATTTGCGCGCTTTTGAAGCGGCGAAAGAATTCAGGGAAAATATCCAGAAGAGCGAACGCGCTACATATTTATCGAATCAGGATAAAAAAGAGAAATGAATACACTGCAAGTTGCTCACATCACCATTGTTGGTATACGAATGATGGTGCTAAATGTGAGTTTTTTTTTATTTTATTCATTTAACATTTTCTTGAACAGACCGAAATAATAGTTAGACAGGTTATGAAGGGGGCTAACTTGTGAAGATTTATCCAATAAATACCAATTCGGTAAATCCGTATAACAAGACCTATCGGAACGTAAATGCTCCAAAAGCAAAGTCTTCAAATGTGGATAAAATCGAAATTTCAAATGTAGCGAAAGAGTTGCATGTAGTATCTGATTACAGCACTGAGCGCACAGAAAAAGTGCAAAGGCTAAAAAAGGAAATTCAGCTTGGCCAATATCAAGTAGATGCACGTAAAGTGGCAGAGAATATGTTGAATTTTTATCGTCTGAAATAATGGGAATCAATAAAAAGGAGTTCAAAACCATGTCCGTTCAACCGATTATTTCAATTTTAGAGAAGCTTGAAAAAATGCATAAAAGTTTGCTGGAGCATGCGTATAGAAAGACGGAGCTTGTGAAAAACAATGACATGGAAGAACTAGATAAAATGTTAAAAGTTGAACAATCCCATGTGGCTGCAATCGAACAATTGGAATCCCAGCGCCAACAGAAGGTCGTGGAATATTTTCAGTCAAAAGGCATCGAAGTGTCTAGTGTTCCAACGATTGCGGAGTTATTGGAAGCGGTGGAAGACGAAAAAGAGCGGCAAAAGTTAGCGGATGTTCGCAATCGATTATTGAAAGTAGTTGAAAATTTAAAAATTCAAAATGATTTGAATCAGCAGCTGATTTTCAATTCGCTGCAGCTTGTGAACATCACGCTGAATATGTTGCGCCCTCAGCCTGAAGAGTTCAATTATTCGGAGAAAACTGTACGCAGCGGTAATGTCTTGCGAAAGGCGATGTTCGATTCGCAGGCTTAGTTGATTAAAAAAATCATTCTTGCTTAGCGTGCAGTTAACAATACATAGAACATAGGAAATTATATGGAAGGTCTTGGCCCCCCTTCCTTATGATAAATCGATTTGGGGGAAGGTATTTCATTCCTTCCTCGTTTTTTAATATCAACTTTGGATAAGGAGGAGACCCTATGCGCTCCACATTTATGGGTTTGGAAACAAGCAAAAGAGGTTTGTTCACACAACAAAGTGCTCTATATACAACTGGACATAACGTAGCAAACGCCAATACGGAAGGGTACTCTAGACAAAGAGTAAATATGTCGCCAACATTAGGGTATCCTGGATCTGGTTTAAATGCGCCGATGACAGCAGGATTCATTGGAACAGGCGTAAAAGCGGACTCCGTGCAGCGGATTCGCGATGAATTCATCGACCGTCAATACCGCCAAGAAACAAATAAACTAGGCTATTGGGAATCAAAAGCTTCAGCGATTACTCAAATGGAAGACATCATGTCAGAACCTTCTGAATACGGGTTGGATGAAGCATTCCGTATGTTTTGGAGTGCCCTTCAAGACGTGAGTACTAATCCAGAAGATACAGCAGCTAGAAAAGCGGCAGTACAACGAGCAATCCATTTAGCAGATTCATTTAACTATATTGATACTCAACTTAAGCAAATCCAAGGAAACTTAGGGAACGAAATTAAAGTATCTGTTGAGCAAATCAACTCCATATTAGAACAAATCGCTGACCTCAACAAAGAAATCCAAGCGGTTGAACCAAATGGCTATGTGCCGAACGATTTATACGATCAACGGGACTTATTAGTGGATCAATTAAGCGAGTATTTGCCGGTTTCCATCGAACGAGTGCCATCAGGCGGAAATGCGTCGAAAGTGGCGGAAGGAAGTTATAAAATCACGCTTAATACCAATTTAAAAGATATGAGTGGTAAACCTTTAGAAATTGTATTAGTTGATGGAAGAAATTATGCAACAATACAAGCTCTTGATACAGAAGGAAAAAAAGTAGACGGTGATGAGGATAACGATGCAAGTAATCCTAGCCTCGCTTATTTTCCATTCGATAAGTTAGTAATCAATAAAATAGATGGCGGCACACAAGAAATAAAACAAGAAGAATTTCAAGAGTTTAAAGGAAAATTATTGTCGCTAATTGATTCTTATGGTTATAGCACTGATGGCACTAATCAATCAATCAAAGGTTATTATCCGGAAATGCTGCAAAATTTAGATAAACTGGCAAGTGCCTTTGTGCAAGCATTTAATGAGGTTCATGAGGAAGGTTACACTTTAGGAAATAGCAGCGCACCATCCAAAAATGGTATAAAATTCTTTGATGATACAGGTCTTACCGCAGGAACAATTAAAGTATGGGATGAAATAATTGCAGATCCTAATTTACTTGCTGCTTCAAGTGTTCAAGGTGAAGAAGGAAATGGAAACTGGGCGCGCATTTTAGCGAATTTACAATCCATGCCTATAGTAGATGGAGGTACAGTTACTGGCACATCAGTAACATTGCCGGACTCATTAGGTCTAGATGGCGCCACTTTCCAATCTTTCTACCAAGGTCTTATCAGCCAACTTGGTGTTGATGGACAGAAAGCAAACTTGCTGAAAACGAACACCGAAACAATTCGGTTAACAGTAGAAAACAATCGTGCTTCCATGAGTTCCGTATCTCTGGATGAAGAAATGACGGATATGATTCGCTTCCAGCAAGCATACAATGCCAACGCTCGCATGATTACAGTAATTGACGAAACGCTGGACAAAATTATTAACGGTATGGGTAGGGTAGGATTGTAATAGCTTGACGTCTTTCAAGGCTTGAGGAAAGGAGAAAGAATATGCGCGTAACACAATCGATGTTGTCGAATAATATGCTTCGAAACTTAAGCAACAGTTATGCGAAAATCGGGAAATATCAAGAACAAATTTTTACGGGCAGAAAATTTACTCGTCCATCAGAAGATCCTGTTGCAACGGTAAAAGGCATGTCCTATCGTACAGATCTAAATAAAGCAGAACAATTTACCCGAAATTTGCAAACCGTCAACACTTGGTTGGATACAACAGATGATGCCCTTGATCAAGTTGGTAATGCACTTCAAAGGGTAAAGGAACTGATTGTTCAGGCTGCTAACGATACAAATACTCCAGATGATAGACAGAAAATTCAAGAAGAAATTAATCAAATTAAAAAACATTTAAGAGATTTAGCAAATACAAAAGTGTCCGATAAATATATATTTTCTGGGACAAACACTTTTACTCCTGTTTTTGATTCAAGTGGTCTTACTAATGTAAATGAAAATTCTGTGTCTATTGAAGTGTTTGACGGGATTACATTAAATGTAAATATCGCTGGAAAAACACTATTTGGGGATATCGATACATTTATGAATGATTTCTCAAACACTCTTTTAGATCCAAATTCTTCAGGAGAGGACATTTCAAAAAAATTAGGGGATTTGGATAATCATATTTCAGCTGTATTAGCTGCCCGCGCAGATGTTGGTGCCCGTCAAAATCGAGTAGAATTAATGACAAACCGATTATCCTCTCATGAAATCAATATCACAAAACATCTATCAGAAAATGAAGATGTAGATTATGCGGAAGCAATTACAAAAATGATTACATCAGAATCTATTCACCAAGCTGCTTTATCCGTAGGGGCAAAAATCATTCAACAAACTTTAGTAGATTTTATCCGATAAAAATAAACGATTAGCGTTTGAACAATCAGGTTCAAGCGCTTTTCTTGAAATGTAGGTGATTTTATGAAGTTTCCTCAAATTCAAATTCGCACATACGATATCATCATGGATTGGAAAGTTCAAGATCCTGTTCAAACCATTCGGCAGCCGAAAGCAGAACAGCATATTGAGCAGCCAGCTGCGATTGTAGAAATCCAATCGACCCCAGCGAAACTGCTTATTGATACAACTCAAGCCCGACGAGATATTGGTTTGATTGGACCGCTAGAATCGACAATGAATTATGCTCAAGAAGGAAAAAAAGCTGCACTTGAAGGCATTGCAAGACGGGCAAGTGAAGGGCGACAAATGATGGAGAATGCAGGAAAAGGTTTGGGGCGTCAAACGATTCGAAACATTGCAAAACAAAATCACGGGCCAAAACTTCCGAAATACAATATTAAATTTGTTCCTTCCGTCGGTTCAGTAAAAATCGATTATGTACCTGGTGATTTAAAAATAAATGCAATACCACAAAAACCGAAAATTGACGTTCAAGTAAACAAACCAATACATGAATATACACCTGGAAAAATCACTGGAGAAGTACTACAATATCCAAGAGTGGAAATTGATGTAATTTTATAGATAGGAGATAGCTCAATGCAAATTCAAACAAAATTTTTAGGAGAAGTGGAAATCGAAGAAAAAGAAATCATTACGTTAACAAACGGACTATTAGGTTTAGAAGAATATACGAAATATGTACTCCTCCCATTGGAAAAAGATAGCCCATTGGCTTTTTTCCAATCAGTCGAAGAGCCACAAATTGGATTTGTCGTTGCCTATCCATTTGCTTTTAAAAAAGACTATGCATTTGATATTGGAGAAGATGATAAAGAGGAATTGCAAGTTGAAAAAGCAGAAGATCTCATTGCCTATTCCATTGTGACATTAAAAGAACCTTTTGAATCGTCAACATTGAATTTGCTTGCTCCAATCGTAATCAATAGCGTAAAAAAATGCGGAAAACAAATTGTGTTGCAAGACAACGAAGCCTTTCCGCTGCGCTTCCCGATTGCTGAGCTAAAAGGAAGTGTAAAATAATGTTAGTCCTCTCAAGAAAACTCAATGAATCTATCATCATCGGCGAAAATATAGAAGTTAAAGTGCTCTCCATTGAAGGAGATCAAGTAAAATTGGGAATCGTGGCGCCAAAAAATATCAAAGTCCACCGCAGGGAAATATATGAATCTATCCAAGAACAAAATAAAGCGGCATTAAATATTGATGCGAATTTAATTCAAAAATTAACAAAAAAGCGTTAAAAGAATTTAGGTTAAAAAATATGAGAGGAATTTTAAAAAATAAATAGAAAAAAGATTAAAAAAACATATTAAACTTTTTTTCTTTCTTACGATATATAAAGTGTAAGGCTTAAGAATAAAGTTCTTGAGCCAATCCACATGGATGTGGAAAATCAAAATTTCAAGGAGGATTTCATAATGAGAATTCAACACAATATTTCAGCTTTAAACACTCACCGTAACCTAGCATTCAATAACTCTCAAGCAGCTAAAAACCTTGAGAAATTATCTTCAGGTTACAAAATTAACCGCGCTGGCGATGATGCTGCAGGCTTAGCAATCTCTGAAAAAATGCGCGGACAAATCCGTGGTCTTAACATGGCATCTAAAAACGCTCAAGACGGTATTTCTTTAATCCAAACAGCTGAAGGTGCCCTAAACGAAACTCATGCTATCTTACAACGTATGCGTGAACTAGCAGTACAATCTGCAAACGACACAAATACTAAAGACGACCGCGATCAACTTCAAAAAGAAGTAACCGCTTTAATTAAAGAAATTACTCGTATTTCTACTGATACTGAATTCAATACTCAGAAATTATTAGATGGTAAATTTTCTGGTAAAATTATTCACATCGGTGCTAATACTGGTCAAACATTAACTGTTACAATTGGAACAATGGGTGCGACTGCATTAGGTGTAGATGGTGTTAAAATCGACTCACAATCTGGTGCTAACAGCGCAATTGCTAAAATCGATTCAGCAATCAAAGCAGTATCTAGCCAACGTGCTGACCTTGGTGCGATTCAAAACCGCCTAGAACATACAATTAACAACTTAGATACTACATCTGAAAACTTAACAGCTGCTGAATCTCGTATCCGCGATGTTGATATGGCGAAAGAAATGATGGAATTCACTAAAAACAACATCTTATTGCAAGCTGCTCAATCAATGCTTGCTCAAGCTAACCAACAACCACAAGGTGTGCTTCAATTATTACGATAATTTTTTCATTTTAATTTTATGGAAAGCAAAAAAGCTGAAGCTAAATGCTTCGGCTTTTTTTACAATGTATAGTCAATCAATTTTGTGGAAATGGTGAATGCCTCATGTATACTCTTATAAAAGAAAAAAATGCAAGGAATATTGAAGTAATCAAAATTAAAGATCATTTTTCGAATCGTACGATTGCATTAAACTCTCAAGTTTCTCCTCAAAAAGAGATGGAGAAATTTGTGGGCAATTTACAAAACAATAAATGTTATTTTATAATTGGTTCCGGAAACGGTACATTATTACAATGTCTAAAGGATTTAAATTTAAAATCTAAAATCTATATATTAGAACCATTTAAAGAAATTGATTATCTTGACGATTTAAAAAAAGAGTTAGCAGAAAAAAATATTTATTTTTTTCAATTTGAAGGTATCAACTCTCTTTATATAAGTGATGCAATTCAAAATGCAATGGGAATGGAATGTGAAATCTTATTTCATCCAAATTACGATAAATTAGGAAAACAATTTTTGGAACCAATTATAAAAAAAATGGAAGAAGCTACGATAACTGCTGTCATTAATAAAAATACTGAAAAACATTTTAGATTTGATTGGTTAATTGAACCAATCTTAAATTTATCTTTAAGTAAAAATGGGAAAAATCTTTTGGAATTAAAGGAAAAATTCGAAAGTAGACCGTTTATTTTAGCAGCATCTGGTCCGTCATTAGTAGAAAACTTAGATTTTATACAACAAAACAAAGATAAAGCCTACATAATTGCATCTGGATCAGCTGTAAATGGTTTAATCAATAATGGAATTACTCCGGATTTTGTTACGGTTATTGACTCTTCAATTATAAATTTTACTGCTCATTTTAAAAATACTAAATATTCAGGTCCAATTATTACAACCGGCACTACGAATCACTTAATTTTAAAACATCATAAAGGAGAATTATATTTTACAAATTTCAGTATTGATACAATTACATCTGAAGCAAGACCTGATTTATTATATATACCAGCAGTATCATCCGTTGCCATTTATTCCCTTTTATTAACTCATTTTTTGGGTGCAAGTGAAGTGTTTCTCGTTGGACAAGATTTAGCTTTAAAAGATGGAAAGTATTACGCTAAAGGTGTACATGAACATGAAGGAGCAAAAAACATAGGAAATATTATTGAAGTCGAGGGGAATATTAGTGGTAAAGTAAAAACTACCCTAAACCTTTCTTCAATGTTAGAAAATATTAATAATGCAGTTTCAAGTATTCAACAGAATAATAAAAATATAAAAATTTATAATTTATCAAAAATCGGAGCGAAAATTAATGGAGTTCCGTTTAAAGATAAAAATGAAATTATATTAAATGAAATAATCGATAAGTCCTGGATTCCACAAAATATCTATACAAAAGAAATTGATTATAGTTTATCTTTAGAGTACTACAATAAAATTAAAAAGTGTAAAGAAGAAGTGGATGATATTGCCCGTAAGATTGAAAAAATAAATAAAAAAGCTGTAACTTTAAAAGACTTGGAAAAGCTATTAAAGCTTATAAAAAAATTAAGAGAAAACGAAATGTTGGAAACGCATATTTTAAATATGATTTATTCTACTACGAAGTCCATTAACAATATGTTTGAATTTGGCTTTGAAAATAATTTTCAAACAAATGAAGAAAGAGTTGATATGTTAAATAAATTAACAACCTTTGTTAAAGTTGTTCAGCAATATTTAGAAGAGTTGATTCATCATAAAGATTGGCCAGATATGTTTAAGAAGGGTGAACACTAAATGGTAGATGTATTAGAAGTAATCGACAATTATAATGAATATTTGAAAAAAATTCCTAATGGAACCATCTATATTGCAGAATGTTTACGGGAAGAAAAGTTGCAAGAAGCATTTCAAACCATTAAAGATTTCTCTGAAGGTGTTATGTGGTTAGCTACTGTTTCAGACCTACTAAATCAAAGAAATATTGAAGTTACACTTGATATTGAACGAATTAATTCGTATTTAATAGAAGTAAACGAAGGATTAGAAAACCAAGATTATTTGCTTGTTGCAGATTTATTTGAATATGAAATAGCACCTTTTTTTGAAACGGTTCCTTTAATTGAACCGTTGTGTTAAAAACTATAATAATAATGAGCTATAGGTGAATATTTTATGGAAATATTAAATAATAAAGTCGTTTTAGTAACTGGTGGTACAGGATCTTTTGGAAAAAAATTTATTAAAAAAGCATTAACTATAGAAGTTAAAAAAATAATTGTATTTAGCCGTGATGAACTAAAACAATATGAAATGAAACAGGAATTTAAAGATGAACGTTTAAGATTTTTTATTGGAGATGTACGAGATAAAGATCGTCTCTACCGTGCTTTTGATGGAGTAGATATCGTTGTTCATGCTGCAGCAATGAAGCATGTCGATGCATGTGAATACAACCCTTTTGAAGCAATTAAAACGAATATTCATGGTGCACAAAATGTTATTGAAGCGGCAATTGATAAAGGGGTTGAAAAAGTTATAGCATTATCAACCGATAAAGCTTGTAGTCCAGTTAATTTGTATGGTGCAACTAAACTCGCTTCAGATAAATTATTCGTAGCTGCTAATGCCTATGTAGGTGAAAAGAAAACGCGTTTTGCAGTAGTGCGATATGGTAATGTAGTTGGCAGTCGTGGAAGTGTAGTGCCATTCTTTAAAAAAATTCGGCATACGGGGGTATTGCCGATAACAGATGAACGTATGACTCGCTTTTGGATTACCTTGGATCAAGGGGTTCAATTTGTTCTTGATAGTTTACAAAGAATGAAGGGGGGAGAAATATTTGTACCAAAAATTCCAAGTATGCGAATAACGGATTTAGCAAAAGCAATTGCACCTGAGTGTGAAATTGAAATTATTGGTATTCGTCCAGGTGAAAAATTGCATGAAGCAATGATTACACAAGATGACGCACGACATACTGTTGAATTTGATGATTATTATGTTATTCTTCCTGAATTATCATGGTGGAAAACAGAAGCACTTCCAGGCGGCAAACCGTTACCAGATGGATTTGCTTATACAAGTGACACAAATTCGCAATGGTTGACAATTGAGGAGTTAAAAGAGTTAGTGGAAGAAATGTAGTCATTTAATATTTAGATTTTAAATATTAAATAGGCGATAATTATCATAATATCAATACAATATTGCCAACAGTTTCAATAGTGTATTCATGTCAGAAAAATATTGTGTCGCTGATATGAACTAGTTTTTTGAAGAAAATTTAACATATATAAAAATACACTAGCGTCGCATTAAAATAATTTAACACCTTCAAATAAACCGAATTTTCTGAAATATAATCCAAACACAAAAAAATCCTTAAGAGATTGCTTTAATGGTATTTTTGAATTTAAATTTTATGAGATAGCGAATTTTCAAAAATCTCCTATTAGTGCTCATATTTCCATTGAAGCTTATTATCAAATAATTCTTCCAAACATTTTATCCAAAAATTTAAACAAAGTGCTCTACCTAGATAGTGATATAATAGTGAATAAAAATTTAGCTGACCTTTGGTTGGTTGATATAAAGTCATATGCTCTTGGAGTGGTATTTGATCATAAGGTTCTAGATGTAGTATAGATTTATGGACACAACTTGGTTAAGTCATTAATATTAAACTAACGAAAGGTTGTGTCCGAATCATGAGTCAAAAACGGTATAATCAAGAATTTAAACAAACAGTAGTTGAGCTTTATCGCTCAGGCACTCCAGTCAGTCAACTCTCTAGCGAATATGGTGTTTCAGAAGTAACGATTTATAAATGGATTAAGCAACTCTCTCCAA
>Ga0207747_1001921_pt1 | contig 12763 bp, 14 predicted proteins | sample HigsolmetaGSP11D_FD_184839 | JGI IMG/M metagenome (GOLD analysis project Ga0207747, IMG submission 184839) | High solid enriched microbial communities from the Joint BioEnergy Institute, USA - SP1-1-D (SPAdes) | ecosystem: Engineered > Bioreactor > SSF (Solid state fermentation) > Aerobic >...
TACGACGAAAAGCAAACATTTTAAAATCAATACAACGATTGAGATTGGGAAAAATACTAATACAAAGACGAATGGTTTAGATTCTACTGGAAACATCCAAAAAACACAAGATTCAAATGAATTTACTCCACTAAATTATACTATAAGAGTTGAGAACATTAGTAAGGAAAAATTAAATAACATTAAAATTGTTGCATTTCTTGACAAAGGGCTTGAGCCTTATATAATATCTGGACTTGTGTATTTTGGAACACCAATTCAACAGAGAATAGATTTAAATGCACCAAATACAAAGAAAAAAGATAATTGTATTGATGTTAGCAGATCTGCATGGCTACCCAATCTCTTTCAAATAGATGCAGATGAAAGGCAGAAAATATTAGATTCAATCAAAAAGCCTATAAAATTGATAATAAAATGGGACGGCGGGGAAGAAGACTTATTGCTGCAAAATTTTGATATAAAAATGTATTGATGTCCCTCAATGGGGCTATTTTTCTTAAACAGCTACTATATTCGCTATATGATGTGAGGTGATATCAATGAATTTACATACGCAATTATACTTAGGGGATTTAGGCAATCGCATGGTTTACATATATGAAATATTTCTTATTAATGTAGCTGTATTGATGATTATTTGGCTTGGCTTTTCGCTTTATAAATGGAGACGATCTGGAAATAGAAATCTCATAAAATGGTGGGGGATAACAGTTGGTATTCTTTTTATTATAGGATTGTGCATACTGATTTTTTCTAAGATATTTTCTGGGCCTCAATATTTTGTTGCCTCCCAAACTTGCATCTACATTCCAAGATCAGTTAATGTGCTGGAGAATAACTATACAGGTGATAGGGACCAAGAGCTACATTATATCGTTTTAAAGTTCAATAAGCCACAAATGGATGCTTTCATAAAAGCTGCAGAAGAAAAAGGATGGGAGTTTGGAACTGTGATACCGTACTCATTAGCAAAATCACTGCCACAACCTAACTTAATGCTTGGGGGAAAATATCCATTTCCAAAAGTCAAAAAGGATGGATACTATTATTTATATACAAATACAAAGTCAGAAAAAGATACAAATTCTTCTTTCATAACTAACTACACAACTAATAAGCTATTCTTTTTAGATATTAAATCAGGAATATTGTACTTTTATTATGATAGCTTTGAACTTACATCAGATTTGCGTTTTGAACCTCATTAAAACAGTATGCTTTTTGATACCACACATTTCATTTGATAAATGGCCCTTTGGGCTATTTTTTATACCTAAAAAATTAAAAAAACTGTAACAAAACGAGAAGAAATTTGTCTATATATGTGGAGAGAAAATTAATCTTGTGATTATTTTTTCATTGAAATTGGAGGCAGAGTTAGGATGAAAAGATACAGGGAGTTTATCTTGCAGGCATTTATTTTGATTTCAATTATTTTAGCGGTATTCATCATGTTTGTGATATTGGATATTACAGTAGTAAAAATTTATACAGGATGAGATGATAGATTCATGACAAATTAGTGCAAATAAAGGTTAAAAATTTACGTTGACGCAATTTTGTAATAAAGATATAATATAGTTAAACTAAATATAGTCTTAAGGTCCGAAAGGTTAATAGGGAAAGCGGTGAGAAGCCGCTGCAGCCCCCGCTACTGTAAGCGATGATGAGGCTCAAAAAACCACTGGGAAACCGGGAAGGTCGAGCTAAAGATGAGTCGCAAGCCAGGAGACCTGCCTTAAGATGTGAAAAACACCTTCGGAGGGGAGGTTGGTAATGTGATACATATTTGCTTTAGAAAATATGGGGCATACCTTCTCGGTATGCCTTAGTTTTTTTAAGTTTAATGTTTATGTGTTTTGCCTTTTTCAAATCTTTAAGAAATTGGGAGGAGAGATCTAAGTGAAAAAGTGGATTAAAAATATCGTAGTTTTCATCATAATAGCAGTTCTTTCATTAAGCCTTGTCTCATGTTCTCAAAAAACTCAAGAAAAGACATCGACTAATGCTAATTCTGTGAAGACGGAAGTTAAGGCCACATTTCCATTGAAGATTACTGATTTTATGGGTAGACAAGTTACGATAAAAAAGGAGCCTAAAAGAATCGTATCGTTATCACCATCTACAACAGAATTAATTTATGCAATAGGTGCAGGCAAAAATGTTGTTGGCGTTACGAATTACGATGGTTATCCTCCAGAGGTAAAAAGTGTAGCAAAAGTTGGAGGATATGAAGGACCTAATATTGAAGCTATATTGGCACAAAAGCCTGATATAGTTTTTGCGTCAAATCTTTCTGGAAAAGATCAAATGGAGACCCTCCAGAAATCGGGCATACCGGTCGTTGTATTAGAAGCTCAGAACATAAACCAGATATATGAATCAATAAAGATATTAGGTGAAATCACCGGCAATGTAGAAAAAGGCAATGAGATCATAAATACGATGAAAGATAAGATTAAAGAGATCAATGATAAGGTCAAAAATTTACCGAAAGTAAATGTATTTTATGTTGTTGACACAAACGGCAATTGGACGGCTGGCAAAGGTACATTTATCGATGAGCTTATAACATTGGCAGGAGGTAATAATATAGCAAGCGATGCAAATGGATGGGCTCAGTACAGCATGGAAAAATTGCTTCAGAAAAATCCAGACGTGATAATCACGTCACAGCATGCTACAAATGCTAATAACATTAAAAATATGCCTGGTTATAAGGATACAAAGGCAGCAAAAGACGGCAAAATATTTATAATCTCAAATGATGACATTGTAACTAAACCATCAAACAGGATTGTTTTAGGCCTTGAAGAAATTGCAAAAGATTTGCATCCGGAGGCATTTAAATAAATTGAAAGTCAAGAGAAACATATATTTCTTTATATCATTTGTAATCCTGATTGCATCACTGATGTTTTCTGCATCAGTTGGTGCAGTTAGGATACCATTAAAAGACATTATTGAAATCATTTTTGGCAGTGGTAGTGAGACAAATAGGATGATATTGATTCAGCTTAGATTTCCAAGGATAATTGAGACTGCCGTTGTAGGAATGGGACTTTCTGTCACAGGTACGTTTTTTCAAGGGTTATTAAGAAATCCAATGGCAGATCCTTATGTCCTGGGGATATCATCAGGTGCTGCTTTTGGCGCATCGATTGCAATTGTGCTTGGAGTAGGACTTTTTGGACTTCAATTTATGGCATTTGCATCAGCGCTTGTTACGATTTACGTGGTTTATATGCTATCTAAAAAAGGTCCAAACGTATCTATGCAGACGATGCTTCTTGCAGGTATTGCCATAAGCGCTTTTATGTCTTCGATTATTTCTCTAATGATGCTTTTAAATCATAATGAGATGTCCCAGATAGTTTTTTGGACCATGGGCGGATTTAACTTGATCACCTGGAGTCAAGTTTTTTATACAATGCCAATAATAATTATAGGATGTATTGCTTTATACACGTTTTCGAGAGATTTGAATGTTATTATGACAGGAGAAGAAATAGCTGAGCACCTCGGGATTGATACAGAAAGAGTTAAAAAAATCATATTGATTGTAGGTTCCCTAATAACAGCGTCTTCTGTTTCAGCAGGAGGAATTATCGGCTTTGTAGGGCTTATAGTGCCTCACATATCAAGGCTAATTATAGGATCTGATAATAGAGCTTTAGTGCCTTTTAGCGGTATATTAGGTGCTTCATTTTTAGTGCTTGCTGACACATTAGCCAGGATAGCAATGGCACCGGTAGAGATACCGGTTGGAATCATAACGGCAGCTTTTGGAGGGCCCTTCTTTCTCTACCTTCTTATAAAAAATAAAAATAGAGAGGTAAAATAGTCATGTCCATCGTAAAAGTTGAAGATCTGCATTTTAGTTATGGCAAAATAGAAGTTTTAAGAGGTATAAATTTTGACATAGATGGCTTTAAAATGGTTGGCATTATTGGAGCCAATGGGTGCGGCAAGACTACGCTTTTGAAGAATATATCGGGGTATTTAAAACCATATAGGGGAAATGTCTACATAGCAGGGAAAAATGTAAACAGCATGAATTCAAGAGAGAAAGCAAGATTAATAGGTTATGTGCCACAGGATATGTACTCTGATTTCGAATTTAGCTGCAGTGATATAGTGATGATGGGTAGGACACCTTATTTAAGGAGATTTCAAAAGGAGACGGAGAATGATCTTCGCATTGTCAGAGAATCAATGATGCTCACTGATACGTGGGATTTGAGGGATAGATATATAAATGAATTAAGCGGCGGTCAAAGGCAGAGGGTGTATATTGCCAGGGCATTAGCTCAGCAGCCGAAGATTCTCCTATTGGATGAACCAGTTTCACACTTGGATGTAAAGTATCAAATAGATATATTGTCGATGCTTAAGCAGTTAACAGCTAAAAATATACTGATATTTGCAGTGCTTCACGATATTAATTTATCTTCTCAATTTTGCGATGTTATTTTGTTGCTGGATAGCGGAAAAATAATATCAAAAGGAACACCTGATGAAGTCTTGACTGTTGAAAACATCAAAAGAGCCTTCTCGATTGATGCCGATGTATTCAAAAATCCTGTTTCAGATACTCCGTATATTATTCTTTCAAAGAAGAGAGGAGAGGATCAAAGAGTTGTGTAAAGCATTTATGATTGCTGGGACACATTCTGGCGTAGGGAAAACTACGATAAGCTTAGGTGTTATCGGGTATCTTTCTAAAAAGTACAATGTTGTGCCATTTAAGGTTGGACCCGACTACATCGATACATCGTACCATAAGTTCGCATCGGGCAATTTTTCGTACAATTTAGATATTTATATGCTTGGTGAAGATAATGTAAAAAAACTGTTTGAAAAGCACATTGCTGAAGGAGATGTAGCAGTTGTAGAAGGTGTAATGGGCTTGTACGATGGTGTAAATACGACAAGCTATGGAAGCAGTGCCTATGTTGCAAAACTTTTAGGTATACCGGTTATACTTGTTGTTGATGCATCTGGAATGGCTGCAAGTGTTTCTGCTTTAATAAAAGGGTATATTGATTATGATAGAGATGTAAAGATTGCAGGCGTAATTTTCAACAGAGTTGGCGGTGAAAAACACTACAAGCTTTTAAAAGAATGTATCGAAAGGGATTTAGGTATAAAGGCATTTGGCTATCTTCCGCACGATGGTAGGATTAGTTTGCCTGAAAGGCATCTTGGACTTACACCTATATTTGAGACAAAGGAAAATCACAATTTTAGCATTTTGTACGATAGCATAGGAGAATTTATAGACATAGATAATATTTTAGATGTATGCGATGTGAATTTCAAAAAAGATGATCTAATTGAAGAAAAAGTGACAGCAAAGACAAGAGAAACTGTCAAGATTGCATTAGCATACGATGAAGTTTTCAACTTTTATTATCAAGACAGCCTAGATTCATTAATTGAAGCAGGAGCAGAGCTAATTCCGTTTAGTCCTTTACGGGACGATGCTATTCCTAAAGGTGTGGCTGGAGTGTACTTAGGTGGAGGATTTCCAGAGGTTTTTGCTGATGAATTAAGCAAAAATCATTCGATGTTGTCTTCAATTAAAGATAGTATTGAAGAAGGAATGCCAGTTTATGCAGAATGCGGGGGTCTTATGTACCTTGCTAAAAAAATTGTGGATCTAAATGACGTTGAATACGATATGGCAGGAGTATTTGATTTAGATGCAATCATGACGAAAAGATTAATTAATTTTGGATATGTTGAAGCAGATGTATTGAGAGATAATGTTTTATTTAAAAAAGGGGATGTAGTGATGGGTCACGTCTTTCATAATTCAAAAGTGTCAGGGGAGTTTAATAATTTTGCGTATGATGTTCATAAGCCCAATTCTAAAGAAAATTGGTTATGTGGATATGTGTACAAAAATTGTTTAGCAACATACGTCCATGTTAATTTGTTTTCATATCCCAATGCTGTAAATAGGTTTATTGGTAAGTGCAAAAATTATGCTGCAGGAGATGTATAAGTATGCCACTGAAGATAATGCTGCAAGGCACAGCTTCATCTGTTGGGAAAAGTTTATTGACTGCTGCACTTTGCAGGATATTTAAACAGGACGGATATTCGGTTGCGCCATTTAAGTCGCAAAACATGGCTCTTAATTCCTTTATCACAGATGAGGGGCTTGAGATGGGGAGAGCACAAGTTGTACAAGCTGAGGCAGCAGGCATAAAACCGTCTGTATTGATGAATCCAGTTTTGTTAAAGCCAAGCTCAGATAAAAACTGCCAAGTTATGTTAAGAGGCAGAGTTTATGACAGCATGGATGCCTCTGAGTATCAGAAATTTAAGCCCAAACTTTTAAATATGATAAAAGAGGATTTTGACAGACTAAGTGAATCATATGACATAATCGTCATAGAAGGAGCCGGAAGCCCTGCGGAGATTAACCTTCGGGATGGAGATATTGTCAATATGGGGTTAGCTGAATTAGTCAATTCACCGGTTCTCATCGTAGGCGATATAGACAAAGGTGGTGTATTTGCCTCTATTGCAGGTACATTATTGCTTTTAAATGATGGTGAAAGGGATAGGGTAAAGGGCGTCATAATAAACAAATTTAGAGGTGACCTAGAAATATTAAAACCGGGAATAAAGATGCTGGAAGACATAATTGATAAAGATGTCATTGGTGTTGTTCCTTATACAGATGTTTATGTTGACGAAGAAGATGGAGCTACAGATGTGTATTACAAAAAAGGTGTCGGTGGATTAGTAGACATTGCGGTTATAAATTTGCCTCACATATCTAATTTTACGGATTTTGAACCTCTAAAAAAGCTGCCTGAGGTAAACCTTAGGTATGTCAATAAAGGTGAGAGAATAGGAGATTGTGATGTACTGATAATACCTGGCTCAAAAAATACGATAGGTGACCTTAAGGCATTAAAAAGCAGCGGAATTTCAGATGAGATAGTAAACTTAAGGAGATGTGGCAAATTCATAGTCGGCATATGCGGAGGGTACCAGATGATGGGCAAAAAAATATACGACCCACATTTGATTGAAGGACCGATTAGTGAGATAGATGGGCTGGGATTATTAGACATAGAAACTGTCATTTCAGAGAAAAAGGTTACGACGCAAGTGGAGGCTCAAATTTCTGATGATTTGCCGGATTTACTGGCTCCTTTAAAAGGTCTAGCTGTAAATGGATATGAGATACACATGGGATTGACTGATGCAGATGAGAAGAGTTTCTCACGCATTGTATTAAGAAATGGTAAAAGAGCTTATGTGAATGATGGCAGCGTCAGCGGCGATGGAAAGGTATTTGGAACGTATATACATGGAATCTTTGAAAACAGCGACTTTGCAAAAGGATTTATAAATGCAGTAAGGAGATCGAAGGGATTATCTGAGATAAACTATATTGAGGACTACAGGAAATTCAAAGAAAGGGAATACGACAGGCTTGCGGATGTGGTCAGAAATAGCTTGGATATTGGGAGAATATATGAGATAATGAAAGGCTGTAAATGAGTATGAATGTTGTAGCTGCATATATTTTGGATCTCATCATAGGTGATCCGCAAGGATATCCACATCCGGTTAGACTGATTGGGAAATTGATAAGCTTTATTGAGAGAAATTTGAGAAAAATTGCAAAAACTAGTAAACAAGAAAGAATTGCGGGTTATTTCTTGTGTACCATAGTTGTTTTTACAAGTTATATAAGTGGATACTTTATCATTTACATGCTGAAAGAAGTGAATGTGTATTTAGGAAAGATTTCAGAAGTACTTCTAATTTACACATGTCTTGCCACTAACGATTTGGCAAAATCAGCAAATAAGGTTTATGAACCGCTTAAAAGAAATGACTTAGTTGAGGCCCGCAAGATGCTGTCTTTCATCGTAAGCCGTGATACGGAAAATTTAGACTTAGGAGATATCATAAGAGGCACTGTTGAGACGGTGGCAGAAAATATATCAGATGGGATAATAGCACCTTTATTCTATGCTTTTATAGGCGGTGCACCGTTGACATTAACATATAAGGCTTCCAGCACCCTCGACTCAATGGTTGGCTATAGAAATGAAAAATACGGAGACATAGGATATGCGTCTGCTAAACTTGACGATGTATTAAACTTTATACCATCAAGGATAACCGGACTGCTGATAGTAGCGTCATCATTTTTGTTGGGATACGACTATAAAAACAGCTTCTATATTTTAAAAAGGGATAGATTAAAGCACGAAAGTCCAAATAGTGCTCATGGGGAAGCTGCAATTGCAGGTGCTCTAGGTGTAAAATTAGGTGGACTTAACTACTATTTTGGAATGCCTGAATTAAAACCTGAGCTAGGTGATGGGAAGGAAGATCTTAAGTTAAACCACATTAAAGACAGCATTAAGATAATGTACGTAACGTCTTTTTTAGGTCTTGCTTTGTTTTTTGCATTAAAATTAATTATTTTGAATGGAGGTATTTAACAATGCATATAAAGACATCGCCATTAAAAAATGTAAAAACTTTGACGCTTGTGGCTATGCTTATAGCCATGAGTGCTGTTGGTGCCATGATTAAAATCTACAATACGGTTGCGTTTGATTCATTGCCTGGGTATTTTGCATCCCTTTATTTTGGAAGCTACATAGGAGCAATCGTTATTTCTTTAGGACATATTTTTACTGCACTTACATCTGGTTTTCCACTTGGAATACCTAACCATATCATCATTGCTGTATCGATGGCTGTATGTGCATATTTTTATTCACTTGCGTATAAAAAGTTTAATAGCTATGTAGCAGTTGCTGTCGGTACTATATTAAATGGACCTGTTGCAACACTTATTTTTGTTCCTCAATATGGTTGGGGCTTTTTTGTACAGATGGTATTTCCGTTGACTATTGCATCGTTTGCTAATGTTTTTCTAGCGGCAGTCATCTTTAAAGCCATCTCAACTAAGATAAAAAGGTAATGAGGATGAGATATGGTAGAGAGATATAGAGATGTCTTAATAATATATGAAAGTGATACTGTATATGCAATAGCTTGCGATAGCATCGGTGCAATTGGAAATAAAGAAGGCGACATATTGAAGGTAGATGAAGAGATAGTGGGAAGGACCGTGACAAAGGTCGCAGTGTCTGAGCTTTTGTGCATTGGAGCTTGGCCAATCATCATATCGGATACGCTGTCAAATGAGATGAACCCAACTGGAATTAAAATCATAGGTGGCATAAGAAAAGAGCTAAATGACAACGAGATATATGATGTCGCTTTAACTGGTAGCACAGAGGAAAATATTCCATCAACAATGACTGGTGTGGGCGTTACTGCCATTGGAAAGGCAGAGAAAGAGGCTTTAAAAGTGCGAAAGGCAAAGGCAGGTATGGAGGTAGGGCTTTTTGGTTACCCCCGTGTTGGACAAGAGGTATTGTGCTGTCATGATATTCTTTCGCTGAAAGACTATGTAAAAATATTTAGATGCGGCGAAATTGTGGAAGCAATTCCTGTAGGGTCAAAGGGAATAAAACATGAGCTTGATGTGCTTAAATTGTCATCTGGTTTGGAGTTTTTGAAAGAATACAAATCTGATTTAGATGATACAAAGTCAGGCGGTCCGTCAACGTGCTGCATTGTAGTTTACAAAGAAGGTGATAGGCGAAAAATTGAGAATCTCTTAGACAAACCGTTTGTACGTTTAGGTAGACTCATAGATGGAAGGTGAAATAAGTGGATAAATATGAGCATGGCGGCAATATTTATGTGTACAATGAAGATGTAATAGACTTTAGCTCAAACATAAACCCTCTTGGCTTTCCAGAATGTATAAAAGACTCTATGGATGTTGCGGTTTTGACTAAGTACCCTGATGTAAACTACGCCCAGTTAAAGAGGTCTATCTCAAGATATGTAAATTTAAAAGATGAGAACATAATAGTCGGCAATGGCGCGTCCGAACTCATCTACCTTTTTGTGCGGGCATTTTCGTTAAAGAGGCCCCTTATTCCATCTCCTGCTTTTTTAGAATACGAAAGGGCAGTTATATTATCAGGAGGAAATCCTTTGTACTACGAGATTCCAGAAGAAGATGGATACGTAATTGATGCAGATGAAATAGTAAATCGCCTTTTAGAAGTAGATTCTGTCATCATAGGAAATCCTAACAATCCTACAGGCAAGGGAATAGAGCGGAAAGATGTGGAATACATAGTGAAGGAAGCAAAAAAGCTTAATTTACCGGTGATGATAGATGAAGCATTCGTAGAATTTATATACGATTATAAAGAATATCAGTCTTTAGATTTCATAAAAGATTACGATAATCTTTTTGTTGTAAGAGCTGCCACTAAGTTTTTTGGGCTTCCTGGGTTACGCCTTGGATACGGTTTTGGAAATGAAAATTTGATAAAGAGATTGGAAGCTTACAAAGAACCGTGGACGGTAAATGCTTTTGCTGATGCGGCAGGCAGAAGGATTTTTGAAGATGTTGAATTTATGGAAAAGACGAGAAAATACATAAGAGAAGAAATAGCTTATTTGACAAGTGAGATGAAAAAGATAGATGAATTAGTCGTGTTTGATACTTTGACTAACTTTATGTTGCTAAAGCTTAAACATATTCGTGTGGGAGATTTAAAAGAAGAATTATTAAAAAGAGGGATACTGATTAGAGATGCATCAAATTTCAGGTATTTGGATGACAGGTTTTTTAGAGTAGCTGTAAAAACCCATGATGATAATGTAAAACTGATAGAAGCTATAAAAGAAGTTTTAAAGTGATTTTTCTGAAAGAAGGTGTTTTTATTGGCTTTGATTATGGTGACAGGCGGTGCAAGGTCTGGCAAAAGCCAGTTTGCAGAAAGCCTTGCAATGAAATACGGTGGTTACAGCGTCCTTTACATCGCTACATCTATACCGTTTGATGATGAGATGAAAGAAAGAGTTAGAAGGCATAAAGAAAGAAGGCCAAAGGAGTGGGATACAGTAGAGGCTTATAATGGCATTCGTGATATTATAAGAAGCACAGACAAAAAAGCTGTGCTTTTGGACTGCCTGACTGTCATGGTGTCGAATCTACTTTTAGAAATCGATATGACGTGGGAAGAGAAGAATTTAGAAGATGTAGATAGAGCCGAAGAAAAAATAAGCGCCGAAGTTGATGGTTTGATTACTGCCTCTAAAAAGAACGATAAAGATGTCATAATAGTCACAAACGAAGTTGGCATGGGTCTTGTTCCTAAGTATAAATTGGGAAGAATATTTAGAGACATATCAGGCAGGATGAACAAAAAAATTGCGGAAAATGCTGATTATGTTTATTTTATGGTTTCAGGCATACCTTTAGAAATAAAGAGCAAAAATAACCGTTTATTTTAATGTGGTGACCATGATGGAAGAAATAAAGGCTTTGATATTATCATTTCAATTTATGACAAGGATACCTATTAATATTCAAATTGATGTATACAGAAATGACTTCCACAAGATGGTCAAATATTTTCCTTTTGTAGGTGGAGTTGTTGGCGGTGTTGCAAGCCTCATGTTTTATGCTGTGAAAAATATATTTCCCCGGGAAATAGCCGTTACAATGGCCATAGTGTCATTGTATATTTTAACAGGTGCAATGCACATAGACGGGTTTGCAGACACATTTGATGGTCTTTTCAGCAATAAAGGCAAAGATAGAATGCTTGAAATAATGAGGGATTCAAGGCTTGGTACAAATGGAGTTCTTGCTTTAGTATTTTTAGTAATTTTAAAAATACTGTTTTTGTCCCACATAAAAGATAACCTTGTTTATTCGACATTAATATTGATGCCTCTCTTTGGACGTTTTTCGATAATTTTAGCAGCGTATGCATCAAAATCAGCAAGAGGCGGAGAAGGGCTTGGAGGCCTCATCATCGGCAAGATATCTACTGTAGAGATTATGCTGGGCTTTTTATTTACATCGATTGTTGGCTTTTTATTCGTCCAATTCACAGTATTTTTGAAACTTCTAGCTGTTTCATCTATTATCGCGTACGCGATCACAAGGTACATTTCATTGAGAATAGGCGGGATGACTGGAGATACATTAGGTGCAGTAAATGAATTTACAGAGCTTGTAATTGCTACTTTGATGTATTTAATGAGCACCCAAAAATTCCTTACATAAGCGTTTTATGCTGAGTGCCTAATCAAGTAGCCAATCGGTTATGAATTAGTTGTGTATGATTTTGAGTCTAAATTTATCATATTGATTATCATAACAATTTGATGTATCATAAGTATGAAGGAGATGATCGTATGCGCACAACGATAAATATATCTGAAGATATTCTCAAGGAAGCTGAAATGCTGTATGAAACAAACAACAGGTCAAAAGCAGTTGAAGAGGCGTTGAAGGATGCCATAAGGATAAAAAAATTGCAGCATTTGATGGAACTTAAAGGAAAGATAAATTTCGCAATAGATTCTTCAGACATCGAAAAATTAAGGAGCATGGAAATAGATGAAAGATAAAATACTTGTTGATACATCTGTATGGATAGAATATTTTAGAAACAAACAAGGAATTGCTGAGATTATCGACGATATGCTGATGCAAGACAGAGTTTATATTATGGGTCTTATAATTGCTGAACTTCTTCAAGGAGTAAAGACAAAAAAAGAGTTGGAGATGCTTGAGAGGTACATTGATTCGATTCCGACAGTACCATGTGATGACAAAGATTGGATAGAGGCGGGAAGGCTTTCTTTTAAATTGAGGAGAGATGGC
>Ga0207747_1001926_pt1 | contig 12728 bp, 11 predicted proteins | sample HigsolmetaGSP11D_FD_184839 | JGI IMG/M metagenome (GOLD analysis project Ga0207747, IMG submission 184839) | High solid enriched microbial communities from the Joint BioEnergy Institute, USA - SP1-1-D (SPAdes) | ecosystem: Engineered > Bioreactor > SSF (Solid state fermentation) > Aerobic >...
AAGCTATGATGCGTCCTTCTGCCATCGTAAAAAGCCAGTTCTTATGACCATCACAGAAAAAAAGACTAAAATTACCGGTTTCAGGAATCAGGTTCCAAAACTATCCGCGGACGATCACGGATTCAGGAGACGGCGTACCGACGCCGATCAGTCAGGGCGGAAAACCGCAGACGGTCAAGCCTGTATTCACATACAAGTACAACGACAAGACGCGCGGCGTTATCACGAAGCAAATCAATGACGCACCCGACATCCACATGTTCGGAACTCTCGTAACGTCGATCGGTGGCGGCAGTTGATGCATGGAGAGGCTTTTCCTCTCCATGAAAATAACAATAAAACTCACAAGGAGAGATGCGAAATGAAGAAAATGTGTACTATTATGCTTGTACTTCTGCTCGTACTAACTTTGTTTAGTGGAACGACTTTTGCCGCAGCCCCCGTACTACTCACCGAAAGAGATCTCACCTGGTCGGATAACGGCGATGGGACTGTAACTATTACAAACTACACGGGGAAAGCTACAAACATCATTATTCCGGATACGCTGGACGGCAAATCCGTAACTGTTATAGGTGATTATGCATTTTGGAACAACAGTCTCACATCGGTTGTAATTCCAAGCAGTGTAACGACCATAGGTAATTATGCATTTTCCTACAACCAACTCACATCGGTCACGATTCCGGACAGCGTAACGGTCATAGGTGATTTGGCATTTTACGGTAACCAACTCACATCGGTTGTAATTCCAAGCAGTGTAACGACCATAGGTAATTATGCATTTTCCTACAACCAACTCACATCGGTTGTAATTCCAAGCAGCGTAACGACCATAGGTAGGGGTGCATTTGCAGAAAATAAACTCACATCGGTTACGATTCCGGACAGCGTAACGACCATAGGCAATGAGGCATTTTACCGTAACCAACTCACATCGGTTGTAATTCCAAACAGTGTAACGACCATAGGTGGATATGCATTTGCCTACAACCAACTCGCATCGGTTACGATTCCGGACAGCGTGACGAGTATTGGCGCATGGGCTTTCTACAACAATCAACTGACAAGCGTCACGATTCCGGACAGCGTGACCGAGATTGGCGATAAAGCTTTCGACGGAAATCTGCTCGCCTTTGTGGTGATCGAGAACGATGGCATTCAATTTAGCGGTGATTCCATTTTCGGTGACGGCACAACTATCATCAGTTCGGACTCATCCACTGCGAAAGCGTACGCCGATAACAATGGACTGCCATTCCTTGATATCGACACCATTCGTTTTCAACCCAATGGGGGATGGGCAAATCAAATTCATGTGGAAGTGAACGCCCCGAACCAGTCAAGCGCCCATTACCTTTGGAGCACATCGAAGGCAATGCCGGACTTGGACTTGACAAACAACGGTGATTGGGTGGCATTCGCAGGATCGCATCCTGCCCCCCCGCCTTCCACAACGAGCGAATGGTATTTGCATGTTCGGGCAGAAGTCGCGGATTCCAATCACCCGTCCAACGAATTGATTTGGGTTCGCCGGTCAAAACCCTTTTCCCTTGATCCCACTGCCCCGAGCATCGTTTTGAAGAACGCACCAGTTGACTGGGCGAACCGGGACGTGGAAGTGACGGTAGCGGTTGACGATGCTGAATCGGGATTGGCCGAAGTCAAGTACGCGTTCGGTCAGCAAGATCTGGACTATTTCGCAAACAACGGAATCGCCTTGGATGTGTCAAACCTGCCGGCGCAAATCACCGTCACGGAGAACGGTTGGTTGACCGTTTATGCGAAAGATCGGGCCGGCAATGAGGCGATCGAACAAATCGAGATTAAGAATATTGACCGGGTCAAGCCTGTCATCGAGCTGAAAGCTTCGACTGACCCGACCAACCGGGACGTGGAAGTGACGGTAGCGGTTGACGATGCTGAATCGGAATTGGCCGAAGTCAAGTACGCGTTCGGTCAGCAAGATCTGGACTATTTTGCAGACGGCGGAACAATTCTGGATACCTCAAACCTACCGGCGCAAATCACCGTCACGGACAACGGTTGGCTGACCGTCTATGCGAAAGATCAGGCCGGCAATGAGACGATCGAGCAAATCGAGATTAAGAATATTGACCGGGTCAAACCTGTCATCGAACTGAAAGCTCCGACCGACCCGACCAACCGGGACGTGGAAGTGACGGTAGCGGTTGACGATGCTGAATCGGGATTGGCCGAAGTCAAGTACGCGTTCGGTCAGCAAGATCTGGACTATTTTGCAGACGGCGGAACAATTCTGGATACCTCAAACCTACCGGCGCAAATCACCGTCACGGACAACGGTTGGCTGACCGTCTATGCGAAAGATCAGGCCGGCAATGAGACGATCGAGCAAATCGAGATTAAGAATATTGACCGGGTCAAACCTGTCATCACGTTGATCGGCGATACGGTCATGCGGGTGACGCGCGGCTCCGACTTCACGGATCCGGGTTACACGGCCACGGATGACGTGGATGGTGACATCACGGCACAAGTTGTCGTCTCCGGCGATGTTGTCGATACAGGCAAGACAGGAGAGTATACGATTCTGTATGATGTGACGGATGCGGCGGGCAATGCCGCAGACCAGGTTAAGCGCAGGGTGCACGTGTATGTTCCATCATCGTATAGCGGCGGAGGGGGGGGCGCTCAACTGCCGACCCAGCCGAAGCAGACGGTCGTTTATGTTGGGGAAGAGAAAACGATCCAATGGCAAGATGAACTCATCCTTTCCATCCCTGCGGGAGCTACCGAGCAAACGATAATCATCACCATCTCGCAGGCAGAGGACACGGATGCATTATTAGCTTCACTGGATGAGGGCCATACCATTATCAGCGCTATCTATGAAATTGTCAAAGACAAGTCAGGCGATTTCCAGAAGCCGGTGACGCTCTCGATCAGGTTCGACCCCGTCAAAGTGGGGGAACATCAGACCGTTTCCATTTTCTACTATGACGAAGAGGAGCAGAAGTGGGTCGACCTCGGCGGAAGCGCGGACGGTGAATGGATCACGACAGAAATCAATCACTTTGCAAAGTTCGCCGTTCTTGCAGTCGATGCGGAGATAGAAATGCCGTCAGAACCTACACCGGCCTTGCTGGACATCGCCGGTCATTGGGGAGAAGTTTACATCCTGGAAGCAGTGGAGAAAAAGCTCGTGCAGGGTTATCCCGACGGCACTTTCAGGCCGGATCAACCGATCACCCGTGCCGAATTCCTCGTTATGCTGGTGAAAGCCCTTGGTTTGAAAGGAGGGGAAGCAGCGCTGCCCTTCACCGATCGTGACAAGATCGGGCCATGGGCCAGGGAGGCGGTCGCCATTGCGGTGCAGGAAGGAATCGTCACCGGATATGCCGACGGTACCTTCCGCCCGGATGCCTACATCACCCGCGCGGAGATGGCGGTGATGATCGCAAGAGCGCTGGGAATGGCCGTCGGCGCTGAAATTCGCACCGCCTTTGCCGACGACCAGGAGATTCCGGCGTGGGCGAAAGGCGCTGTGGAAGCCTTAAGGCAGCAAGGCATCATTCAGGGCCGCGAAGGCAATCGTTTCTCTCCCCGGGACACCGCCACCAGGGCCGAAGCCGCGGTGATGCTGCTAAGAATGATGGAGTATGGCGATTAGGAGTTGGAACGAACAAGGGGTTGTCCCATAAGAAAGCGAACTGTCGCATCTCATCTAGTCATTGCGAACTAACAATATTACCGACTCTACATGGCTCGAGTTGATGGAATTAATGTCTGTGGGTCATTTTTTATATCATATGTTTCCGTAGTATTCTTCACAAGTCAAGATTATCATTCTCCATTTTGCTGCATTTGGTTTTCCCCAGGAACAGGCAATATATAAAAATAGCCATCAGGATAAACAAGATTCCCAATATCCAATAAACTGAAACGAGTCGATTTGTTGTTCCGTAAATTTCTAACGCTCCTTTAAACAGAAAGCCTGTTGTCAAAGCTGCTATGCCAGAGTGATATAAATTTCGCGTTGCTCTGTTTGGTACCGGCACGTTGCTGAAAGCCAATCCGAAGAAAGGGAGCACGCCGCCAACTAATGGAAACACAAATGCATACAACATATAATAGGAATACACTTCATGGCTGAAAACCTCATAGACTGCGCCGAACAATACGCAAAACAGTGAAATGAACAGATATACAAACCCGGTTCTCGCCATTTCCTGCATTCGTTTAATATCCGATGTAGACAATGTCGCTCACACTCCTTTCCTTGATGCTTCGCCCATTGGTTGTTGGGTTGTTGATGACCTCTCCATTGAAATACATCGTAGAGGACCCTCCGCCATCCAAATTGTAGGCAGTCGTAACGCCCAACTCTTTCATGAATTCCGCCAACTGAAGCAAGGACAAGCCAGCACTCTCATCCGTTCTTCCATCGGAAACCACAAACACATAATGGAAATCGTCTATAATGCCAATGGCGGTTCGGGGATTTCTCGTTTTCGCTTTTCCCACCTCATCACCTTCTGAAACAACCACCGTACCATCTTCCACTAAAGCAGGACCAAACGATAGAATCTGCTGTGCGCCATCTGCGAGGAGTTCCTCGGCAGTCACATCCGTTTCGTTGATAATAGCAAAGCTCCCGTCATTATAAATCACGAGATCCTCCTGTCCGGAAGCCGCTGTATTCCGGTAGAGCACTCCGTTGCGGAGAACATAGCCTTCCTCTCGTGAGCCGTAATAATCGCCGTTAATGGCAAGAATCGCACCTGCACTTTCCGCAATCTCGGAAGTCGTTTCCGTCACATTACGGCCATAGGCATTTTGCGCGAACGCAGTTTGCAGATATTCCGAAGAAGATAATACGATATCTGCCACATAAACGGAAGTGTCATATTCTCGGTACTCCGTAAGTGTGATCTGAATATTCTCATCGCTGTAGGAAGTTTCCGACACCACGGTTTCCGTACCGGAATCCGAGTCGCTTTCCTGTTCCGTATCGGTTGTGGCAGTGCTACCCGTTCCGGAATCTGTTTCGTCCACCACTGTATATACCCGTGAAATCACAAAGGTATCCATGGCAAGGTAGACTGTAAATGCAATAAGGAAAATGCTGTAAAGCACCGCCCACCAGTGTCGTCGTATAAACATGGGATTTCACCTCTTTTCCTTGATCTATTTAGATTTTTCCGCATTCTTTCCCGTCCGAATGATCACTTTCCGCTGTACCAGCCAGCTCATCAGGAAGAAAAGCAGCTCTGTGATGAGTTTCGCCGCATACCGGTTTACTCCCAAATAGTCCGTAAGTACGCTCAGTACAATGGTATTGCCAATCAGGATCACGGCTGCCAACGCGGCATACTGGACAGCGGAACGGACAACATGCGCCTTGCTCTGAAATACCAGTTTGCGGTTGATGGTATAGTTGACGCTTGCACTCACAATCTTGGCGCCGACATTTGATACCAGAATGCTCGGGGCATTCCCCAGACCGGATGTACAGAGCGTAAGGATGCTGTACAATCCATAATCCACCAAAAAGCTGATGAGGGAAGCCGCTGAGAATTTCAGGATCTCTTTATATACACGCCAAGAATCCTTCACGGTGTCAAAATGCGAGGAGGCGTTTCCGTCGATATAAATCGTTTCGATTTCCTCCTCCAGAATCGGAATACCGATGCGGGAACAGGTCAGCAGCACATTCATTTCGTACTCGTACCGTTCTCCGGGAATGCTAAGAAGCTGCGGGATCAGTCTGGCAGAAAATGCCCGAAGGCCGGTTTGCGTATCCCATACCCTCTGACCGGTGGAAATCCGATAGACAAATCTGGTTATTGTATTTCCAAACCGACTTCTGAGAGGAACATTTTCCTTAAGTCTTCTGCTACCCAGTACAAGAGCATCAGGATGATTCTGTGCCACCTTACAGATTCTTTTTGCGTCAGCAATACGGTGCTGTCCATCAGCATCCAGCGTAACGACCGTACAATCCGCAGGATATTGGCTTTGTATAAAAGAAAGTCCGGTTTTAATTGCCTGTCCCTTGCCCATATTCTCCGTATGACGGAGCACGGTTCCAAACCGGGCTGTAGATGCAAAAATGTCATTTGTGTCTGCATTACTTCCATCATTGATAACCACAACTTGGAACCCTTGGCTCTTCGCCTCTTGCACAAGTGAGATAAGCTGTTCTGTCGGTTGATATGCCGGAATCATGGCAATCCAAAAGTGGTTCATACGTTCTGACCTCCCTTCCACTGTGATATATGGCTAAGAAAATGATAGCTTCTGCCCAGAATACTTTTCCAGGCAGGAGTCATCCATTAGAAGCCACCGCGGCCCTGTCCCATACCGCCTTTACCGCTACCGCGGCCCTGTCCCATACCGCCTTTACCGCTCATTTGGCCTGGATTGCTTTCTGCACCGTCGTTGGTGGTGACATCGCCGCCGTTATTGGTGTAGGTTCCGTCACAGTCGATAGTAGTATTTCCACTTCCGTTACAGGTGAGATCCAAGGTACCGCCGTTGATGGTCAAAGATCCGTTAGAATCAATAGAGTCGCCGGTAGAAACGATCACAAATTCGCCTCCGTTAATGGTAATAAAGCTGTCAGACGAAGACGCGAATTGTTCCTGACCGGGGCGCCCTCCGCCAAATCCGGAACTGTCTGTGCCACCGCCGGCATTGATACCGTCATCTACGGAAGTAATATCAAAAGTGCCGTCATCAATGGTAACCGACAGCCCTTCAATCCCTTCGTAGCAGTAAGCTATGGTAAAATCACCACTCTGAATCGTAACAGCAGTATCTGAATGAACGGCGTCATCTCCGGTTTTCAATTCAAACTCTCCGCCAGAAATCAGGATATCGCTGTTTGAGTGAATAGAATCATCGACTGTATCGGTCACAAAGCTTCCGCCTGCAATCGTGATTGCGCCATCCGCTTTAATTCCTTTCTGGCTGGCGGTATCCTCCTCTGTTGTTGTCGTTGTTTGATTCTGGAAACTGCCCGGCTGTCCGAAACTCGTAGTATCCGTAGTCATCGTAACGCTGGCGCTGCCCTCGCCTGTGGTAATCGTAAAGGAACCGTCTTCAATTTGCAGATATGCGCTGGCACTCATGCCGTCGCCGTCCGCCGTAATCGTAAAGGTGCCGCCCGCAATGTACAGGAAGCCCAGGCTGGTATCATCGGTGTTTTCCGCCTGGATACCGTCTTTTCCGGATGTGATCGTGTAAGTTCCATTGGCGATCCTCACACTGTCCTTACCGGAAAGGCCGTGGCTTGCCGCTGTAATGTTATAAGTGCCGCTGGTGAGGACCAGATCATCTTTGGAAACAACGCCGTGGCCTGCTGCTGCGTTAATGGTCAGGGTTCCCGCGCCGTTCAGCGTCAGGTCGGATTTGGAGAAAACAACCGCATCGATGTTGTTATCATCAATCGCCACATATTCCCCGCCGTTTGCCAAAGTATTTTCCGAACCGGAAGCCGTGGTGATAAATACCTTATCCGCCTCCAGCACATAAATGGCTGCCGATGTAGAACTGGTGATTTCCACGTTATCCAGCACCAGCTGGATTTTATCTGTATCTTCGGCACTCACTATGATCATTCCGTCATTGAGTGTCCCGGAAAGGATGTAGGTCCCTTCATCTGTAATGGTAACTGTGCTGTCAGAAATCTGTACCGCGTCAGAGTCACAGGATGCACTGTTCCCGGACAATGTGATCCGGGCGCTGGTTTCCTCATCATAACCGATCTCCATATCCCTGTCGGTAAACATCTCCGATGAACTTTCCGTTGATACGGTTTCTGCTGTTTCCGTCTGGCTTGTTCCGGACGAACTGCTTTCAGATGCCTCTGAATTCCCTGCAGTATTGCACGCGGAAAGGGAAAGAAGAATCGCAAGAAACAGCGACAAGATTGCTGTTTTTTTCATATTGCACACCTCCCTTATAATTCAGCGATTGCTGTCTCCTGATTGGAAATGGTAATCTCCAGATTCCCGTTGCGGCAGCGGAGCTTATCGATCATTTCTTTCTCCTTGCCGGCATTGTTTAATTTCAGATTATAGGTGAGCCGGAACAGGCTTCCCATGTTGGTGGTCTTAACCGTTGTAAGCTCATATTCGGAAAGTGTATTTTTTCAGAATCGGGTCGAACACGTCCGTATAATCCAGGTCTTCCGGGATCGTGATACGCAGAGTTTTATAGCGGTTGTTCTGCTTTCGGGAACCGAAGTCCAGCCGGCTGTAAAGGGCGCTGAAAAAGCCGAGAACAACAGCGCAGAGAAACGCATAGCCAAGATAGCCCATTCCCACAATCAAACCTGTACCCATGGCAAGAAAGATCGCGCCGATCTCTTTCGCGGAACCAGGCGCGGAGCGGAAGCGTACTAAGCTGAACGCCCCGGCCACCGCGACGCCGGTGCCCACATTTCCGTTGACCATCATAATGACCACACAGACCACTGCCGGAAGCAGGGCGAGCGTTGCCACAAAGCTTTTGGTATATCGGGTACGGTACATATAAAACCCGGCAAAATCAAACCAATGATCAAAGCACTGCCCACACAGAGCAGAAAATCCGACGGTGCGATGACGCTTGTCATATCCGTATCAAAAATTCCCTTAAAAATATCAGCAAGCATGTAAATTCCTCCCTTGTTTTTCTGCTGCGGATCTTGTCATCAAATCCTGATAGGCCGATCCGTATTTGGAAAACGACGTATGATACACTTTGAGCCGATTCAGCTCATGGCTCATCCAGAGAGGCAGGCCTCCTGCTGTCTTAATTTCCATCAGGGTTTCCCCTTTATCCAACAGCGGCGTCCCATATATCTCGCTTCCCAATGAAAGATCGCATGTTCGATAAAGAATGTTCTCATCGAATGTTACACGGAAATCACTGTCATCCAATGAATAGAACGCCTCCCGCTCGTATGACAGAAACACCGTTGGACGCAGGCTTTCATAATAGGAGCGGAAATACTCGATTTCCTCTGCAATTTGAGAGTGAACCGGAAGGGGGGACCCATTCTCAAAACTGTCTTTTGCCTGTGTATACGGCAGAGTCAGCCGGCGCTTATAGACCACGGATTTGTATTTCTTTTTCAGTTCTACAAACACCGGATCTTCCGGCGCCACTGCCTGATAGCTACGGATGCGAAGCTTTTCCTTATATGCTGGTTTTTCAAGGGAACGCCGGATCAACCGATAGGTATCCGTATCATAGTAGATATTTCGGATTGTGGTACGCCCGTACTGGTCAAGCTTCATATATGGCTGCATCGCTTGTAAAACAGCCTGTTTTTGCTGCTGCGTCAGCAGGTATTTGATTTCATATCGCTTAAAGGTTGCCTGATATGCCATTGCTGGTCTCCTTCCGTATATGGTTACTCATTCATAAGGGAGCTGATCAGTTCCAGAACCTGCGAGATAGGAATTGCATAGCCCATCCCTTCCACATCCGTGGAGGATACTTTTGCGGTATTGATTCCCACCAGCTCGCCGTTCATATTAAAAAGCGCTCCGCCGCTGTTGCCGGGGTTGATTGCTGCGTCTGTCTGGATATAGGTAGAGGAACCTGTATCTGTGCTGACAGCACGATCCAGGGCGCTGACAATGCCTGTGGTCACCGACTGCCCATATCCCAGAGCATTTCCGATGGCTACTACCTGTTCGCCTACAACCAGTTCATCCGAATTGCCAACGGAAACAACAGAAATCAGAGAAAGCGTGTCCGAAGACAAATCATCCACTGCATCTCCTGCAGAAACCGTGACACAGTTCGGATTCAAAAAGTCTGTGCAGTTTATTCCCGTGCGAATGTTATGGTCAAGAGTTACTCTGACATTGCCGGGTGCGAATACAAAGGGTTCTCTTGTATAATCCACGATGGTCTTCGGTCGCAGTCCCTGACTCATCATCTTACTGTATAATTCTTGAATCAGAGAAACACCGCTTTCTATCATCCATTCATAGTCACCGGCAACAATCGCCTGTGCCTGCTCTGCGGTCAGCGTTGCGCACTCTTTTAAGCACAAGCCGTTGACTTTGCTCTTTTTCTCTAAACGAATGAAAGAGGTGTCGTTGTTGTAATATCGGATACGGAACTTTTCACGGATGTTTACACCGTCAACCTTTTCCATTAATACTTTATCGGATGCGTTATCGAAATATAAGCTTCGTATCAGATATTTGCCGTCAACAGCATGAGCATCCCGTTTTGCAACGGCTGACAAACGCTGACGAAGAACCAACATATCGCCGTAGCTTATTTCATGCTTCCACTCGTGTCGGTATTTCATGGTCTCACTCCTTTCAGTTTAGATTTAACAGAAAAAATCTCCTGTACTTTGATGTCATCATTGTACAGGAGAAAGATTAAAGTTTTATTGAAATTTTAAATTTATTACAGCGCAGGGATTTGCACCTTAAATTCCACAAGTCCGTTATAGCAAAGCACCTCTATACGCCCTTTATGTGAAGTTACAATTGCCTTCGCAATGGCAAGACCAAGGCCATAATGCTTGTCCTCACTGTTTCGAACAGTATCCACACGATAAAAGCGTTCAAATATTTGTTCTCGCTGGTCTTTAGGAATTTCATCACCCTTGTTTATAACGGAAAGCCTTGCAGAACCGTGTTCTTTGATTAAATTCAGATATACCTCATTGCCGCCAACGCTATGACGGATTGCATTATCAAGCAAGACAGAAACAATCTGTTTTAGCTGTGAACTGTTTCCTTCGACCGACACTCCGCTTGCAATATTACAGATCAACACAAGTCCTTTCTCATAGGCAACGCTTTCAAACGGCAGTGCTTCTCCGGCAACCAAGCGGCTGAAATCAATATGCTCCATTTGTGGTGCAACATTTTCCGTTCGTGCAAGTTCAAGGAGTTGTCCGACCAACATTCCCATCCGCTCGTTTTCATATTGAATATTAGCAAGCCACTTATTCTCCCCGATTTCTCTTGATAAAAGCTCCGCATTGGCGCTAACAACCGATATCGGTGTTTTAAGCTCGTGACCGGCATCCGAAATAAACTGCTTTTGCTTATGATAGCTTTCTTCGAGAGGACCAACGATTTTCCTTGCAAGAAATACGGACAAAAAGAAAAAGAGAATTAGGGCAAAACCACCGAAAATAAGCGTATTTCGGAACAAGGTGGTTGCGTTTTCGTTTATAACGGTGTTGTCCATAAAAGTAACCAGTGTATATCCGCCTTTATCGGTTCTGTAAAATACTAAGTTCTTTTCTGTCCCTGTCTCCTTGCTGTTTTTTACAATTCTTTGAGCCAGCTTTTCCAAATCATCATTGGTATACACCGTTGGCGGATCGTTTTTTACTGCAAGGCTCTCTCCGTCATAGGATAGCGCAACTGTATAAAACGTGGTCAATTGGAACATCGGCGAATCGGTAAAACCGGGTGGGAATCCGCGATTACCCCCGTTTGGCTTTGGGAAATTAGGAGGCATACCATTCATCGGTTGAGGCAGTACATACATATCTGCGTATGCTTTTAGCATCTTCTCGTTTTGGTTGGACATTTCAAAATAGCTGGAAGCATAGATTACACCGAGTGTTCCCACCCACAAAAGCACCAGTATGGACATAATGGCTGCAACGATTTTTCTTCTTGATTTTTTAAACATCGTCACACCTCAATTCATAGCCGATTCCTCTTACTGCCTTAATTTCGGTTTTTGCCTCAACGAACGCCAGCTTTTTGCGCGTAAAGGACATATATACCTCAACATTGTTATATTCCGCCTTACTATCAAACCCCCAAATCTTTAGGGCGATCTGCTCACGGGTGAGTATCTGGCCGGCGTTCGCAATCAGGTATTCAAGAATACGATATTCCTTTTCACTGAGCCTTACGCTTTGTCCGTTTGTTGCACAAGATAATGTAAGCGTGGTTGTATCAAGAGTAATGTCTCCGTATGACAAAGTACTGTCAGTTATGCCAAACGTGCGCCTGCTAAGCGCGCGAATCCTTGCCAGCAATTCCTTAGTCATAAAAGGCTTGGTTAAATAATCGTCTGCGCCGCTGTCAAGACCGGTAACCTTATCGTCAAGCTCCGCTTTGGCAGTGAGCATTAAAATAGGTGTTGCAATTCCTTTGCTTCGAGCCTTTTTTGCAATTTCATACCCGTTCATTCCGGGCAGCATAACATCGAGTATTACAATGTCATAAATATTGCTTTCAACGGCAGCCAATCCATCAAGACCGTTAGCATAATGATCTACCTCATATTTTTCAAGGCGCAGTATCTCACATAACGCCTGCGCCATCCTTTTTTCATCTTCGACGAACAAAATCCGCATATGGACACCTCCGCTTATTTTCATTTTATCATAAAAGATTGAACATGAATTCGGAATGTAGCCTAGCCAAAATCTGAGAGATTCACGTTGTGACAAGGCATTTTCGTCATAAAAAGTTGCCAATTTTTTTGCAAAATAAACAGGACACTGCAAGCCTCTTGTCAAAGGTTAAACCACCACGAATAACCAACGAGAGGAAGTGTCCCTAGCAACATGGTACCACAAGCAACGAACCATGCGCCAGAACGAAAATCACGCCGCGAACGCCGAATGGAAATTCTTGCGGAGCGTCGCCGAATCAAGCAGATCATGAAGAAGTTGAGACCGGTCACATTCGACAACAACACCGTCACGGAAGCCGGGAACTTCCAGTTCCTTGCCAGGTTCAAGGAACTCATCG
>Ga0207747_1001932_pt1 | contig 12688 bp, 13 predicted proteins | sample HigsolmetaGSP11D_FD_184839 | JGI IMG/M metagenome (GOLD analysis project Ga0207747, IMG submission 184839) | High solid enriched microbial communities from the Joint BioEnergy Institute, USA - SP1-1-D (SPAdes) | ecosystem: Engineered > Bioreactor > SSF (Solid state fermentation) > Aerobic >...
AATAAATGGTTTTAGGCTAATCAAAAGCTATAATTGTCTATGATTAGCCTTCTATCAATTTAAAAATTGACAGTAATATATTTTGTTGTTTTAAACACCAATAGATTCAATTTTAGGTGTGTAATATTTTTTACATTGATTAGCTTATCGTGTCATGGTCAGGGTACATGTATTGAAAAGGTTTAAGGGAATGAAATATTCCATAAGAATATCTCTTTTCAATCTGGAAAAGTCTTATAGGAGAGTTGAAAAATGACGATACCGGACTATCAGACATTTATGTTACCATTTTTACGGATTTTAGGAGATGAAAAAGAACATACACTAAAGGAAATATACGAAAAGCTCGCTAATCTTTTTGAATTAACAGATGAGGAAAGAGAGGAGTTATTACCGAGTGGACCAATAAAATATAAAAATAGAATAAGTTGGGCTCAAACATATTTGAAAAAAGCGGGTTTGTTAGAAAGCGCTGGACGAGGAAAGTTTTATATAACACAGCGTGGCATAGATGTTTTAAATGAGCATCCTGATAAAATAGATGTAAATTATTTGGAACGTTATAAAGAGTTTCAAGAATTTCATGGAACTGATAACAGCAGCAGCCAGAATGAAGATGATTACTCATTGCCCAGGTCGATTGAAACAAATCTTTCCCCTGAAGAAAACCTATACAAAAGTTATCAGGATGTAAGAAAAGGTCTTATAGAAGAACTTTTACAAACCGTAAAGAGTTGTTCGCCAACTTTCTTTGAAAAGTTAGTGATCGATTTACTGCTAGCAATGGGATATGGCGGTACCTACGATGATGCAGGACAAGCGATAGGTAAAAGTGGAGATGATGGGATTGATGGCATTATTAAGGAAGATCGATTGGGTCTAGATGTTGTATATATTCAAGCAAAGAGATGGGAAGGACCAGTTGGAAGACCAATTGTACAAGCATTTACTGGGAGTTTAGAAGGTAATCGAGCTCGGAAGGGTGTATTAATCACAACTTCAAGATTCACGGAAGAAGCTAAGGAGTATGTTAAAAGGATTGAAAAACGAATCGTTTTAATTGATGGAAAAACTTTAGCAGAGTTAATGATTGATTATAATATTGGGGTATATAAGAAAGCCGAGTATATTGTTAAAAGTATTGATTCCGATTATTTTGACGCAGAGTGAAAATTATGTAAAACTCGAATACTTTTATAGTTGGTGACAGAATTGTTCAAACAAACCCGTAGCTGGTCAAAACCTGAATATAAAGATCTAATTGGCAGGAAGAAAGTAGACTGGTCTATTTTTAGGATTGGTACCCAAATTCCATATGATTTTTGGGAAGATTTCGATAAGGCAAATGGCAATCAGTCATTGAAGGTTGGGGAAAGGGTACCGATTCATTTGCTAATTAATGGACAGACCTATCAAGCGCATTTGGTGAATCGTCCAAGAAATGATGCGTCTACATCATCCTTACAATTGCGCTATGATGAAAATAAAGCATTACAAGATTTATTAAGACAAACCTTTAAAACTTCTTATCAGTTTTTAAGAAAAAACCGGAGTGATACAGAGAAAAAGCCGATTCAAGTGCCGGATGAATTGGCGGAATATATCGATTTTTACCAAACCAACAAGCCATTTGTTTATCAGGTGATTTTTCAAACCCATGACCAAAAGAAACCCAAACCTTCTTTTTGGTGGGTGAATCAAGGGAAAACACATCACGAAGAAAAAGAGGGATCGTTCCTTTGGGTGCCACAAAAATCCCAAAGAGATACCATCATGCATCACCATATCAGATTGCTAGAAGCGCATGAGGGAGATATTGTTTTTTGTTACTCAGAAAAAGAGGTTAAGTCTGTTGGAATTGTAACCAAAGAAGCTATTGAAGCGCCGAAACCTTCTGGAATTAAAAGCACGGAATGGCAAGAAGATGGTTACTTACTTGGTCTTAACTATTTTGATTTTGTTCCAGCGATTCAAAAAGATGAAATTCCGCTTGAGTGGCGGATCGAAGAAAGAGGACCTTTTAATGTAAAAGGGGATTTGAATCAAGGATACTTTTTCAATTTATCAGATCATTTTGTTTATCAATTATTTGATTTGTTCGAGGATCGATTTCCAAATGAAGTAAATAAAATGATCAGCCCATATTCGCCTTCTCAAGAAGCGCCGGATATAAAGGAGTCTCCTAAAATGTACATACCCGACAACGACCTCATCATCCACATTCATCACTATATCACAAGCAAAGGCTTCTTCTACACCAAAACCGAAGTTGCTAACCTTTATCTCTCGCTTAGGACGAAGCCTTTTGTTATTCTTTCCGGTATTCCGGAACAGGAAAAACAAAAATGGCAATGGTTTGCGGAAAGTCTTGGTGCAACAGAACAAAATGGGCAATTTACGTTAATTCCGATTCGGCCGGATTGGAATGATGGTTCGGGCTTGCTTGGTTACACGGATATCAAGGGAGAGTTTATAGAGGGGCCGTTAACGAAAGTGATCAAAAGAGCTGAGGAGTATCCGACCTTGCCGTATTTCGTGCTACTAGATGAAATGAACTTGGCGCGGGTGGAGTATTATTTCAGTGATATTTTGAGTGTGGTGGAAAGTCGAAGATGGGAAGCGGGAGAGAACATTTCTTCCAATCTATTTCCAAAAGATGAAGGATTGAACCTGACGCTGCCAATTAATCTCTACATTATTGGCACGGTCAATATGGATGAAACGACCCATCCGTTCAGTAAAAAAGTGTTAGACCGCGCGAATACGATCGAGATTAATCGGGTGGAGTTAGACCATTTCAGCTTCCTGGATGCACTCGAAACGGTGGAGCCCATTCCAATCACACAAGATCGGTTGCAATCCAAATATTTATATTTGAAAGATGTTTTTCAAGTACATCGTCAAATGGTAGAAGATGCGACCCAAGTTTTAGTCAAAATCAACAAGGCATTGCAACTAACCAATGCACAAGTCGGTTACCGTGTGCGGGATGAGATTTGTTTTTACTTGGCGTATAACGAAGAAGACCATTTAATGGAATTTAATGAAGCGTTGGATCACTGCATTTTGCAAAAAATCTTGCCACGGATTGCAGGGAGTGATTCAAGATTCGATCGGATGCTGAAATCCCTTTTTACCATTTTTACAAATAAACAATATGATGAACCATCGGAAGAAGACATCGAAAATGCAAAGTATCGCATGAGTGCGGAAAAAGTTGTTGAGATGCTGAGGAGGCTTGAAGAAGATGGCTTCACTTCCTTCTGGATCTCGTGATGATGTCGAATTGGTCAAAATCGAAACTTGCGATTTTTCGCTTGTGATCAAAGAGAAGCCGTATCATGAACGATTTGAAGGGCTGAAGCAATATTGGAAAATGGATTTCCATGATACGATGCGGTTTTTCGTTCAAGGGAAGGAAGTGCAGGACATTCAAGTGTTTGATCTTGTTGTACAAAAGCTCACGCCTAGCCTCGAAGTGCGGCCGATTTTTTTCGAAAATGGTATTTATCAAGTTATCATTGTACCGAAAACTTTACTTGCGTTATCTTTTTATCATGAGCATCCGCTGTTGAGACAAGCTATTTCGCCAGTCAAAATCGGAAGCCAAACCATTTTAATGGGAAATCTGCAATTTCAAAATGAAGTGGGGGTACACGACTTTTGAAATTCGCTCCGGTGATGAGAAACTGCTCGAAGTGATGCTCGAAATTTTTCCAGTGAAGCTGGATTATAAGAAAGATTACTTGAAGCTTTTAGAATAAGTGAGCGATGAGATTTACAACTTGGCCTTTCATTTTATACGAAAAACCTATCTCAGTGCTAGGCTAAAGCTTGACGGTTCTAAGACCGAATACTTTCGTTTGATCAGCAAGCATTTTCAGCAGTTTATCCAGGCAGTTTCACGGATTGAACGCCAGCCCCATCACCAGTTGCAAAAAACTTACGAAAGGGCAAGAGGCTATCAATTAACAAAAATTGATGCAGCCGTACGAAACAATTTGCGGAAGCATCCGCAAGTGTTTGTTGAAGTGGCTCGTGACATTTCACTTGGCCATAAAGTCGTCATGCCGACAAAAGGGCTTCGGATCAAGAAAACACTCACGTATGACACGATTGAAAACCGCTATGTGAAGTGGATGATGGAGCGGCTGACGCATAAATTGATAGACTTAGAGAATGCGATTTTAGTAGAAAATAAAAAGTGGAGGGGAGAGCCGGATCCGGATTTGCTTGAAAGAATTGACAACATGACCAAATTGAGAAATGCTTTTTGGCTTGGGATCGGAAAGCTCGACCACTCGGTGATGAGTTTGGTCATGCAGATGGCGCCGGGATACCGGGATGCCTTACAAATTTTTCTCAACGTCTCAAAAGGACTGATGTTGCATGGGAAAATCTATCAAATGTCTGTGAAAGATGTAGCGACACTGTATGAATATTGGACCTTTCTTAAGCTGGGGCAGATGCTTAGCCGCAAATATAAGTTGATCAGCCAAAACGTTGTCCAAGTGAATCGGGATGGACTGTTTGTGAATTTGGAAACGAATCGCCAGGCAGAAAGAGTGTATGAACATCCGGTTACAGTGGAGCAGATCATTTTAACGTATCAGAAGTATGAGGGGGATTTGCCGACGATTTCGCAAAAGCCGGACACGATGCTGCAAATCCAAAAGAAGGGCAAGGACTACACGTTCAATTACATTTTTGATGCCAAGTACCGGATTGATTACGCGCAGGAAGGCAGCTACTACGGGACGCGTTACAAAACGCCGGGCCCAATGGAAGAAGACATTAACACGATGCACCGTTACCGGGATTCGATTGTGGCGGCAAACGGCGGACCATATGAAAGGACGGCATTTGGCGCCTATGTACGTACTGCGGCGTAAAAACACATTTGCTTGCAGTGTTGACAATAAGCAAAACCTGGTTTTTATAATTCGACAGCGATTCTTCTTTGTTTCCAGTTAATCTCTCAAAAGGATAATCATAAATGGACATGTGCAAGTCTCCCATCAATAGTCATTTGCCTTACTCAAACCGCCAAACACAATGGCTTAAATTGTCGTATCGGTAGCTTCGGTGCAAAAGCACGGCTTTTTTCCGGGCGTCGCCTGCCCCCATGGCGTAAAATATTGGGAGGAAATGTTCTGCTCCGTATGGCGGGACAGCGAGCTCCGCCAATGGGGCGAGGGTGTCATAGTTGAAAAGGGACTCCGTATCCCATGCTTTCAGATGTTTTTCCAGCCACTTATCAAAATCGACCGCCCAATCGTCTGCGGCATTTTCGTCCGAAGCCATATTGGCCATTCTCAAATTATGGACTGTGCCGCCGCTCGTAATGATCAATATATCTTTTTCTTTTAGGGCGGACAGCGCCTTTCCGATCTGGTAAGCCTGTTGCGGCAGGATTTCCGGGTTGACGGACATTGCTACAACCGGGATATTTGCGTCCGGATACATGAGGTGCAGAACCACCCATGCGCCATGGTCCAAACCACGTTCATTTTCCACCCTGTAGGAAATGCCGCTTTCCGCTAATAATTTCTCGATTTCCTTTGCAACCCCTAACTCGCCCTTAGCGGGGTACTGGATTTCATACAATGCATCCGGAAAACCATAAAAATCATAGATGGTGGAATATTGTTCAACTTCACTGACCTTTTGTTCATAAGATGCCCAATGTGCAGAAAAAATGACGATGGCTTTCGGGCGTGGCAATGTTTGTGCAAGTTCTTGCAGGTACTGGGTGTATTCGTTTTTTTCAATCGCCAATAATGGGGCGCCGTGCGCGATGAATAAAGAAGGCAGCATGTTTTTCACTCCTGATTTAATTATTCTGCTTTTTATTATAGGATTTTCATGCAAACAACGGAAGAAAGATACCTCGTACCGGAATATTTCGTTTTGCATTCCCCATACTAAACATAAAAGGAGGGAAACGCATGCCGAAACGGACGAAGAAAAACGATGCGGCGCAGAAGAACAAAGAGGGTTTTGACTCCGCAAAAACAGACGACGAGTTCTCAAGGGAATTGCAAAAATTAGGCGACGGGGCCGGAAGTGCAGCTGCAAACCAGATCCATAAGGAAAAAGCGAAAAAAGAAAAATCATCCAAAAACCAGGGCCAGTGGAAAGGAATGCATTGAAAGAAGGGGCAGCTCCAAAATGGTTTGGAACTTCCCCTTATCGTTATTTTTTCAATGACTGCGAAGCCAGCCATTCCATAATGGTAGTTGTTTTTCCGTTTATAACCATTTGCACTCATTATGGTATACGTAGATCCAAGACCAGTGCCCGTTATATTCATAAGGGGTACCGTCTGCATTTTTATATGACCCTGATGTATCATGGACGTCATCAAACAGCGATAAGTATACATTCTTTGCACCGGCTTGAAGCAAACGGTTATAGGTTGGGATAGAGTAATTTGCCGGTGGCAACGTTGTATCTGTTTTAGCAGCAGTAAACCACGTTGGTGTTTTCATGATGTTTTGAATATCTGCATTTGTAATTAAAGAATCATTCAGGCCTTCACAAGTAGGGAAAGCCGCTGCGAAGTATCCCGGATAATCACGGATTAAAAGCATTGTCATATAGCCGCCGTTTGAGTCCCCGCCGACATAAATTCTGTTCGGATCAATGTCTTTATGTTTTGTAACATAGTCTTTTATGAGGGACATCACTGCTGATTCATATTTTGATGTTCCATCAGCTTTTCCGGTTAATCCATCCATCCAAAAGGTTCGCGCCTGCGGAATCAATACGTAAGCGCCGCCAAAATAGGACTGTGTCTTTTTGGATGCAAAACTGTCCGCTTTATTTGCTGAGATTGGATTAGTTGGATCCGTACCGCCCTCGCCGGCACCATGAAGCCAGAGGCATAAGGCAATGTAATATCGCCGTAAGTCGCTTTTCCCGTATCAAATTCGTCTACGAGGATTCTTTCTTCACCTGCCAATTTCTTGATAACCAATCCTTGAATGGTTCCAGCTTTTGTTATAATCGCTTTTTGCTGGGTGATGGTATAATTATAGTCAATCCAATCGTTAAATCTTGTGCCCGCGGCATCATAATTCAGGGCAGAGCCTAAAGTATCATCCGGGGCGATTTTCATTTCCAGCACAACATATTTTCCCATTTTTGCCGGATGTCCGCATTTGTCGGAAGCATAAGCTTTTGTAACGATACGGTCGCCTTCTTCCAAAAATAGCGTAGCCAGCCTTTCATCACTTCTGACCACATGGACTTTGAATGTATCGGTTGACACTGAACCCTGCGGAACAGGTTTTCCAAGGTCTGCAATGACTTTTGTAATGGCTGCCCCCCAATCTTCAATTTCAATGATGGACCGGTAAGATGTAGATGGTGTTTTGATTTCCTTTGCAAAGGTATCTGTGTTGAAAGAAAGACTGAGTACAGCTGCTGTACCAACCAGCATAAAAGTTTTGAGCCATTTTTTCGCCTTTTTTATCATGGCTTTTGTCTCCTTTTGCTGAACATACAGGGACATGAAAATTTTATTGTGATCATGTTAGCGCATGATAAAATACCAGTAAACTAATTTTCTGCATCTTCACGCTTATAGGTCCGCCTCTAGCAAAACCAAACTTTAACATTTTTTCACCCCCCTGTTATGTAAGTATTTTTATATTTGTACAATTATTGTGAAAAATCTTTATTTAAAAGTTAATGGGCATATAGTAGTGAATAGTATAGGAAATTGTAAGCGATTTTCTAGAAAAAATAGGCTGTCACATAGAACAAACAACCCATTCTGCTTCATTTTTATTGATACTTCCTCCTATAATTCCCCAGCGCCAGAAGAGGAAAAATGTAGCGGTAGCTGTGGTAGTGGATGTAAAATCCGCCGGCCATGCCCTGCCCTTTTGGGTATTCAGTTGTCCAGTCACGTTTCGCAATGGATGAAAGCAAATACGTGATGCCGCGATTGATTTCTTCTGCCGGCCGGTCCAAAACGGCAATTAGCGCGTCGAGTGCCCATGCGGTATGTGTGAGGGTGCTGTGATGGAGCGGAATATAGGTTTGATGGATATCGCTCAGGCACGATTCCCCTCAGCCGCCCGGAGAGACGAGCGGGTTATGGATTTTCCAGTCCCCGTACTGGTTGTGCTGGCGGGTGAACAAATAACGGTTGGCCGCTGCAACGGTTTCATCTTCCGGGGAAACGCCGGCGTTTTGAAGCGAATAGCTGATGAGGGCGGTATTCCAAACGTTGGCGGTTGTATATTGCATATGGGGTAACCCGCCGATTGTCGTTTTCATTGCCAGCAATCCTTTCACGGCATTTTGGATGATCGGGCCGTTTTTAAAATGGCCGAGCGACAGCAAAGCGAAGATCATTAAAAAGGTGGAGCTGAAATAGCTGTAAAAAGTGCCGTCCGGTTCGATCCGCCCGAGCATATATTTTTTTGCGCGGTCAAGTGCTTCAAGATGCAGTTGTTCCGGAATTTCACTTAATTTTTTCAGCTCTTTCTCAATAAACTTGAGAACTTCCTTGCTCCCCGGCCACAGGTACTGCGGGGTTTTCTGCGAAAATAAATCGCTGAGGTCTGGGCTGCCCGCCATTTTCATGCTGAATTTCAGGGAAGCGAGAATCATGATCGGGACCAGATTCGCCCGGCCGAATACGGAAAAATGGTAGAGATTGATCGGGCAGGAAGGCGGTAGTAAGATCATTTCAACCGGCAGGGGGGAAACGGCCGGCCATTTGTACTGTCCGGTAATGGCGAGCATGATTTTTGTAAACATGCCCGTGTTTTCGATCCCCCCGCTCTCTAAAATGAAAGTTTTAGCGGAAAGCAGCCTCGGATCGTCCCGTTTTACGTATCCCGAAGCGAGCAGTGCGTAATAGGCTTCAAGCGTTGACGAGATATTTCCCCCGTTTTCTTCGTCGGCAAAAAGCTTCCACGCCCCTTTTTTAGATTGCCTGCTTAAAATTCTTTGGACAAGCCCTTGGATTAATCGCTCTTCATGAACAGCTAATGTCCGTAATAAAATGATCGTATATGCATCCGTCGTTATACCGGTCTCAAATGGATAGGCCCACGAGCCGTCAGGGGACTGGTCTTTTTTCAGCTTATCGATGATCCATTTGATCCCTTTGTCCGTGTTGACCATTGCACCACCAAATCCGAAAATGATTTTTTTTACAAGGCACCGGGAAAAAACACCGGTTGAAAGAATTAAAGCGGCATTGAAGAAAACTACGGAAAAGCCTGTTGAATTAAAAAAGGGGGAAGCGATTTTAATTCAGCAAATCCGCCGGCACACTGCAGAGCTGAACACGAATAATGTGACAAGAACGAAAGCGTATCTTGATTTTTATCATCTTCATCCGGAAATTCATTGGGCATTTCTCGGGCATATGGTGTCGCGCAACGGCGGATGGAGTATGACGGATTTAAAAGGGGAATTGCTTTCACGGTTATTATCGGAAAAAGATAAGCAATCGTTTTTTTGCTTTTTTGGAACGCGGGAACTGGCTCATATTCCAGGATGTGTATCCGCAAATGCTGCTGTACCATGAAAGCATGAGGCAGGGCCGGCCGCTTTTTCATTTGCTGCCGTATTTGCATGTGTCATTTTTCATGGAAGCGGTTTGGCAGGATTATTGGACTTTTCGCGACAATGCGCTTCTTGCCATCGCGATGGTCGTCAATGAACAGAGTTATTTGGAGAAACGGGTTGTCAAAAATGCTAAATATCAAAAAGAAGTGCTCAATACCATCGAGTTTAAGCTGCAAGATATGTTTTTATTTAACCAAATCTTGTTCCCATATGAGGAGGGTGGTGGACTGCAGCTGGCGGGGCAGACGCTGCACGCGTTCGGGTCTTTAGAGGAGCGCATTTTATTGGGAAAGCGGTTGTATATGATTTTGTTTGGAAACATGGAGCGGCACGGGCGCATTGAAAATTGGGCGCGTCGCCATCCGCACACCGGGTCGCGGAAAGATTACTGGCCGGAGATTTTCAACAATATCCATGAGGGATTGCCCGGAAAATATCAGCTGAAGTTAAAAGCATGCAAATTGAAGCCGGGAGCTGCAAGGATTTACAGCCCGGAGCTGGAATATGCCTGGAAAAATGTGAGCCATCCGGAAGCGGAGCCGGGAGACTGGTATAAAAGCTGGGATGTGGCAGACATGTTGGGGCCGCTGCATGAACCGGTTCAGGGGGAGATTTTTCGTGAATATTGCAAAACATTGGAAAAACTCGAACTCGCGGTCCTTGCCAAAAAGGTGGTTTCGACCCGTGAAGCGTAAATATATTTCAACAATGGTATTTGCCTCTCTTTTAGGTACGTATCTGGATCTGATTTTTGCCAGCCTGCATTTCTATGCGTTTCCGAGCCGCCCGTTTCCGAACGTATGAAGGGTTGGCAGAATCTCATGGATTTTTTGTTCACGCACCCCAGTGGAGCCATCTTTATACTTTTTTCGGCACGATTCTCTTTTTACTTGCCATTACTGCGTATAACAGGTGGGTGTGATGTATCCTGAACCCTACCTCGGATAGGTTCGTGATCATCAACGTTGATCACGAACCTGGCTTTTTAATAAAAAAATGAAAAAGAATCCATTTTGATGAACATTTTTTCAAAATGGATTCTTTTTCTTTGCGGCAAATTTGGTTGTGATCGTTACCAGCTGCAATAACATCCGGCAGACTATTTTCCGGATGTTCCCAAAATATTACTTGGAATCAGCAGGACAACTTATGATCCTAATCAATTTTTATTGACAGATGCATCATAAATAGACTTTACTGCTTTTTCCAAGGCTGCATTAAATGCTTCAGCCGTTTGGTCAACATTCAGGTCTTCGGTTAATGCTCTGGAGAAACTTGCGATGATTCCATCATTCTCCTTCAATTTCTTGTTGGCTTCTTCGCGGGAGTAGCCGCCGGAAAGTGCCACAACGCGGAAAACACGCGGGTGTTGGACCAACTCTTTATAGGCATTTGCAGACGTAGGAATCGTTAATTTCAGCATCACGTTTTCATCTTCAGATAAAGCATTCAGATGGTTCAGCAGTTCGACTTTTAATAGTTCTTCGGATTTTTCTTTGTCTTGGCTGTGAATATCCACTTCCGGTTCAATAATAGGGACTAAACCAGCTGATATAATTTGTTTTGCAATTTCAAATTGCTGATCCATGACTGCCTTAATACCTTCTGGATTCGCTTCTTTAATGACCGAGCGCATCTTTGTACCAAAAATATGATGTTGATTTGCGCGCTGGAGCAGAGTATCTAAATTCGGAATCGGCTTCATAAGTTGTACGCCGTCAGCAGGTTCGGCCAGTCCTTTATCTACTTTTAAAAAGGGAACAATGCCTTTTTTCTCAGCTAAATATTCAGCAGTATACATTCCTTCAATTTGGCGATCCATTGTTTGTTCGAATAAAATGGCACCAAGGATGTATTTGGAGTCAAAAGCCGGAGAAGTGATAATCCTTGTCCGCATTTGATGGATCAGATCAAACATTTCTTCCTCAGTTGTATATGCCTCTTTTGATATGCCGTAGTTTGCCAATGCTTTAGGAGTACTTCCTCCGCTTTGATCAAGAGCGGCGATAAATCCTTTTCCATTCTTGACTTTGTCGAATTGATTTTCCCTCATTTTTTCTACTCCTTTGCAATGTTTTTGATTGTTTCTTTTTACTTCATCGTACAATAAAGTGAAAGGAAACCTTCTATAGTAAGAATAACACCGGAATGGCGAAAAAATAAATTCAGAGACATATACAGCTATAAAAACAAAGCCAAATGAAGTGTCAACGGATCTGAAAAAACATCTCATGACCTGTTTGATTACAAAAAGAGAGCGGGAACGGTTTTGAAAAAGCGTCTCAGGACCATTTCGGTTACAAGAAGAGAGCGGGAACGGTTCTGATAAAACTTTTCAGGATTATTCCGTTACTAAAGCAAGGCAAAACGTTTCTTTTATATAAAGGCTTAAGCCCGCAGCCTTTTCCAAAAAATAAGGCTGCACCTCGTAAATGGCCGTTTTCCAATCGGCCCGCACAAACCCGCTTTTGCCCCTTGCCCCTACATATCGGGCCCGTTTTGCTTCATCACCGGCAATATTGGTTCAGGCCGTTACCGGGTCATGGACTTTTCGCCCGTTCCGCTTTCCATAGTTCATAAAGATCGCCGCGGATGTAAGGTAATTTAATTTCACACGGTTCGGGCTGTATGTATACCAGGAGAAGCTCGCTCCCCGTGGGCATCCGCGCGGTTCGTATTCCGGAAAGTCGCTGCCTGTTGTCGGGTAGTCGGTGGCCTGCGTTTCGGCTGTAATGATGCCGTCCTTAAATTCGCCGGATAACACAAAAATTTGTCAATTGGAATAATTTATAACAGATTTATAGTTTAAAAGTTAAAGTGACCGCTCACTTTTTATTGACGATTAGTGGCTGAAGTGGCAAGATAATAAGTGAGTCATTACTCATTATCTTCAGGAGGTTTTGGTGATGGAAACGACGATCTCCATTGAACAGGTAAGCAAAAGTTTCGGGAAAAAACCAGTTTTAAACGATATTGATTTGAGGATTGAGAAAGGCCGGATCTACGGTTTTATTGGTCCTTCTGGGGCTGGGAAGACGACACTGGTGAACATGATTGTCGGTATGGAAAAACCGGATTCCGGAGAGATTCATGT
>Ga0207747_1001937_pt1 | contig 12658 bp, 8 predicted proteins | sample HigsolmetaGSP11D_FD_184839 | JGI IMG/M metagenome (GOLD analysis project Ga0207747, IMG submission 184839) | High solid enriched microbial communities from the Joint BioEnergy Institute, USA - SP1-1-D (SPAdes) | ecosystem: Engineered > Bioreactor > SSF (Solid state fermentation) > Aerobic >...
CTATGATGAAGAACTTGGCATTAACCCTCAGGACGATTCATTTTTACAAAAGAAGCTTTTGAATTTAAATGAAATTCCTTCGGATAAGCGGCCGCTGCTGCTTTATTATCATCCGCTTTTTCTGTACCGTCACCAGGTGTGCAAGCAGGCAGATACGGTACTGGCCCATTTCATTTTTGAGGATGCGCAGGATGAGGAGACCGTCAGAAAATCATTTGAATATTATGAGAAGATCACAACCCATGATTCCTCTTTGTCCCCATGTATTTTCAGCATTGTAGCTTCAAAGTTGGGATTGGTTGAGAAAGCCTATAATTATTTTGGTGATTCTGCCAAACTGGACCTTTTCAATACCCATAAAAACACTAAGGACGGCATTCATACGGCAAACATGGGCGGCAGCTATATGGCTATTGTACATGGTTTTGGCGGATTAAGGATTAAGGAAAACGGCATCTATTTTGCTCCTGTGATACCAAAGAGCTGGAAAGAATACCGTTTTAAAATCAACTATGAGGACAGCCAGATACAAGTAGAAGTTCAGGCTGATCATAGCAGATTTACATTGGTAAAGGGCAGTCCCAAGATAATAAATGTCTACGGCCGGACATACGAACTTAAGGATTTGGTTGTCGTTTCTCGGAAATAAAAATGATGTTTGTCGGATTTGATAAAGATTTTATGCAAAAATTTAAATCAGATATAAATTTTAATCTTTAATATGTTATACAATGCCGCCATTATTATGAAACTTCATAAGGAGGACAACAAGACATGAAATATAAAGCAGTAATATTTGATCTTGACGGTGTCATTTGTCATACAGATCGTTATCACTATATGGCGTGGAAAAAACTGGCGGATAAACTAGGGGTATATTTTGATGAACATATAAATAACCGCCTGCGGGGTGTAAGCCGTATGGAGAGCCTGGAAATTATTCTGGAAAGATGGCAAGGAGAGCCGTTATCCGAGGAAGAAAAGTTAAGGCTTGCTGAGGAAAAGAATACACTCTATCGCGAGTATTTAAAGCAGATGTCACCGAAAGACCTAAGCAAGGAAGTTAAGGATACATTGGACATCTTAAGACTAAACGGGTTAAAATTGGCCATCGGATCTTCCAGTAAGAATACCAAATTTATTTTGGATCAAATTGGCCTCGGAGATTATTTTGATGCGATTTCGGATGGCAATAATATTACAAGGTCCAAGCCCTATCCGGATGTTTTCCTAATGGCTGCCCAGTATCTTGATATCAAACCATCCGAATGCTTGGTGGTAGAGGATGCCAAGGCGGGAATTGATGCAGCTGTGGCTGCCGGAATGGATAGCGCAGCAATCGGCGATGCCTATGGTTATTCAAAGGCTACATACAGCTTGAACAATTTTAAGCAGCTGCTTCAGATATGTGGGGTAATGACGTAGTTGGTCTTTTATGCTATGAATTTCTCATCCTCGTAGGGAAAAAAACCAACAATTCTTAGAAGCTGAATTGCTTCCAAGAATTGTTGGGAATAAGTTGATTATCCACTGTTAAAATAATAATTAATTGGTTGACAGCACTGTTTTGGACCATATTACCAGGTAAAAGTTATATATAATGATTACTTAGTTACATTACACATTAAAAATCATTTTTTTACAATCTTCGCAATATTATACTTCCAGGTAATGTTTATGTATGCTTGTTAGTTTTTTCCCTTTTATGAAAGGAGAAAATATAACACCTTTATCTTTAAATTCTGGAATTCATTTAAGATTATATCTGTCACCGTATATAATTCCATTTTGCATATCTTTGCCACAATATGGACATTTTTCGCCCATAATATATTCCTTTCTTTATTTATTTTACGCTGACTGCATTAAGTGTTTCCCAAGAGTATTCAGTTTCTTCTACTTCAACCATTTGGCAATATATTCCATCCCATTCAAAAACAACATAAAAAGTGCCATATGTACTTGTTGCTTGATTTACCCTTACACTCATACCATAATCTGTATAACTTCTTATCTCAGAACAAACACTTGCTCTGTAAAGGGAAGCAGCCCACCATAATATTGTTATTTATGTACCAACCACCCTTTCTTAGTTATTTAGATATTTTATATTAACAAAAATACAAAATATGTAAAGATATGTAAGGATTATCATTTAAATAGGCGTATCCGGTGTTTCTGCAAGTATTGGTGCAGGAGTAAGGTATATATGTGGATATCGGTGTGGGAGTAGGAGTTACAGGTTTATTATCAGTAATATTACTGGATAACTTTATTCCACCTACAGATCATATATGATAACCGTTCCGGGAGCTTCGGTTGTAACCTTGCCCGTTGAGCTTACTTTAGCAACTGACTTATAACTTGAAATACATGTTGCTTTATTCTTTGCATTAAGAACAGTCAGTATCTTAGTAGAATTGACAGTTAAAAACAATATTGCAAATTACTAAATGGATGAGGAAATTTATAGTAGTCTAAATAAAGAAAAATAAACTTGTATGAAGTAAAAAGTTAATTTTTTTATAACATAAGCTAACTTTTTTAATATTATCGATGAAGAAAAAATGTTATACTTGAATAAAAAACATTCTGACCATGGTAGATACCATGGCAGATGGGAATAATGATTTGGCAATGAATATGTCACATTTAACTTATTAGGGAGAACTATTTGGTTAATGGTGACAGGATTTGGGGTTATAAGATATAAAGCATAAAATAGAAAATTAATAAGCATATGGGAGAGCAAGAAACTATGAAACAATATCGGAAAAAAGAGTATATGAATGTAGTAACCACCTATGGTAGATGTTTTTATAGCGAACAGGACGATGTATTGTACTTTAACTGGACTAATTGTTCTATAGAGGTAAAATTTACAGGTAAGATACTGATTGGCACATTTCGTTTTGTGCCGGATAATCGCATAATAACCAAAATGGGAAGAGTCCCTATGCAAAATATTACGGTGAGTGTGCCGGATTATCCGTGCCTGGCTGTTTTTGTAGATGGACAGGAGGAGCCTTATAAAAAGATTCAGCCTACAAAGGAAGAAGATAGTATTGTACTGTTTAAAGCGGAAAAGGAAGAGACTCATGTAATCAGGGTGGTAAAGCTTACCGAGAATATGCGAACAATGGTGGGACTTTGCAGTTTGGATTGCGACGGAATATTGGAAAAACCTGAACCTATAAAGAAGAAAACCATTGAATTTATAGGAGATTCCATTACCTGTGGTTTTGGAAATGAAGCTAATTCGATGAATGATCCTTTTTTGACAGCAGAGGAAAATGGTTATTTATCTTATGGTCCAATTGCAGCAAGAGCATTGGGAATGGAATATCAAATGATGTGCATATCAGGAATAACATTGGCGAAATATGAAGAATTCCCTATGCCTTACGCAATTGAAAATCTATATGAATATACAGATTTGGTAACTCAGGATCGTTTAAGAGGAATTATACCTATGGATCCAAAATCATGGGAGAATGCGAAGCCTTGTGATTATGAGAAATGGGATTTCAAAAGTCACCATATGGATTATGTGGCTATTAATTTGGGAACGAATGATGCCACAGTGACACGATTTGGTGATCATAAACAGGTGGAAAAGAAGTTTATAGACCGATATGTTGATTTTCTTAAAAAGGTTCGTACCTTAAATGGACCAGACACTCATATTATTTGTAGTTTGGGACCTATGTGTTATTATTTGTATCCGGAGATTCTCGAAGCAGTAGACAGATATCGGGAAGAAACAGGGGATAAAAATATTTCTACGTTAAGATATACTAAAATGCTTCTTGGAGGACCTGATGCAGGTGCCTGTGCCCACCCGTCCGTAGAAATGGACAGGCATATGGCAGCTGAGCTTGTAGCGCATATTCGTAATTTGGAGAATCAGTAAGATATAGACTGAAGATAAGGAGTTATAGAAGGTGCAAAAGTATTCCGCTACCTTTGCACTTTCTATTTTATGGGGTGCTAAGGAGGAGGAACTATGAGGATTTGGGGTAAAATGTTAAATTGGATTAATAATGGGCAGAGAATAAGTCTTGTAAAGACCTTCTCTGTCCTTTTGTTATTTTTTAACTCATTTAGCCTTATGGTAGCCTTTTATAGCGGTTTTACTTTTCTCCAAAAAACTTCCAATGAAGCTAAAAAAGAGAGAATTGTTCAGGTACAGCAAAAGCTTAACGAAGTGGAAAGTGACTTAAAAAATTATCACATTCAATTGAAAAATATATATCTTAAAATGGTACAAGATGAGGGCTTGTCTAGTAATGATGCCCTTGAGAAGTTAATTGCAAAAAGGAAACTTCATGAAGACTTTGAAAGTTGTGTAAAGCAGTATTCAGCTATTAATGGATTTTTCTATTACGATGAGGATAGAAACATTAATATCAGTTACAATAATCTTCCGGTATCTGAAAAGAGCGCCTTTAACAAACTTATCGAATCGAATGCGCTGGAGGCCAGTAAATTTCCAAATACCGGATGGAGGTACGTGGAGAGTGACGGATATCAATATCTGTATATTGTATATAAAAGCAAGAATTCAAGAATGGGAGCATTGATCGGTCTTGATGAATTACTGGAGGATTGTGAGAAGCTAATATTGACAAAAGGTGAACTTTTTGTTGTGTACAGACAGGATGAAGCAGTTATCATGGAGGGAAATGAATCAGAGGCTTCACTTAATATATTGATGGACAATCTTATTTATGAACATGAGTTAGCAAATACAGATATTCGCTTTTCCTATTATTATAGGCCATTTATAAATTTAAAACTATTAGATACTACAGTTATAAACTCTTTTCTATTTATTTTGCTGGAACTTGCCTTTTTCACTTACTCATACTGGTTTATGAAAAAGTATTTAATAAAACCTTTTAATAGTATTACAGGAGTTATGAAAGAGGTGGAGGCAGGGGATTATCAGGTCAGAGTGGATTTGTCAGTAGCTAACAGTATTGAGGTACTTCAACTTTCCAAAACACTCAATCATATGCTGGATGAAGTTGTGAATCTTAGAATGGAAAGCTATGAAAGAATTTTAAGAGAGCAGAATGTGCGACTTTGTATGTTGCGTTCTAAACTACGGCCACATACATACTTAAATGCACTTAATACGATTAATAGTATGACATATAAGGAACATAATGAAGAGCGAATTAGAGAGTACTTGTATGTCTTATCAATACATATGAGATTTATGATGAAATTAGATGTATCTACTGTGACACTAATGGACGAGCTTAAAAATATAGAAGCCTATATTAAGCTACAGGAGTTTCGAAGTGAACGTACTTATAATTATCATTTGGATATTGATGAATCATTAATGCAGATACAAATACCTTATCTGCTGTTATATACATTGATTGATAATGTATTTAAACACGGAATAAAGACTCCGGAGAGTTTTTTTGTAATTATTTCATGTCAGAAAGGGACATTGGAGGATGGTACACCGGTGGCAGTGCTATCGGTAGAAGATAACGGAAATGGTTTTCCTGAAGATTATCTTTTGATGTTTGAACAAAGAAAAATAAAGCAAACGGAAGACGGTCATATTGGATTGTATAATATAATGCAAACACTGGAACTGATGTATGGAAGACAGGATTTAATAAAGATAGAGAATACCATAACCGGAGCCAGAGTGGAGGTAAGAATTATAGATGAAAGTGTTAATAGTCGATGATGAATATAGTAATGTGCAGATGATCCGTCAGAAAATTGATTGGAAGAGCCTGCATATAGATGAGGTGCGAAGTGCTGAGGATGGAGAGCAAGCCAAGAAAATCCTTAATGATTTTTTACCGGATATTCTTCTGTGCGACGTGGAAATGCCACGTGTAAATGGGTTAGATCTCATAAAATGGATAAAAGAAAACAATATGGATTTAGAGATTATCATATTAAGCTGTCATGATAAATTTATTTATGCTCAAACAGCTATGCACTATGGGGTAAAAGAATATCTGCTAAAACCTTTTCGTATAGAGGAGCTTAATATTGCTTTGTCCAAGGCGGTGTTCGCAGCAGAAATGAAAAAGGACAAAACAGGAGAAAATCTAGAAAAGAACACCTATTGGGAGCAAGGTGTATTACAGAGACTATATAATCATGAGATTATGAGCGAACGGATACTTAGAGGTATTTTACGGTCGAAAAAAAGCATATTAAAGATCGACAGAAAATATCGCATGTTCTATATAGGGGCAAACTTAAGTGACGTTAGCGCCAATGGATATTCCAAAGAGCAATTTAATTTTATATTAGAAAATATTTCTTCTGAGTTAATATGTCAGAATGTAAGGGGAGCTTGCTCCATTTGTTCTCAGTATGATCCGTTTTTTTTCTTGATTTATTTTCTTGATGCTGATCTTGAGACGATTCGAAAAAAAGGAGAAGAGCTTATTCGTATAGTGGATAAGTATATTAAAATCCCTGTGTATTGCTGTGTCTCCAAGGAAGATACTTTATTTCATGTAGTGAATCAATGTGATGAGATAGAACAGTATTATCTGTATCAATTGAAAATGGGTAACAGTAGTTTGGTGTTTTTGGAGGAGCAACAAGATCGTGACAGTACTGAGGAAATGATAATTGACGAAAATATTCTGCTTAATCTGCTTCGTCAGGATAAGTTTTCAGAATACACCAGATATATTAGAGAATTTATGATATCTCTGGAGAAGGATAATAAACTAAATCTAACATTGATGAAAAAACTGGTACTGATTATTTCTCATACTTTGTATAGGCTGTGTGGAGAGAGAGAACTTCCAATATCCTCTATTTTTTCGGAAGAGGTTGTGTTCCGCTTGCAAAAAGAAGCTTCCTATAGCATTTCCAACATGCTAAAGTATGTCAGCTATATGATTGCATGTATTGAGGAAAAACAGAAGGTCAGCAGAGATGAGTGGGGTATCATTAATCAGGTAAAACAATATATTTCACAACATTATATGGAAAATATCGGACGAGATATTATTGCGAGAGAATGCAATGTATCACAGGGATATCTATCCAAAATTTTTTCTGAAAGAGTGGGTATGAATCTTAGAGAATATATTAATCTGTACCGTGTCAACAAATCCAAACAGTTGCTTCGAGATCCAAATAAAACTATTAGTTTTGTAGCCATGGAAGTGGGATTTGAAAATCTTTCTTATTTTTCAACTATTTTTAAAAAGATATGTGGAGAGACACCTGTGGAATGGAGAAAAAAGATATTTTTATAAAATAGGATGATATTTTTAATATGAAAGGAAGGAGAGCATTGATAAAATTATTGAAAAAAAGGAGGTAATCATAATGAATAAAACTATCAAAAGATTTATTTCAATTTTATTATGTTGTGCTATGATGACTACCTTGATAGCATGTAGTAAATCTAATGACAAAAAGGAGCCTTCTGGAAATTCATCAAACTCAGAAAAGGGTACATCCCAACAGGATACAACTGCGGATCCTGAACAGGAGATAGTGACTATTAAAATATGTTTCCCTACTCTGTTATATAATCCTTCAGCAGAAGGCACACAGCAGACAGAAGATGCAATTAATAAATATTTGGAATCTATAGGGGATTATGTTCGTGTTGATTTGGAACCTATAGACGGAACCAACTATTTGACGGAACTTAATTTGAAGCTTACCAGCGGTGAGGTAGTTGACCTGTTCTGCCCGCTTACAGGCGTTGAATTGGCTGTATCACAGGAACAAGTTCTTCCTTTGGATGATTATTTGGATAATGAATTAGCTGATACTGTAGCCATTGTTGGTGAATATATGAAAGCGGGTTACGTAGGTGGACACAGTTATGCTGTTCCGTGTTGGAAAGAATATGGTTTGTCCTGTTATTATTTCTATCGTGCAGACATTGCTGAAGAGCTGGGCTTTACAGAGGATAAAATCAAGACGCTTGATGATGTTGAGAAACTTTTGATGGCAGTTAAGGAAGCTTATCCTAATATGTATGGCTTTGTTCCTACCGGTGGTGCTGCAAATGCAGGCAATACTTTAATGTTAGAAAGTGTTCTCGGTGGTCCGAAACACTATAAGGTTGACGAGCTTACAAGCGGTGTAGGTATCGTGGGAGACGATTTAACTATTAGAAACATTTATGACACAGAATACTTTAGAGAAGTATGTGAAACTGCTTACAGATGGAATCAGGCAGGACTTATCATGCCGGATGCTTCTTTTACATCTGAACTTGGCCGTGATTTGATTCAGGCAGGTCGTGCTTTTTCCGTAATAACCGGTTATGGTTCTACCGGTCAGTATGAGGATATGGGTGAGTTCTACACTAAGGAATTGGGATACCCTATAAAGGCAGCTGTTCTTGATACATTCCTGATTACTTCCAGCAGATGTTCACCAAGCTGGAGTATTTCCTATAATTGTAAGAATCCGAGAGCTGCTGCTAGAGTACTGAATTATCTGTATACTGATGAGTTTGTAGAAAATACTTTGCTAAATGGTGTTGAGGGCATTCATTATGTTAAGAATGCAGATGGATCTATTAGTTTACCGGAAGGTGTTGAACCTGATACCTCTACATACTACTGCTTTATTTCCTGTGGTATTGTAGGAAGTATGGCTATACAGTGGCAGTGGGATGAAGCTAAACCTATTACTAAGACCATAGACCAAGCTAACGCTGAGGCTACAATGTCTGAAGCCTTTGGATTTGCTGTACGTGCCGATAACTTTGCAACAGAAGCTTCTGCAATATCCAATATAAAGAATAAGTATCTGTATGGATTAATTTGCGGAGAGTTGAATCCTGATGAGTATTTGCCGAAGTTTCTTCAAGAGCTTAATGATGCAGGCATTAATAATGTAATTGAAGATGTGCAGGCTCAGTTCGACGAATTTTTGAAGAATAAGTAAGCTATTAGGTAAGAGCCCGGTAGACTTACATCAGGCTATTTAGAAAGGACGTATATGGAAATTCGAAGAAAAACAACAAGTAAAAAAAGCAAAAGAGTTAATTATATCCCATTTTATTTCATGATGCTTCCAGGTATAATTTACTTGTTTATCAATAATTATTTGCCAATGTTCGGAATTATCATTGCTTTTAAAGACTATAAATATGCCAGAGGTATACTGGGAAGTAAATGGGTTGGATTGAAAAACTTTCGGTTTCTGTTTAAAACCAATGATGCCTTCATCATGATTAGAAATACAGTATGCTACAATTTAGTGTTTATTATATTGGGGACTATTGTAGCCATTTCAATTGCAGTAATGATGACTGAGATCGGAAAGATGAGAGTTGCAAAAGTAATACAGCCAATCATCTGTTTCCCTAATATGATTTCTATGGTCATTGTATCATATCTGGTGTATGCATTTTTGGGCAATAGTGGTTATATTAATAACACTATATTGCATGGGAATGGAATATCGTGGTACAGTGAACCAAAGTATTGGCCGCTTATTATTTTGACAGTACATTTTTGGAAGAACGCAGGTTATAGTTCTATCATTTACACGGCAAGTATTGGGGGAATAGATCCTGCGTTGTATGAGGCGGCTAAATTGGATGGCGCAACAAAAATGCAACAGATATTTAAAATTACATTGCCGATTATACGACCAATGATTTTAATGATGTTGCTCTTCAGTATCGGAAGAATCTTCACTTCTGATTTTGGTCTCTTTTTGCAGGTGCCTATGAATTCAGGTGCTTTGTATGATACCACACAGACAATTGATACTTATGTATACCGTTCTTTAATGGAGCTAAACAACGTGAGTATGAGTTCTGCTGCCAGTGTATTCCAATCAATCATAGGGTTCATACTGGTGATAGGATCAAATCTGCTTGTTCGTAAATTAGATTCAGACAGCGCTTTGTTCTAAGGGGGTAAAGACATGAGAAAGTTTTTAATGAATTCTGAAAATAGATTTCGCTTGATTGTTTTAATTATTTTAATAATCTTAACAATATTTTGCTTGACTCCCTTTGTATTGATGATTAGTGCATCTCTGACGGATGAGCAGACATTGATTCTTACGGGATATAAGTTTTTCCCTAAAAAGATCGGTTTTAGTGCATATAAGTATTTGTGGGCTAAGAGAGCCACTATCGGAAGGTCGTATTTGCTGAGTATTCTGGTTACTGCTATTGGAACGGTAATCAATGTTATTATGACATCATTGTTTGCCTATCCTTTATCAAGAAAGGATTTCAAATATCGTAACATTATTGCTTTCTACATATTTTTTACTATGCTTTTTAATGGTGGTATGACGGCATCTTATATTATCTGGTCCAACGTATTTAAAATTAAAAATAGTTTTTGGGCCCTGATGCTTCCAACTTATCTGATGAGTGGTATGAATGTTTTGATGGTACGAAATTATTACATGGCATCTATCCCGGATGCCATAATAGAGGCTGCAAGAATAGATGGCGCAACTGAAATGACTATTTACTGGAAAGTTATACTGCCGCTGTCTAAACCGGTTATTACAACAATTACATTATTTGCAGGGATGGCTTATTGGAATGACTGGGTAAATGGGGTGTATTACGTATCGGATGCCAGACTTTATACTATCAATGTATATTTGAACAAGCTTATGACGAATATCTCTTTCTTAAAGAGTGCCAATTCACTAACTGAGGGTGCCAATCTTGTAGGAATGGATTTACCCAGCATAAGCATCAGAATGGCGATTGCAGTAGTAGCAGTATTGCCCGTATTTATTATTTTCCCGTTCATTCAGCGTCAGTTAATCAAAGGAGTAGTTATCGGTGGCATAAAAGGATGATCCCTGTATATTTATATTAATTGCCTAAACTAGTAATATTTTTAAAAGTTCTTTTGCTTTTTTTAAAAGAAAGTACCCCTTCCATTATTTATAATGATAACATGGTTATCATTTATAAATAGGAAGGGGTATTATTATGAGTAATTTTGACAATGCAAAGGTTAAAGTTGAGCAGGGATGGTTACAGGGTTATATAGACGGAAATTTGAAGGTGTTTAAGGGAGTTCCTTATGCGGCACCTCCGGTTGGCGAACTACGTTTCAAACATCCTCAAGATCCCAGACGGTGGAGGGGAGTACGCTCTGCTAAGGAATACAGTGCAGCAGCTATCCAACATGTTATGGATGATGATACTGCACCATCCAACGTGCATGGCGTACCACAGATGTTGGCAAGATCCCAATTTGAGGAGGATTGCCTCTATCTGAATATATGGACACCTGCAAAGACACCGGAGGATAAATTACCTGTATTTATTTGGATTCATGGTGGCGGAATGGTTGCAGGATCCGGTGTAGAATGTGTGTGTGAAGGAGAGGGCTTAGCAAAGCGTAAAGACATTATAGTAGTGACCATCAACTACAGACTGGGTTTATTTGGATTCTTTGCCCATCCGGAGCTTACGAAGGAAGCAGGTGGTACATCCGGCAATTATGCTCTTTATGATATGCGCAAGGCATGTGAATGGGTGAAGAAAAACATTGCAGCATTTGGCGGTGATCCGGACAGAATCACTGTGGCGGGTCAGTCTGGCGGCGCGGCTGGTACGGGAGCCCTGTTGGCTTCTCCTCTGATGAAGGGGCTTGTTCAAAGAGTATCTATAGAAAGTGGCCCCATCTATTGGGGATTCATGCAACCCGCTCCGAGAGAAGAAATGGAGGCAAAGGGAGAAGAGTTTATGAGGCTGGCCGGTTGTGAAAACATTGCCCAGTTGAGAGAAAAAGATGCGTGGGAACTTTTTGACCTTTATGAAGCGCATTACGGAGGAGGATACAGCAGAAATGGGTTCGCCTTCTGTATTGATGGAGAGTTCCTTACAGATACTTATACAAATATGATGGACAGCGGTAATTTTAACGATTTTGATGTGCTGATGGGAAATTGCGCACAAGAATTTCCGATATTTCCTGACGGGAAAATGCCGCTGGAAGACTACTATGCATATTTAGAGGATGCTTTTGCCGACAATGTTGAAAATATGAAAAAATGGTATCCTGCAAATACCCCTGAGCAAGCGGCAAAACAAGTAGCTACCATTGCTTCAGATATTATGCTGATGGGGGCAATTCGTATCGGACAACTTTGCAATCAGTATGGCAGGAGAGCATATTTGTGGCTGATGAATAAAGAGAATGAAACGGAACGAGGCCGTTTGTTCGGATGTCCTCACTGTGCAGAAATGCCTTATCTTTTCGGACGCGTAGATACGGGAGAACGTAATCCGTTTTTACCTTATAAGTGGGTAGATAAGGATTATGCTTTTATGGAGTTGGTTCAAGGCTACTGGCACGCTTTTTGTGCAACGGGGAATCCAAACGGAGAAGGCAGACCTGAATGGAAGCAGTTTGAGGATAATTTTGAGATAATATTGCTTGGAAATGAGACCCGTATGATTTCAGATGATGAGAAGGAGAAGTATGCATATTATCTTAAGAAACTAACGGAAAGAAATACAAATGCTCCTACAGTAAGTCTTGGAAACCTTGCAAGAATTTAAGAAAAGTATTTTAAAAAAAGATAACATTTAAATAAAAATATGATAAAATAAAAAGATTTATAGATATGCTTACTATATTTTTCGGTAAGCTTTTGAAGGAGGGCTATTATGTTAGTGAGAAAAGAATTT
>Ga0207747_1001938_pt1 | contig 12657 bp, 14 predicted proteins | sample HigsolmetaGSP11D_FD_184839 | JGI IMG/M metagenome (GOLD analysis project Ga0207747, IMG submission 184839) | High solid enriched microbial communities from the Joint BioEnergy Institute, USA - SP1-1-D (SPAdes) | ecosystem: Engineered > Bioreactor > SSF (Solid state fermentation) > Aerobic >...
TAACATCGACTAATTTTCACAAGCATGTTGCACACTTATACAAAAAGTTGCACATGTTTTTTTTATATAGAAATATAAAGATTTGCGAAATCCACCTTTTGGATATATTATTATAATTGTATAGTAATAAAGTTTCATATATGTTTAACTATAAACTTTTTAACCAACTATTGGAGGTATAAATAATGAAAGCGGCTATTTGGCATGGGAAAAAGGATATACGGATTGAAGAAGTTGCAGAAAAACCAGTCAAAGATAATCAAGTTAAAGTTCGCGTGGCATGGGCAGGTATTTGCGGAAGCGACTTGCATGAATATGAAGAAGGGCCAGTATTTGTTCCTGTAGAAAAAGAAGATCCCTTAACTGGTGAAAAGGCACCTATTACCATGGGTCATGAATTTGCCGGTGTTGTTGAAGAAGTCGGTAAAAATGTAACCAAATTTAAAATTGGTGACCGCGTCGTTATTAATCCGACATTAACTTATGGAAACAAGCCGGAAGATGTAGATGCTTATGATGGATTCAGTTTCATTGGATTACATGGAGACGGTGGATTTACAAAATATGTAAATGTACCGGAATCAAATGTCTATGCATTACCGGAAACTTTAACTTTGCAAGACGGTGCTCTCGTTGAACCAACAGCAGTAGCCGTTCAAGCCGTAAAAGAAGGAAATATGAAATTTGGTGATACGGTTGCGATTTACGGAGCAGGTCCAATCGGTTTATTGACAGTAATTGCCGCAAAAGCAGCCGGGGCAAGCAAAATTTTCGTGATGGACTTGTCGGAAACACGACTGGCCAAAGCAAAAGAACTGGGTGCAACTCATATTATCAATTCCGGTAAACAAAACCCGGTTGAAGCTGTTAAGGCTGTTGTTCCTGATGGCGTTGATGTATCATTTGAAGTAGCTGGTGTTGCTCCAACATTCAAACAAGCGATTGAATCAACAAAGGCAAGAGGCACCATGGTTATTGTCTCCATTTTTGCCCGCCCGATTGAATGGCATCCATTGCAATTAACAAATACCGGTGTAAAAATTACATCAGCTATTGCCTATACCCCAACGACTTTCCAACAAACCGTTGACTTAATGGGGACAGGTCAATTGAAACCACAAGGCATCGTCACAAGCGTCATCCAACTTGATGACATCGTGTCAAAAGGCTTCGAAGCACTAACAACTGACAAATCCCAAGCTAAAATTTTGGTTGAGTTAAGCGGAGAGAAATGATTATATATTTTTATCAAAAGAATCCCGGACATAAGTAATCAGTCCGGGATTTTGCAGTTAACTTGTGTCGCTGTAAAAGCGTACAATAATTAATAATTAATTAAAATAGTTTCTTAATCAAAAAACATAAAATCATTCAATAAGAACAATCTTACTCATTGTTCTTCTCAATCCCTTTTCCGTTAATTCCCGGATTCGTCATTTGAAAAGGGTCAATAATTTTTTTCCATTCTTCCTCTGTTAAAAGTTTATTTTTCAGAACGATTTCCTTAACGGCACTTCCACTTTTTATTGCCTGTTTTGCAATTAATGCAGCAGTCTCATAACCAAAAATCGGGTTAAGCGCTGTAACAATACCAACACTATTATCCACATAATTTTGCATCGTACTAAGATTAGGTGTAATTCCTTGAATCCAATATTTCCTAAATACATTTAAAACATTAGTCATTACTTTAATCGATTGAAGTAAGTTAAATGCAATTATTGGTTCCATCACATTTAACTCAAATTGGCCGGCTTCACAAGCCATCGTTACGGTTAGATCATTCCCAATAACTTGAAATGTACTTTGGTTAACAACTTCAGCCATTACTGGATTAACTTTCCCGGGCATTATGGATGAACCGGGTTGACGTGGTGGTAAATTGATTTCATTGAATCCGCATCTAGGTCCTGAAGCCATTAATCTCAAATCATTAGCAACTTTAGAAAGATTAACCATGCAATTTTTTAATGCTGATGAAATTTCACTATAGACATCTGTATTTTGCGTACCATCAATTAAATTAGCATTACCGGTTATTGGGTAGCCACTATATTCTGACATTGAACGTCCAATTTATAACCGGTAATGGGGAAATTCTCCACCGCTCTCATTGTTTGAATACCATAATAGGCATCTTTCGGAATTAATTCTTCTCCTAAAAAATCCGATTCAACCCTAAAAATCGTAGAACTTTTCGTCATGAAATTCCTCTACCTTTTTAAGTGTTAATTTTTTATTTTGATAATCTTCTTATTAAAATTGATATCAATGTGTGCTTTTTTATTTCTAAAGTATTTGTAACGTGTAAGTCGTTAGTTTCCTTTAACTGCTTTAACAAATTCGACCGCTTTTTCATAACTGACAATTTCATATTGTTCTTCATTTGGGGACTTAGCATATGAATAAGAAACATTACCTACTGTTGTCGGATCGTTGCGCCAAGAACGACACGAGCTATGATATTGCTTAATATCTGTTTTTTGGATTAAACGGGCACAATTCGATGCATTGACACCACTTCCTACCAAAATTTCTATATCATTACCGTAAACTTTTTGTAATTTAACAAGCACTTCAATCCCGGCTTCTGCTTTTGGTTGTAATCCACTGGTTAATACCCTTTTCACACCCATTTTAATTAATTTCTCAATAGAACGGTATGGATTCCCTACACAGTCAAATGCCCTGTGAAAAATTGTTTCCAAATTATTTTGATTCGCCAAATCTATAATTTTGCTCGTCTTATATTCATCTATTTCTCTTGATTCTGTTAGACATCCAAACACAATCCCTTTTATCGGATATTGGGCAATAAGACGGATATCAGTAAGCATTGTGTTGAATTCATAGTCATTGTAATAAAATCCTCCTGGCCGTGGTCGAACCATAACTACAACAGGAATTTGGCAATTTTTTAATACTTCGTTTATAGTTCCGATTGAAGGTGTCAATCCTCCTAAATACATGGCGTTATTTAATTCTATACGATCTGCTCCTGCCTTCTCCGCAATTATTGAGTCTTCTAAACTTCCACAACATATTTCTGCTACCCTTGCCACTTTTCCTCACTCCATACCTCTGTTGCTGATTACCAAAAGAATTTCTTAAACTGTATTAACTTTAATTTACCCCTGGATTTGGTTATTATGATCCCTGCTTTTTTGAATATTTTTTATGTGTTAATAACATTTCATTAGCAAAGTCACGTAACAATTCAGTAGTCATCATTTGATCTTCTGCATGCATCAATAAGATAGAAACATGTACTTGATTTCCTTGAGCTTCTTGTTGAATTAATTGCATATGAAGTTCATGTGCTCTTGCTAAACTTTCTTCCGCTTTCTTAATATATTTTTCTGCTTCATTAAAATTCTCATTGCGAGATGCTTTCAGTGCCTCATGTAGGAAAGACTTTGCGTCCCCTACTTGACTAATAATCTGAAAATTCAGTAGTTCCATACCTTCCATTATTTGAACCTCCATCATGATGGATAATTTTATTATTTTATGTTAATGGGGCTGTCCTGTCCTCCATATACTTTTCAAGCCATTCTTTTGTTGCAACTTCATAGGTTGTTTTGCCGTTTTTTACAGAACAAAGATAGACAGTCGGTGATAATTTTTCCGTGGCAATAACGAAAGAAAATCCATCAATATTCGTTGCTACTCCAAATTCACCGTAGTTATTTAAGGCGACTACTGATATATCTCCTGCGTTCCCTCTTTTTTTTGTCAATTTTTGATGTAGATCAAATACAGCCTTATCACATGCTTCCTGTGGTGTAAAACCTTCTTTCATCAAACGGACAATTTCATATGAGATACAGCCTTTCATAATGTCTTCACCAAGACCCGTCGCTGTCGCTCCACCAATTTCACTGTCAACATAAAAGCCAGAACCGGAAAGGGGTGAGTCACCAACCCGACCTCTTTTTTTCATAAATAATCCGCTAGTCGATGTGCCTGCTGACATAGAATTATTAGAATCCAATGCAATCATTCCGACAGTATCATGACCATCATAAGGTTTTAAATTCTTTTCCCTTATTTCTTTCACTTTATTTTTATAATGAATAATGGCACGTTCCGTAAGCATATTTTTTCTTTCAAAGCCATTTTTATGTGCGTATTCTTCTGCCCCAGAACCAACCAAAAAACAGTTATATTGGTCATAACTTAATTTTTTTGCAATGCTGATTGGATTACTAAAGTCTCGTATTCCGGCAACAGCACCAATCGATAAAGTATTTCCATCCATAAATGCCGCATCCAATTCCACTTCCATATGTTCATTTGGTAGACCACCATACCCGACGGATTTAAAAAAGGGGTAATCCTCCACCATTTTAATAGCCTCCTCAACGGCTTCACCGGAACTTCCATTATTTTTTAATAAACTAGATGCCTTTTTAATCCCTTCCAAAGCCATCCTCCATGTCCCTATAATTGCCCAATTCACTTGTTATCCCTTCTTTCTATAAAGCTGCTATTCTTTTGCCAAGTTATAGATGGCTTGTGCATATATTTTTGCATTTAGTATAATGTCATCTATGTCCATGTACTCGTTTGGATTATGTGCAATCCCTTTTTGCCCTGGAAAAGATGGACCGAATGGAACAATATTTGGCACTACTTTTGCATAGGTACCTCCCGTCGTTGTTACAGGGGTGCCATCCAAGTTTGTAATTTCTTCATAAGCTTTTTGCAACATCCGAACTAAGTAGCTGTCTTTTTCGAATTTAATAGGATTATAGTTTAATCGTACGAATGCTTTTATATTCTTTGGTAATTTCGATTGAATTTTTTCCATGATTTCATCAATTGTCACAATTGCCGGATAGCTTAAGCTCATAGAAAATAATAGTTTGCTGTCTTTTAAATCTATCCGGTAGTTACGCATTTCCATAATTCCAAATTCCCGATCACTATAATTGATACCCAATTTCTCCCCATTTGCCTTGCTAGAGAGTACATACGAATTTATAAAGTTAAAAAAAGCCTTTGCAGCCTGTTTATAGTTATCGGCGTTATATTCAATTAGAAATTCAAGATTTGCTCTTCCCCTTTCCCCATAAACCACCGGGTATTTACAGTCAGGAGTGAATCCCATAATTGGAGGTTTTTCTTGTTGTAAATAATAGGGAATATCATTGAAACCGCTCTCCTCATCAGCTCCAAATATAATCCGCACCGGTTTTTTTAGCTTCAGTCCGGATTCTTTTATAGCTTTTAAAGCATATAGGGTAGAAATAATTGGACCCTTATTATCCAAAACACCTCTACCATAAATTTTACCGTCTGCAATTTGTCCACTAAATGGAGGGAATGTCCATCCTTCCCCTTCTTCCACAACATCTAAGTGGCCGACAATGCCGATATAATCTTCTCCTTTTCCATATTGTGCATATCCAATATAATAGTCCAGGTTTTTTGTTTCAAAACCAAGACTGGATGCAATTTCTAATGTCTTATCCAATGCATTTGCTATATTTTTTCCAAATGGTTTTCCCTCAACCGCTTTTCCTTTAACACTTGGAATTTTTACAACTTCAATAATTGAATTCAAAAGTTCCTCGGTATACTCATCTATTTTCTTATTCAATATTGGTTCCAATTTTTTGGCCTCCAAGTTTGACATTTTACAATAAGGTGCCTCCAAGAAAATATATCTTTTTAGCACCTCACTCTTTTGTTACCTCTTTCCACAAAAACCTTTTCTATGTCCCATTTCTTACAATTTATTAGCAGTGTGAATTTTACTTCTGAAGGATTTTTCCGTTTTGGGTAAGTCTTTCCACGCATTCGGTTCCAATAAACTCATGTTCAAAATAAAAACAGTCAATCTCTTAAACTATGCTCCTACAATTTTCTGAAGTTGCAGATGGCTCCCACTCATGCAAATTATAGCCTAAAAGCAATAAATCTTTTTAATTTCTGATAAATCTTCATGATTTGCCATTTTTTTAGCGAATAAACAAATATTTCTTAACGCATTACTTAGTCCAGTACCACCTTTTTTCGGCATTTTCACAATACAAATTTTTTCTTTATAAGCAGAAATGGTTTCCTCATTTTCTGCCGACATTGCTGCAATAGCCGGAATATCAGTCTGAGTTTGAACAGCATCGGCAACAATAGCACACATATAAGCATAACCTTTGTAATTATATGCCGGTCCACAAATGACAACATCCGGATTAAACTTCTTTATCATTCCAATCATTTTATTAGTTACTTCGTCTTGATGGTTTTTAAAATATCCGTCACCACAGTAAAAACATGCGATTACATTTTCATCCAATTCTGCCAAATAAGGTTCTAACATTGTAACGGAGCCAATTGGACCCTTTTTACCTCCTAATGGAAGATTTGGGTTTTCTTTACCACCCATGCCTGCTTGCACTTGGTCAAATACCATTAATACATTCAATTTGCATATCCCCTCGTATAAATTACTTGATGAGCATTCATTACAACGACGATAGGTCATCAAATGAAATGTCTTCTAATTCATCTTCAGTTATTTGTGATGATTCATCTTTTAAATATTGTTTATCTAAAATTTTAATAAATGGATAATACACTAAACAACCAAGAATAATGAGAACTACTTGGAATATAGCCGCCACAAAACTGCCAGTAACTAAATATCCCGAAAAAATCGGAGGAGTTGACCACGGCAAATTTACACCATTTGTATATGGAAATAATCCAGTTTCAAACGCGATTCCTGCCAAAATAGTATTCATAATCGGTACAAGAACAAATGGAATAATCAAAACAGGATTCAAAACAATGGGCAGACCAAAAATAATTGGCTCATTAATTCCAAAAATTCCAGGAACAATAGATAATTTACCCAATTGTTTGATTCGTTGAGACTTACAAATAGTAATCATTAAAATAACTAGTGAAAGGGTACTTCCTCCACCACCAAATGTTTGAAAGAAGTCAACAAATTGTCCAGTGTAAATATGTGGTAATGTTTTTCCTGCTTCAAACGCTGCTAAGTTCTCAATTGATAGTGTTCTGAATATCGGTGAAAATACAGAGTTTGTAACTGCTGGTCCATTTATACCGAAAAACCAGAATAAAGAGTTCAAAAATGTATAGATAATTTGTGCACCTAAACTGTTACCAACACCCATTAAAGGCGCTTGTAATACTGTATATATAAAATTATGAGCAGATTCAAATGGTGTTAGTTTAAAGATAATTCCAATTAAAAAGAAGAAAAACATTACAATTGCACTTGGGATTAATGCCGCAAATGAATCAAATACAGCTGGTGGAACTCCTTTAGGCAACTTAATCGTCCACCCTCTTTTGTATACCATGTGGAAAATTTTTACAGAGAGAATCCCAATAAACATTGCTAAGAAAATTCCTTTTGTCCCTACAAAATCAAAACTAATCCCGGATAATGTACTTGGTCCATCTTCACCCACATATGGAATAGATGTTGGCATAATAATAACAAATGATACTAAAGCAACAACAGCCCCTTGAATTCTATCCGCACCTATTTCTCTTGCATAAGCAAAACCTACGCCGACAACAGTCAACAGAGAAACAATATCGAATGTTGCCCTTGAAACTGTTGACAAATAGGATTCCCAACCTTCGCCAAAAATTTTCGCCCAAAATTCTGACCATCCTGGTATTGGAAAGTTGGCTATTAAGATGAATATTGAACCAACAATAATCAATGGAGTAGATATTAGGAAACCATCACGAATAGCAATTAATAATTTATTTTTCCCCAACTTATCTGCCAGTGGCATTAATAATTTTTCAAGTGCTTTAAACATTATTTCGCCCCCTTCTCCTGTTTAAATTTCTTCATGAGCAATATCGTTTTTTTCAACACCTTTTCCCCATCCATCATGCCGTAGTCTGCTGAATCAATTACACCAACTGGTACATTGAACGGTGCAACCCGTTTCTTTGCATCTTCAAATAAATGTCTAACTTGTGGACCCAACAGTACACAGTCGGGATGCTTTTCTTCCAAAATTTTTTCTAAGTTCCGGATAGGAAATGCCTTTACTTCAAGTTCAAGTTTATGTTTCTCCCCAATATTCTGCATTTGTTGAGCAAGCATACTTGTACTCATCCCATTATCACAAAATAAGTAAATCTTTTTCATAACTTCTACCTCCTTTCTATATGTTTATATGAACATATATTAAACTCAACAGATCGGTAATCCAATGTTGAGATGTCCATCTTTGATTATTTATTAAAAATTACTTGTACGATAGAAATTGTATTCTCAACCACTCATGGTAATAACCTTGGTTCTCCCAATCACGTCATGGAAAGGACGGTTACTTTTTGTAAACATTGTCACAAACATTGATAATAATGTAATACCAAATGAAACATATAATAACGCAGTATATACTGTGGTCACACCCACAACTATTAAAACCAATTGTCTGAAATATTCTCCACTTACAATTATTCCACCTTCTATCAACGTTGAACCAAGCATTTCACGTAATGTCATTGTTTTTAAATCCACATTGCATCCATCTTTTTTCACAACCTTAAATTTCATTAATCTTTTTCCTAATGTTTGTCCATTATAAATATAAACAGGGATGATTACATAATAAATGTAAATAAAAAGTAAACCTAAAATTGCTGATAAAATCCCCGCCATGGGTGGCAAGGAAACCAGATCCTTAAGTGGTTTTGTTTCACCAGTAATTATACTAGTCAGGAACAGAATTGGAATATTTGCCAAAACACTGGATAAATAGACATCAATAATAACCGCTAATCCCCTCTTAATTAACCCAACTCGTTCAGCTCGAAGTGTTTTTAGGTCGGTCATACTATATATACCCCCTATCACAGCACAGCAAGTTTAAGTGTTTTTATAATTTCTTGTTCTGATCTCCCTGCCATCAACTTTTCTACCAATTCATTATTACCAAGACTCCTGGCAACTTTACTTAGAATCTCCATTTCTCTTTCAACACCTGTTGTTATCTCCGGAAAAGCAAACATGATAACCAAAGAGACTAAGTGTTCTTGCATATCCCATTGAATTGGTTTTATTATTCTTGCAATGGCTAAACTTGGTTTCTTCACTGAATCTGTAAACCCATGTGGAATTGCCAAATTTGAACTAACATAGGTTGTTCCCCGACTTTCCCTATCATAAATACTTGACAGGAAATCACTTTCATTATCCAAAAATCCTTTTTCTTTTAGTAGAGTGACAAGTTTTAAAATGATTTCTTCTTTATTTATGATTTCAGTACAAATCAAAACATTTTCCTCATTAAAAATTTGATTTTCCCGCAAATTAATCACCCTTAAATTCGGCTGTTTTTATAATAGATCTAACCATATCTCCTAATTGAAGATTACTTTTATAGTAAAAATTAAAAATTGTCTTTTTGTTGCCATTAACTCTCATAATATATTTTTTTACAACAGTGTTGGCAAAGTTTTTTTGAAAATAAAAATAGACATTATCTTTCATTTGAAGGAGATTTTCCTTCTCAAAACAGTCGGACATATTTAAATCATTAATCTCATATTCCTTATAATTTGAAAGCGATTTCACATTATTCAGAAAATTATTAGTTCCTTTTTTGCCTATTTTTTTATTGATATAATTTTGAATATTTTCTTTATCAACATCGCTCAAAAAAGCAGAAACAATTAAATACGGAATATCTATTTCCAACAAGACAGTCGATATAATCAAATCAATATTCTCGAGTTGCAAATCATTAATAAATTTTGAAGCAATAATTTCTACGACTTCAATGTTGGCAAATGTTTTCTCCAACCGGGTCGCTAATAATTGACTTGTCCCATAACCACTATGACAAATAACCACCGTTTTTAATTTGATGTCATCTGTCATTTTTTCCTCTGATGAAATAAAGTAAGAAAGAAGATAGGCTATTTCATGATCACCAATGGCAGACATTTGATGCTTTTTACATACTAAGAATGAAGCAACTTTCATAATACAGAACTTTTCTTTAAACTCTTTTTGAAACTCATTCAAAAGTGGGTTTGTAATCTGAATCGCGTATTTATGCCTGTTCAACATCGGCTTTACATGTAAAAATAGTCTTTCATATAGTCCCGGTAATTTTGTAAAACTGACATTCATCATTTCTGCTACTGTTTCCAGCAAATCTTTAGTAAAGTAGATTGGCAACATTTCCGGATTTTTCACTGCACTTTGTACATTTTGATTTACAAAATTTAAACCGGTTGATGAAAGATATTTATAAATATAAATTTCCTCTTCATTGCATATGTTAATTCCAAATTTCTTTTCTAGTTCCTTTATTAAGTATTCAGTATATTCATGTAATTTTTTATCTGTAACAATGTGCCTTTGATTTGGATCATTATTTTCTTCTAAGTTGTTCCCTTGTTGTATTCTATTGACCATAATTGCCAAATGCGTTAACAGGTTTGTGTAGTATGGCTCATAAATTACAATCTTTAATTTATTTTCCAACTTATTTAATAGACGTTCAATAAATGTTATAGATTCCCGGCTGATAAAAGAAGAAAACATATCAACTTGAATCTCATGACGTCGGACATTCTGATACTTGGTAATATAACTTGGATTAAATTTTCCTAATTCCTGAATAAAAGAGACAAGAGCGTTTCGAATATTAATTTCATTTCCGACAATTTTTGTCCCTTTTAATGATTTTGAAAGCTTTAAATGGTATTTATTTAATTTTCCTTGGATGATAGACAAATCATTAATAATTGATGTACGACTCACTTGGTATTTATCTGAAAGACTTTGAATACTAATGTATGTGTTTGTATGTATCAACATGTTTAATAAAATTTGGTTTCTTCTCTGAACAATATCATTTTCTTCTAAAACATCATCCAGAGTATTGATTAATGAATTAATTTGGTCAAGTTGTTCGTCATTAAATTGAAGTTTAACTCCATAACCTTGTTTACGATCGATTGAAACATGAAATGGTGCCACCTCTGCCCCAATGTGGTCTAAATCACTAGATATTGTTTTTTCTGAAACCCTTAATATTTTCGAATAATATTTAATTGGACGGTAATTGTTTTCAACTATCAATTTTTTTAGCAAAACTACTTGTCTCCTATTCATTACCATTCAATCCTTTCATTTAAAATTATAATTCTGTCAATTATATATATCTATTACATTTTACTTCTATTTTGATACGTAAATATTGTACAGTATGAATATTACATATATTTAAATAAAGGATTTCAAACTGTGTATTACTAATAAGTGAATTTTTAAATCAAAAATTACCAAATATTTTTTAAAAGTGTATTGTTACTAAGAAAACGTTTATAATCATTTTGTAATATATGAAATTTATCTTCAGAAATGGAATATATATAAATGAGGTGGAACGAATGAGTTCTTTACTATCCCGTATTGAACAAAATTTAAACAGATTATCGGAAGCAGAAAGAAAAGTCGGCGAATATATATTAGAACACCCAGAGCTTGTTCCCAATATGACGACAAAAGATTTATCAAAAAATAGTGGTGTGAGTGAATCAAGTATCGTTCGCTTTTGTAAATCTATCGGGATTGGTAGTTATAAATCCTTTAAACTGGAACTGGTGAAAGATATAACATTAACCGGAATGAATTTAACCGATTTTGATATTTTACAAAAAAAAGACGAACCATACGATCTATTTCAAAAAGTAACATATGTCAATAAAGCTGCGATTGAAGCAACGCCCGCATCGTTAGATCGAAAAGAATTTGAAAAGGCCGTAGATATTTTAAGTCATGCAGATAAACTTATGTTTTATGGTGTCGGAGGAAGCTCAACAGCCGCTATCGATGCATATTATAAATTTACCATGTTAGGTTACCAATGTACGACGAATCATGATTTTCACTTTCTCCTTTCAGCTATTCCTTATTTAACCGAGCAATCTGTTTTTTTCGCCATTAGTATGTCAGGGAAAACAATGGATGTTCTAGAGCTATCACGTTTTGCCAAATCGCAGGGAGCAACCGTTATCGCCATTACCAATATAGATAAATCCCCGCTTTATAAAGAAGCCGATATTCGATTATGTACACCGGTCGTTGAACAAGATTTTCGTATTGGCAGCATCCCTTCTAGAATGACACAGTTAACGATTATTGACTCACTTTATTTAAGCATTTTTCATTCAAAGGGTGAAAAAGTAATCGACAAATATCACAAAGCAAGACATGAAGTTATTCGCTTAAGGAGATAATCCAATTCGGCTTATCTCCGCAAAGATTATTCTTATATGTGAAATTTAATTTCACAATTTAGTTAAATATAATTGATTTTTAATTTCTATAATATATAATAAAAGTGTGAAATAAATTTTATTAAAGTTGGTGACAGAATGCTAGAAAAGTTAACGACAGAATTAAGAAACCCAAAATCAATGGATTTAGATCAAAAATCAGTTCGAGAAATATTAGAATTAATGAATTGTGAAGATGCAACAGTTCCTTTAGCAATTCGGGAAGTGCTTGATAAGATTGAAATTGTTGTTAATTACGTTGTGCATGCTTTCCAAAACGGCGGCAGACTCATTTATGCCGGTGCAGGAACAAGTGGACGCTTAGGAATATTAGATGCCGTAGAATGTCCGCCG
>Ga0207747_1001939_pt1 | contig 12656 bp, 10 predicted proteins | sample HigsolmetaGSP11D_FD_184839 | JGI IMG/M metagenome (GOLD analysis project Ga0207747, IMG submission 184839) | High solid enriched microbial communities from the Joint BioEnergy Institute, USA - SP1-1-D (SPAdes) | ecosystem: Engineered > Bioreactor > SSF (Solid state fermentation) > Aerobic >...
TCTGCTTGAGGAATCCGCTGATCTGATCCGTCGCATCCAGGCGCCGTTGACCGGAGTTCAGGCCGGATCTCGTGTTTACATCCCGCTGGACATCGACGTTTCCCCCTTCGACAACTCCGGTACCAAGGATTTACCACGCGTTTGCATGAGCATGGAAGCATATCCATCCCGGTGGCCATCTCCAGGAGAGTATAATCTGATTTTGAATCCGTCACATTAGAACGATTTAGCAAATATCACGGATTCAGGCCTATTAAAATTTGGAATTTATTGACGATATTTTATCCAGGGGCATTAAAACCTATACGCCGTATTCCCTTTCCTCACCGGAGCAAATCAAGGCCCGGCTGGCGGACATTCGCGCACAAGGATATGAAATTAGCGCCAATATGCGCAACATCGGCGTCACCGGCATTGCGGCGCCGATTTTCAACGCGGACGGTAAAGTGGAAGCGTCCATCAGCGTCATGGGGCCAACGGACCGGATGGAACCGATGAAAGAAGAATGGGTCAGGCTTGTCGTCCAGATCACGCGGGAAATCTCCGCCGGCATCGGCTATCGCGGGGACTTGGATCGGCAGCGGCGGTAGCGGCGGACAGGCTTGTACAATCGTTTGTAAGCGGATGAAAAGAAGCGATCCGCAGCGCAAGGCGGCATCGCTCTGAAAAAGCGGGGAAAGCGGCGACAGGCTTCCTGCATATTTGAAAATGCTGGTGAAGAAAACATGAGTCATATTCTCGTCGTGGACAATGAAAAGGAATTGCTTGATCTTTTGGAACTGCACTTGACCCAATCCGGCATGAACGTGGCCAAGGCGGATTCCGGACCCGCGGCGCTGGACCTGCTGCATGCGCAACATTTTGATCTGGTCATTTTGGACATTCTGATGGATGAGATGGACGGCTTTACCGTGTTAAAGCGCCTGCGGGAAAGCGCGCTGGATATGCCCGTTATCCTGCTCAGCGCCAAACATGAACTGGAGAGCAAAGTGCATGGCTTGGGACTCGGCGCGGACGACTATGTCACCAAACCGTTCAGTCCAGCGGAGCTGGTGGCGCGCGTGCAGGCCCATATCCGCCGGGCTTCCGGCTCCGTGTCCTCCGGCGTATCCGTCGAAGAATCCATCACCTGCACATATGGCAAGCTGACGCTCAACCCCGCCGGACAAATTCTGTTCAAGGACCAGAAACCGATCCTCTTGACCGCATTGGAAACCAAGATCATGCGCGCCTTGCTGACGCGTCCGAATCAGCCTGTGTCAAAAGCCCGGTTGTTTGAAGAGGCCTGGGGACATGAAAACTACGATGAGAACTACGTCAATGTGTACATTAATCTTCTGCGCAAAAAAATCGAGGACGATCCGCGCGAACCCAAATACATCCAGACCATTTGGGGCGTAGGTTACATGCTGACGGGCGATTCGGAATGAAACTGAAGACCAAGGTTGTATGGCTGATTGCCGTTTCCGTGCTTTTGACCATTGCGCTGCTGATGGTCCTGTTCGTTCTGTTCACTTCCCAATTTGTCCCGGGATACAATCACGTCAAACTTCAGGCAATGAGCGAGGAACTGGCCGGGCGCCTCAAACATGTCAATCTGGAAGACAGAGAACAAATCGCCCGGGAGATCGGATTATTTTCCCAGAAATATGGTCACATCGGCATTGATCTTTTGGCCGCCGACGGGAGTTTGTTATACGCTTCGTCTGACCGCACCGCTCCCTACACCCTTCCGGATGCGATGGCGCGGCTTTCCGACCCGATTTGGCGAATGTTCTCGGGCGAGGACCTGTCCATCTCTTATGCGATATCCATCAACGAAGAAAGGTATTATCTCATTTTTGATATCCAGGGCTCAACGATTCAGCCGGCGCAATTTTACATGTATTTTCATAAGTGGGCCATCGTCCCGTTTTTCATCTTGCCGGTCCTACTGATCATCGCCTTGCCTTCGCTGTTTGCGTTTGTTTTCGTCCTCCGGGTAACGCGCAGACTGGATCGGCTGAACAGGGCGATGCAAAATGTGGACTTGTCCAAAGAGCCGGCGGCGCTGAACGATCCAAGACGGGATGAGATCGGCGAGCTAACGAAGCTGTACAACAGCATGACCGCCAAATTGCACGACCAGTACCTGCATATCCGGCAAATTGAGGAAGCCCGCACCAAACTGGTGTCCCAGCTGTCGCATGATCTCAGAACACCGCTCTCCATCATCAAAGGCTATGCGGAAACGCTGCAGCGCGGCTCCGCGCTGGATAAGGAGTCGCGCATCCGGCACGCGACCATCATCCTGCAAAAATCCGACTACATGAACGATCTTTTGCACAAACTTTTCCGGCTTGCCCAATTGGACGACCCTTCGCAAGCGTTTCACAAAAGTGAAGGGTACATTGATACCCTGCTACAGAAGGTGATGGCGGACTACATCCTCATTTTGAATGACATGGGGATCGAATGGCATCTGGATTTGCCCGCATCGCCGGTGGCGCTCTCCTTCCATCGCGACGGCTTGGCCCAAGTGTTCCGCAATCTGATTGACAACGCGATACTGTACGGCAGCGACGGCAAATATTTGGGCGTCAGGCTGAAAGCGGAGGGCGATTCTGTGCAAATCGAGATTGAAGACCGCGGGAAAGGGATTCCGCCGAATGAATTGGAGCGCATTTTCGAACCGTTTTACCGGGTGGACCAGGGCCGCCCCGGCGATGGTCTCGGCCTCGGACTGGCGCTGGTGAATGCCATCGTCGGGCTGCATGGAGGCGCCATTGAAGTGTCGTCAACTCCCCATGTCAGCACGGTTTTCCGAATTATCCTGCCCATGGAATCAGACTCATCGGCTTCCGTCCTATAGCAAGGGGCCGCCCCGCAGAAGGGCGGCCCCTTGCTATAGCTTTGCTTCTCGATGTTTCATGATGTTCAAGAACACGACGGCGGCTTCAGCTCTCGTGGTGACATGCTGCGGGGCAAAACGGTTGCCGTCGCGGCCCTGGACGATGCCTTGCTGTCTTAAAGCTTCCGCAGCGTCCTTCGCCCATGCCGGGATCTCGCGGTCATCGGCAAACCCGGTGCGGGTCTCGGCTCGATATTCAAGCCCCAATGCTTTTGCGAGCATCACCGCCATCTCCGCGCGGGTGATGGGCGCATCCGGGCGGAAGCTGCCGTCTTCATATCCGGCCACGATCCCTTTTTGCACCGCAGTGGCCACCGCTTCCTTCGCCCATGAACCGATCTTTCCTTCATCGACAAAGGGCAGCGCTTCTAATCCGCCTTCCAGCCCGAGAGTTCTCACCAGCATCACGAGAAACTCGGCGCGCGTCACCGCCTGATCGGGCCGGAAGGTGCCATCCGGGTAGCCTGTCACAATCCGCTTTTCTGCTGCTTCCAGAATGGAAGCTTCACCCCAATGGCCGGCAATGTCGCTGAAAACCGGTTTCCGCTCCGGCGCCGCTTCATCCTGCGTTTCGATAGCAACAACCGCGAACTTCGTAAAATGATCCGTTTCCGCCGTCACCCACTCCCCTTCCGCAGTTCCGCCAAGGCTGACCCATTTCCGCTCCTCTTCATCGTAGTAGAAAATCGCGACCGTCCGGTTCGGCCCCGCCTTGGCCGGATCAAATCGGATTGATAGCGTCACGGGCTTCAGGAAGCGGCCCGGCTTGTCCTTGACGATCTCATAGATGGTGCTGAGGGCGGAATGGTTCGGTCCGAGGGAAGCCGTTAACGCAGGCTCATCCTCCGCTTCCGAGATCGTGATGATCAACGTTTCCCCGGCGGCGCCGGCAGGGAAGGAGAGGATGAGTTCATCCTTCCACCGGATCGTTTTTGCTTCTCCCGCATACACGATCCACTGGTTCGGCAGCAGGTTCGGACCGCCTCCGCCGCTTCCGGACGATGAAGCGTACACAATAACCGTTCGCTGAACCTGATCCGCCGCGTTGCCCGCCTCATCGCTCACATCGTACAAAATTGTGTATGTGCCGGGTTTGCCGGTATCGACCGCATCGCCGGAGATCACCACATCGCCGGTGATATCGCCGCTTACATCATCGGTTGCCGTATAGCCCGGTTCCTTAAAGGCGGAGCCGAGTGGCAACCGCATCACCGCATCGCCCAGCAAAGTGATGACCGGCTTTACCTTGTCAATGTTGGTAATTTCGATCTGCTCCACGATTTGGTTGTGGGCAAGATCCTCCGCATAGATGCTGACCCAGCCGTTGCCGGTGACGATGATTTGCGGATCATTCAAATTCAAAGGCAAGCCAGCGGTTGCAAAGTACGCTTCATCATGCTGGCCGAAATCGTATTTGACTATAGCCAATCCAGCCTGGGCGTACACGTTCGCCGTCACGGTGACCGGCTGATTCGTAGGCGCTGTTGTCAGCGGCGTGAGCAAAATCGTTGGCCCTGTTTTGAAAATATGATCAATTTGAATATGCCGAATGGCCCGGTTTCCGGCGTTATCCTCAGCATAAACGGTGTACGTTCCGTTCATCGTTGCCGTGAAACTGCCGCTAAACGTTTCTCCCGCTGACTGGAAAAATGTTTCATCTTTTTGCCCGTAAGCCCATTTCAGCAGCTTCACTCCGCTTCTATCATCGGTTGCTGTCGCCGTTACGGTCACGTCCTGATTGGTGGGAGCATGTGTGGAGAGTGTCAGCACAATATCGGGCTTTGACCTGTCAATATTGGTGATTTGGATTTGCTCCACGGTTTCGTTCCCGGCCAGATCTTTCGCATAGACGCTGAGCCAGCCGTTTTGAGTAACCGTGATTTTCGATTCTGACGGATCCAGAGTGTCGGTAACAGCGGCAAAGTCCTCCGCGTCATATTGGCCGAAAGCATATTTGAGTTCAGCCACATCGGATTCGGAATCGCTGGCTGTTACGGTCACGGTTACGTCCTGATTGGTCCAGCCGCCTGGGGCGCTCAATTGGAGACTTGGTGCCGTAAGGTCCACGTAAAAAGGCTGCGAACGGCGTACCCAGGTCACATTGCTTGCCGCAATTTCAGCCTTTGCCTTTATATGCAAGTACCATGCGCCCGACTGCGAAGGAGATGGCGGAGTGTACGAAACGTTGTTCAATGGCTCCCAACCGTCGCTGGTCAAATCCGGTGTTTCCGGTGATGTACTCCAAATATAATCGGCATCAGGACTGTTGGGAGGAAGCAAATTCACCTTGACCGAATGGCTTTTCGCCCACGTCCCCCCGTTGTTTTCAAATTGGACAGAGTCAATGTCGTAGGATGGATATCCTTTACCATTGAGATATTTGCATACATCTGACTGGTCCGGACAAAAGATGACCGGCTTGGGACTAACCATGTAAAAAGGATCACTTATGAACTGTATGCTGTCACTCTCGATGACCGCAAACGATATTTTGGTATACGCAAAGGCACGTATGTCGATATAGTTCACATTTTTCGGAATCGTTACGCTGGTAAGTTTGGTATATAGGAATGCATCCTCACGAATCGTGGTTAGCGTGTCAGGGAACGTCACACTTTCGAGTGGATTGTTTTCGAAAGCACCCACACCGATCGTGGTTACACCGTTGGGAATGGTTACACTTTTAAGGTTGTTGTCTTGAAAAGAAGCGTCTGAAACTACAGTCAAACTTTCCGGAATCGTAACGCTCTCAAGCTTGTTATATCGAAAAGCTGCTGCTCCCAAAGTGGTCAACTTGCCGGGAAGCGTGATACTCACAAGTTCATTATCGTAAAAAGCCCCGTTTCCAATTTCGGTCACCGTGTCCGGAATGACTACGCTCTTAAGTTTATTCGTTAAATTCTTCCCGTAAAAAGCAACCGCGCCTATACGGGTCACGGTCAAAGTTTCCCCGTCATATACGACCGTTTCAGGAATGACGATATCCACATCCGTTCCTGTGTACCCTGTGATGGTGGCGGTTTTCCCGTCCGGGTTGACGGTAAACTGAAAATCTGCGGCATCCGCGTCTGCACTTTTCACATCCACCCCCATGGCAAAGAGCATCAGAACAAACAGCAGAAATGCGCACTTCATCCAGGACTGTGAACAAACTTTCATCATCTTTTGACCTCCAATTTGAAAAAAGAGCATCTGAAACGAGAGCGCGTTGTTCAACATGATGGATATCATCAAACATCTTAACAAAGGGGAGCAAGAAATACTCTTAAAGAATTCTTAAAACGAAACCATATTATGGTAAAATTAACGCAACGGAAGGGAGCCTGAAGTTCGCCTGGGAGCGGTTCGGTGGAAGGGGCCACAAGGACAACCGCCGGTTGCGTACGCCGGAACGGTGGATCACCGTGATCGGTTTTTGAGGGGACGCTCGAATGAGCGTGAATGAGAGTGGTACCGCGGCATGCACATCAAGCCCGTTGTCTCTTGGGGAAGAGACGACGGGCTTTTTTTGGGTTGCGCCGCACAGGCAAAGTTCTGACATCTTTCCAACGCGATGAACCGCCCGGACCGGAATAACCCGTCGAAGCTGCTTCCCGCCCAGCTGCCGATCAGCGCTTTGCAGGCTGTCTGTCCGCTGTTGGCGGCGGTAATCCTGACAGGATGGCATGAGGGACGTGGCGGCATACGGGATCTGTTCAAACGGGTGATGGAGTTTCGCGCCTCAGGGTACCTTGGTTTGGCTCTACAACGGCAGCGGACGTCAGGTGCCGGTGGCGGTTCTTTTTCACACCATGATCAATGTCACCTATGTGCTTTTTCCCGTGGAGGGGTCCCACTATGACCCGGCTGTTACGGGGATGATAGTTGCAGTGCTAGTCGTGGCGATGTTGCTATTTGGGGGAGGGCAAAGAAAATGACTACCGCTGCCACAAGCGATCCTTCGCAGTGGGAGTTGGTTGTTGTTTGGAAATCTGTTATGATTAGCGATAATAGGAAACGATGAAGACCATGCGAAAGTTCCTGTTCTAATCATCAACTAAAAGGAGGACGAATGGATGTCAACGGAAAACAAGGTAATCATCAAGGTGAACGACAACGGATCGCTGAGGGTAACGGGTCCGGTCGAACTGGTGGACGCGGAAGGCAATCCGTTCGAACACAAGGAGTCCTTTTCGTTGTGCCGGTGCGGAGCGTCGAATAACAAGCCTTTCTGTGACGGCACGCACAAGTCGATTGGCTTCACAAGCGCTCCGAGGGCGAACAAGAATTAAATCATTTCCATGTGTCGAAGTGGCGGGACCGGATCGGTCAACCGGTTGCCGCCACTTTGGCGTATTCGGCAAGCTCTGGATGGTGAGTGACAGGTTGTGACGGTATCCTTGCAAGTATGGGAGAGACTATTTCCTCTCGGGAGCTCCGAAAGATCAGGTTTGGGGCTCTTTATGTTGATTGGCAGACTTCATCCTTCTCCACATGCAGAGAGTCAGCACGGCGTAGAACACGATCACAAAGATGCCCATGTCCCCGCTGATATATTTGGCGGCTTCGTGATGCTCAACCGTCACTCCGGCGAAAATGAGCCACACCAGGTTGTGCGTGGTGTGAATCATCGAAGACGTCCATACGCTGCCGGTTCGCATGCGGATCTCGCCGATGACCGGGCCAAGGAAGATCGTGCTGAGCACGGTCATCGGCAGCAGGATCCAGAGATTCTCGCCGGAATGGTAAGCTTCCGTGTTGAGGATCAGCGGGAAGTGCCACACCCCATGGACGAGGCCGTTGAACAGCATGGCTGGCTTGCGTCCCATGCAACCCATCATGGTCGGCAGCAGATACCCGCGCCAGCCGAGTTCTTCCCCCATGGACTGTGTGAACACGGACTTGATGTACAGGAAGACCACGAGCAGCGGAACAACTTTCCAGCTGAAGCCTTCGAACTCGCTCCCTGGCGCGAAGGATGACAGGTTCAACGCATAGGCGACGGCGAATCCCACAGCGAGCGGGATGATCGGGACCACAAGGGCGAATCCCCAACTCTTGAGCCCCAGATTGTGCAAACCAAGCTTCTTCCAACCCGCTTTCCGGTAACCGTCACGCGTGACGACCAACATCATGATGAGCGTCGCAATCGTGGGTGTCATCATATAAGCAAAGGTATTCACATGGGGTATGAAATTGAAGCCAACCGCCAGAAGCAGGACGAGTACGATAAATACGATGGTCTTGGTGGAATCTTTCAATGAAGTAAACAATTCAATCACATCTTCTCTTGGGAATCGGGCATCCTCTCTGCCGCATTCCAAGAGTAACAGGTTCATGTCATACCCTCATAGTGATCGCGGTCATACCAAAGTCATATCTTTCGCTTCATGATCATATGACGAAGTCCATTTATAACCATTCAATTTTTGGCGTTACCCTGCGTCGCTTAGGCAACCATTCAAAAAAGGTTGTGTCTGCCTTCGTTGTCGCCATGACTGCCAGAGGTATGACCGGATGAAGTGCGGCCTTGTCACAGGTCAATTGGGATCCGCTCACCGCCCGTGATGAGGTAGATCTTGTTTTCTTCCGCATTGAACTCGATCTTGTCAGACTCATACTTGGGCATGCCAGCTGCGATTCGTTCCTCGATTGCATAGATCGTAGCGTCGATGTCCGTAATATCGACATTCTTCAAGATCGCAGGGCCGTAGTCCCACCATTTCAATTCCAGAAGCCGTTCGATCTGGTGGTCTGCAAACCTCTGCTTGATGGGTCTGGCCGGTACACCGCCTACTACCGTATAAGGGGGAACGTCCTTGACCACCACCGACCTCGCTGCGATCACCGCGCCGTCTCCAATTTTCACACCTCGAGCGATATACACATCGTACCCGATCCACACGTCATTTCCGATCTCGATCTGTCCGTTGCGGATGCTGTTTTCGACCTTGATGTGAAGATTCGTGAAAAAATCATCATCCTCATACAGACATCTCGTCTGTTCCCAGCTGTCATCGAATCTCCATGTGAACATCGGGTGAGGTGACAATGTGCTGGTGGGGTGTTCGGCTAAACCGGTCACCACGTCGGGCCCGATCGCGCAACACCTTCCAATCTTCGCGACGCTTTGAAATGAGGATTTATTTTCGCCAAAGTAGGAAAATACCCCAACCTCATTCACCCAGAGATCTCCGCCCCGTATCTGAACGGGTGTCTCCACAATCATCGGATCCATTGGAGGCCATTTCCCGACATGAAAAGGATGCCAAACGTTGACGCCCAACTCTTTCAACCTGGCATGGGGTGTTACAATCATGATGTTCTCACCTGGGTCCATATTGATAGTAGTTTGCCATACACTTCATCCATCATACGTTAATCCGATGGAAATCCAGTTTACTCATCGTGTGTTGCGGGCTGAAAGTGACGAATTTCATGTTTCCTGAGAAATAACGGTGAGATGCCTGGTTCTGCTGATATACGATCCGATCTGAATAGAAAAAACTCACTCTTTCGTAAGGAAGGCAGTGAGTTCCTTGGCATTCACTCAAGGCAGGACGACGAGGTTGGTGGTGACTCGTCTCTCCGAACCGCCCGAAGGTTTGTTGAGAACCTTGCCATCGTAATAGAAGGTACTTGATCCGCCGCCGTCGAGGTTGTAGGCGTCCGTGACATTGAACTCCAGGAGCTTGTCCTGGGCCTCTTCCAGCGTGACGCCGCTGCTCCAGTCCTTCCGTCGGCCGTCGATGACGATGAACAGGATATCGCCATTGGAGAAGTGGCCGATGAGTGTTCTCGGCTCCCGCTTGTTCGCCCATTCCTTGGGGATCGGCTGCTTCTTGCCATCCTTCAGCAGGGTGGGCAGGAAGCTTGCGCCATGCTGGACTTCCATCTCTTCCAGTTGCTCGCGGGAAGAGATGTTGCCGCCGACGAGACGGCCTTCCTTGTTGAAGCCGATGAAGCTCAGCGTTTCGTTATCCGAATAGGTCAGGATCTCGCCATCGACGACGGTGATGCCCAGCGGTGCGATCATGCCGCCGCCGACGCTCATGAAGCCGCCGGCATTCACCGCAAGGATCGCGCCGGATCGCTCCGCCGCTTGGCTCGTGGTTTCTCCCCGGCTCTTGATCTGATCGTGTGCCAGCACCATCTTCACCGCGGACGGATCGTGCAGCTTCACCTTGGCCATGTATCCGCGGTAACCCGCCTCCTGCAAGGAGTAGACCTTGACCGTGGCCCGCTTGCCGAAGGTTTGTCCGATCGGCTCTCCCAGCTTGTTCGACAGGATCTCGCCGAGGACGTCCTGCGACTGGGCGAGCTGCTGCTGGCTGGATTCGATCAGGTTGGAGACCAGCTTGCGGGTTTCCTCATACCCGGCTTTCTCCGCTTCGACCGTTTCATAGATGGCGGCAAGAGATTGCGAGATACGATCTAAATCAGGAGCGGTGCCCGATATTCGCTCACGGAGCTCCAGCAGGCGCTCCCCGGTCTCCGTCGTCTGTGTGAGCAGCTGTTCGCTCGCCAGCTGCAGTCCGGGTTCGTAGATCTGAAAGGCTGCCCAGTAACCGACCGCCGGCGCCGCCAGCATCAGGAAGAACAGATTCAGCTTAATAAACGCGCGCCGCATGTTCCAGTTTCTCCAGTGATTTTCTGAGTTCGTTCAGCTGCTTGTCCAGCGCGCTGATCTGGGCCTGAAGCGCCGCCTTCGTATCATCGTTGCCAGAGATCGAATCGCTGGTCAGCTGCAGTTCCTCCCGGATCGACTCCAGCTTCGCGGAGACGTCATCCAGCATGGCGGTCAGCTCCGTCAGTTCACCGTTCAGCGAATCCATCGCGGCCTGATTCGCTTCCTGGACTTTTTCGATTCTCGACAGCAGCGTCGCTTCAATCTCCGCCTGTTGGTTCTGCAAACTGCTGATATGATCCGTCGCCAGCACATATCCTCCATAGGCCAGCCCGCTCCAGGCCAGGATGGTCAGCAGGATGTAAGTGACGGTTCGCCAGGTGCGGGCTGGGCTTGGGCTCCGTTCGGTTCGTTTCTTGCGTCTGGATGAGAGTTCTTCTTCAATCATGGTTGCAAGACGGTCGTTCATGAAAGTTCTCTCCGGTTCATCTCCTATTTCGACAACGTCCAGTCTATATTGTCGAATCTATATTATCTAATAAGATAGACGAAAAGGCCACTCAAATGTTGCGAACAAATCGCATGGAAGTAAATGGATGACAGATGGGAATTTATGGAGATCATGAGCTGCGATGTGAGTTCCGGGTCGATTTTATTGACTTACACATTTACATTGGCAACGGTGGTAAAACTACTCATTACTCAGGAATCATCACGGGTGCTATAATGTCAGGATGACGCACCAAGAACCAGACAGCATGAAAGGAATTGAGGCATGAGTTCACAAGATCTGAACCAGAATCCGGATCAGCGAATCAACATGAGGTATGTGACGCTGGTTTCGATGATTGCCGCTTTCGGCGGCTTGCTATTTGGCTTTGATACAGCCGTTGTGTCGGGAGCCATTGGCTTCATGGAGCAATATTTCGATCTGAATGAAGTGCAGGTAGGTTGGGCGGTGTCCAGCCTGATCATCGGGTGTATCGTCGGTGCGGCCATTGCCGGTGTGCTTGGCGACAGGTTCGGCCGCAAGAAGGTGCTGATCATGGCGGCGATCCTGTTTATCATCAGTTCTGTCGGAACCGCGATACCGGAAACATTCGCCCAGTACATCATGGCCAGAATCATCGGCGGACTGGGGATTGGCATTACTTCTACATTATGTCCTCTGTATAACGCGGAGATCTCGCCGGCGAAGATGCGCGGACGTCTCGTATCCTTGAACCAGCTGGCAACGGTAACCGGCATCTTCCTCGTCTATTTTACGAATCTGGCATTACCTCGCTGGGAGATGACACCTGGGATGTGGAGATGGCCTGGAGGTATATGTTCGGAACCGGAGTTATCCTCGGCCTGGTGTTCCTGATCCTGCTGTTCTTCGTCCCGGAAAGCCCCAGATGGCTGATCAAGAAAGGAAGAGCGGCCGAGTCGTTGCCTATCCTGCTGAAAATTCACGGCGAAGAGCAGGCCAGACAGGAGGTGCTCGAGATCAAAGCGTCGTTCCAGCAAGCGAAGGGCACCTTCCGGGAGCTGTTCAGCCCCGCTCTGCGGCTCGCGCTCATCGTAGGGGTGGGCCTCGCCATCTTCCAGCAGGTGACGGGGATTAACGCCGTCATGTATTATGCGCCTGAGATATTCAAGGAAGCAGGCGCCGGCACGGATGCGTCCCTGATCCAGACGATCCTTGTTGGTCTGATCAATTTCCTGTTCACCATTCTTGCCATCTGGCTGATCGACAAGGTGGGGAGGAAGGCGCTCCTGCTGATCGGCTCCGCTTCGATGGCCGTATGTCTGGCCGTGATTGGCTTCGCCTTTCAATCCGGCGAGCCATCCGGCATGCTGATCCTGGTCTTTATCCTGCTGTATGTCGCATCCTTTGCGGTGTCGTTCGGACCGGTGGTATGGGTGCTCATCTCGGAGATCTTCCCGAACCACGTGCGCGGCAAGGTGACGGCGATCTCTTCGATGGCGCTATGGGCAGCGGATTATGTCGTGTCCCAGTCATTCCCGCCGTTGCTGGGATCGATCGGGCCCTCCTCGACGTTCTGGATATTCGGCGCCATGTCGCTGATCGCGCTGATCTTCACCTGGCGTCTCGTACCGGAGACCAAGGGCAGATCCCTCGAAGAGATGGAGTCCAAGTGGGCTGGCGGGAGCGAT
>Ga0207747_1001940_pt1 | contig 12653 bp, 11 predicted proteins | sample HigsolmetaGSP11D_FD_184839 | JGI IMG/M metagenome (GOLD analysis project Ga0207747, IMG submission 184839) | High solid enriched microbial communities from the Joint BioEnergy Institute, USA - SP1-1-D (SPAdes) | ecosystem: Engineered > Bioreactor > SSF (Solid state fermentation) > Aerobic >...
CCTCCAAGGTTCCTCGAAATCCACCCTGGAGCATAGATACACGCCATTTTGCGTATGAATGCCCGAAAATCCAGTCTACTCAAGGGATGACGGGCATTTCATTTACCTAGCAACTGTCGAACTCGGGCAAGCCGGAATCACCGAAATTTACGGCTCTACTCATATCTTCCGACATACGAGGGCCAAATTTTACATTTTGAATGGTGGAGATGCTTTTAAACCTTGCAACAAATACTGGGGCATAGCACGTTGGATATGGTGCGTCATTACGTCCGAATATTCAGGTCAGAGGTTCAGCAGCAACACCGAAAGTTTAGCCCGATGGAGTAATATGAGGATTTTTTCGCAGTTTGCTGTTTATGCAAAACAAGGAGCCCACTTTAAGGGTTCCTTGTTTTTTCGGTAAAGAGCTTCATCTCGTCTCAAATTCGGCAATAAACTTGTCCAAATCGAGATTTTTCATCTTTTTCCCGCAGCAAAACTTGTATTTATCGCCGCTGCCGCATGGGCATAAATCATAGACACTGGCCGGGCTCATTTTTTCTTTCAAGGCCCTCTTCAAGTCGGTCAAATCCTCGGTAAATTCGAAACCCATGATAAACTTCCAACCGAAATGGTCGCAGATTTGAGCAACCTTCCGCCCTTTCTCTTCCGTTTTCACCTTTACGATAATGGGACGCTGGTCCGAACCGAGTGGAAGCATCATCATTCTCCTTTTCTTAAAAAAGATATCCGCGTTCAACCCAATATAACCAATCATCCATGGGGCCGACTGCGTTGACTCGTCTGCCTCGATCGGCTGCAATTGGGCCAGCGGCACAGCAAGCTTGCGGCTCTGCCGTTTCACTTGAACCCACATGCTGTCCAGGCATTCGTTCTCAGGAGCCATGTTCAAAACGACAACCTTTTCCTCCCGCTTGCAGCGGGGACTTGGCTTCAACGTGCATGCAACGGGCTGCGAAAGGAAACTGAAGGTTTTCATCCAAATCATAGTACCCGCTCATAGCTTGTTCTCTTCCGCGCCATATGCATCCATTATAATCTCCGTAGCAACTCTCTCTTCCCGTTCATCCTCTTTCGCCCTGATACCCGCACAGCATTCCCCCCTGTCGCCCAACAACATGCGGTCCGCTAATCATATCTTTTCCTCTACGGAATAAATTCGGCCTTGTTCAGGCAAGCCCTTGTCCTGTCGAACGAGCACGGGCATAATCCATATCAGCTTCCGTTCTTTCAGTTCCGGGCCGCATGCCTGGTTCCTCCAATGGCCTCTTCTCCAATGCGCAGCCAATTCCCGGCCGGTCGGAACTAGGGTGACCCGATCGCTCGCCGTATGTTTCCCGCAAAACTTCACCTTGCTGTAGCCTCTTGAGAGCAATTCGGCAAGCGCTTTTTGACGGCTGCTTTTGTTTGTCGCTTTGTTCAACCTCTCGAGCAGTTCCTTTGGCGTATCGTCAGGCCACCGCTCTTCGGTATCGTCCATATAAGAGGCGATATAGCAGAGGCCGTTGATCACCAGCCGAAGCGCTTCCTTGAAGACGTCAAATCCTTCCCGGATTTCAGCCGCGTCCAGCTTTGACGAGCGATGCTTGTTGTCGCGCACTTCGATGGACCGGCCTTCGATTTCGTATACGCCCGATTGATCGGGCATTTCGCTCCTGTCACGGGATTGGATTTCTTTCTCCAGCGCCTCCGTTGCAACGGTTGCCACCGACTCTTCCGGCCTGTCCAACGCAAGCGGCAAGTAATAGTATCGGTCCGGATGGGTAATCCAGTTGGTCCGATCCCGGTAATCCACATCATGACGGATCGTCGAAAGGACGATTTGCAGCGGCATATTGGGCAGAACGGATATATACGCCCCATCCACAAAACTCCCTTCTCCCCACAAATCCAGATCCGTTTGTTTCCCAAAGCTCATATAAAAGGATTTGTAAGGGAAAGAGAGCGCAGACACCGGCACCTCGTCAATATCGGTCTGCCTGAATTGTTCGATCATCTCCGGTTCGAAATGAAAGATATTCCGTCCGTGCACGGCAAAAACCGCATGGTGAATGGCATAACGAATTTCTTTGGAAATGAGGCGTGTGTCGGCAGGCCTCTTGTCAAAGGGCAGTTCGCTTACATCTTCGTTATACTTTTTCATGATCAACCTGGCTGCCTCATTAAGCTGCTCCAAAGAAGGCATTCCATCGGAAACGTGATTTCTGAAGTAGTTTACAAGCTGCTTGGTAAAAGGTCTCGAATGCCTGTACCGTTCCGGATGGTATCGCAACATCCTGTCTCCTCCCGTTCTTCCTGATTAGAAATCATTGTCGACATCTTCCTCAAAGCCGATCCCCATGCGTTCCAGCCATCGCTTCTCCCGACATTCCGGACAACGCTTCGGATCGTCCCATCCGCGTTTGGCAAAATATTTTTGCTCCGATGCTTCGAAAATGAACCGATTGCCGCATTCCCGGCATTTGAGCCGAACCGGTTCGTAAATTTCAAGACTCGGCGCTGTCAGATTCAACTCCTTACGCCAGGCAAGCAATACGCTTTCTTCACAACGATTCCACAGCACTTTCAATGCGGGAGCGAGAAACAAGCGCTTGTCGAAGCGAAAACCGCGAATGTTTCGCAAGTGAGGAGTCTTGCCGCAGTCCGTCGCATCGCAAGGATAGCGAGCGGGGCACTCGCGTTTGTGACAAATTCGGCCAAGGTACTTCCTGTCCTTGTGAAATACGAATACTTCCCAGGCATGCGTAGCGGATGAGATTTGCCGGCAAAACCGGGCAAGTTGCGGAAGCTCGTCCGGATTCGACAAAACGACCGCCAGATCAATGTCGCCGGGATAGGGATCGCCGGCTGCCATCGACCCGCACAGGACCACTTCCTGGACCGAGGCCAGCTTTTTCGCTTTATTGGCAAACTCCTGCGCCGCTTGAGTAAACCGAATATAGTCACTCATACATGCTTCATTCCTTTAACGAGAATTCCAAATGACAAGGCTCGTTTCAACAAACTTTATCGATTTCATAATCACCGGAATCGTCAGCTTCGCCCGTCAAACAAGTAAAGCATGAATGCCATCCTGCAATAGCGGTTCCAATCGCCCAAATCGGTTGACCGCATTGGCCGCAGCAAGCTCCATTTTGTTTCGCGGAAACGGAGGCTTTCAGGCTTGCGATTCGATAGATATCGGAACCATTAAAGCACACCTCACTGACTTATCTATGGTTGGACGACAACCTGCTTCATCATCTCTTTTTTGTTCCTTTGGCCGATGCGCCCGATGAAAAAATCCCCGATCTATGCATGGCCTCGGAAACTTCGCTTCTGAAAGCGGTATGCCGTGGATATTTGCTTCTATATTTTTCAATCAGATTGGCGCCAGCTTGCTTCTCTCCCCTGTTCGCCAAAGTCTCGGCCATCGCGACCAACAGCCCCGCCGCTTTATGATAGCTCCCCCGATGCTGGTTGCCCACGATCGCGTCCACTCTTTTTCCGACCTCGTCCATGCACCATTTCAAAAAAAACGGCTCCTGCCCTCCGATCAGCGCCATCGTTGGTATCGTATGTTCGATAATGTTCCGATACTTCCCGATATACTCCGCCCCGCCATGAGCGCTTGTTTGCCCGATCGCATCCTCCCATTGCTGGAGCAGAACGTTCGCGCCTTCTCCCCCTTTGGACAACACCATCATCAGATAAGCGACCATTACAGGCTTAGGGTTGTCGCTGTTGCTCCATCCGAGCGAACCCGCCTTGCGACAATGTTCAAATACATCCTCGTATTTTCCCGCTAAAAGCAACGCATTAAAAAAAACGCCGTCTCGCACGCAAGCCATATGCCGCTCGCGATTGTAGCCATTGTTCGAGAGTGCCTCGCCGCTCCGTCGAAGCTCCGCTATCCTCCGCTCGGCTTCCTCGCGTATCTCTTCAAAGCATCCGCATTCAATTGCCGTCGTATACAGATCAACCAGACGTTCCATGGAAGGCGACGAGCAAAAGCTCTCTTTGTGCCCCTCCAACTTTAACTGCGGGTCGTCCCGACTCTCCCCGACGTTCGCAATGACATCCGCGATCTTCGCTCTCACGGTGTAGTCGCGTGGAATCCTGCCCAGCCCTTCTCGGGCCACCCGGATGACAGCATCCGTGTCGCCTTCCGCCTCAAGAGCCTTTATCCAGTCCATATAGGCCAGTGGATATGTTGCCGCATATTCCCTTGCAAACTCGGCAATCGCCGGCACGCCGCCTTTCATGAAAACCGCTTCCCTGAGCCACTCGCTGACCTGCCAGTGATGTTGATTTTTCAAAAATTCAATCCAATCCGCCAAAAAAACGTCAAAATCCGGCAGCGAAACGTCTAATGCACCGGTCATGCTTTTTAATGTAATGCCTGAACCCAGATACCTGTATTTTATCATGGCATCGTATAGCGAAGCCGGCCGTTGTTCCGGAGCCGAATTCATATAGACACAGCGGAGAAAAAGGGCAATCTGCTCGTCCAGATCGACCTCCAGCATGTTCGCGTAGTCCGCGCCGGGAAGATGTCCCGGTTCCTCGCCCGTCTCCAGTATGCCGAACAGCTTCAGATAAGCTTCTTCAGCCGACTCGTAATCCCCTTGCAACAGCAAGCTTCTCGTTTGCAGGAAAAAGCCGTCCATTTCCCGCGCCCAGCTTTCATCGCCCCAGTCCCGCTCTTCATGGATATCCTCATCCCACCCCCATCCGTCGCAATAATCGCCATCTTCCACTCTTTGGGCAAAAGCTTCGATCTCCTCAATCAGTCTGGTCGCATCTGGAAGAGCTTCTTGTTTCCTCCGCTCACGGGGGATCAATTTGTTCAGAAACGCTTGCCTTGCGGATGAAGGCTCCTCACTGGCCCAGTACAAGATCAGGTCCCGGAAATCATCTGCCGTAAACCGGCTTATACGCATCCGTACCTCTTCGATAAATTCCTTGTAGTTCAGTGCAGCCATGCTCAGGCTCCTTTCTTATATGCTCGTCCGTACGGATATGCGCTGGAGGCGGCGGAGATCATCGCCCTGTACGGGTACCGCTGATAGTCATATTGTATCAAATAAAGCCACCAACATCGATCGTTGAATGGCTTGAGCTTTTATTCATGCTTGTCTTAAATCATATGTTTAGCATCGGAAGACCATATTCACTTTGAACAAATACCATGTCCGAATCACGTGAAACCAAAGTTAATCGATGCTCCAAAGCTGTGGCGATGATCAATGCATCCGGAGTTTTCAGTCTTCGTCCCTTGGCTTTTTGATCCCGACGGATTTTCCCCGCTAATCGTGCGATTTCGGAGTGAACGTGCAGGCATCTGCGTGGATTAAAAAGCTTGACACCCTGCAGCTCATATTCGGAACTTAATCCGCTGAAGACCTCGCACTCCGAGATAACAGAAAGATAAATCGGCTCAAAACCGAAATCAGTGCTTGACTAATTGATCGAAAGGTGAAAATGGAAAAACATCTGCTAATCCTGTATTGTTGTAAGTCCTACCAAACAACAAAAGGAATAGACAGATGCAGACTCAGTATATCAATGAAATGCTTGACTTACCAGAGCTAACGATCACCCGGATTCTGTCCATCGATGCCGATGAACTTCATATAGAAGCCCTACCGCTTGGCGACAAGCAGTGTTGTCCATGCTGCGGGTCCGATCAGGATGTCATCCGTAAAGGAGCCAATGACAGGCGAATCGTCCGCCATCTTTCCGTCTTCGAGAAGCAAACCTACCTGCACGTGCCGTCGATTCGGATGTATTGTACACGCTGTGAAGCCGGGTTTGTTTGGGCGTACGAATTTGTCGGTCCCAAGCAGCGCTACAGTCGGCTCTTTCGCTCTCGTACGGTCGAACAAGCTCTCGGGTCCACGGCTGCGCACAGCGCTCGGATGCAGCAGGCGCCGGCCAGTACCGTACAGCGCATGCATAACGAGGCGGTTCCGGTGGAGTCCGAGCGGATTTATGAACGCGTTTGGGAAGAAGCGAATGAAACGACAGGCTTGGTTCTGGGAATCGACGACTTTGCCATCAAGAAAGGCCACACGTATAACACGGGCATTCACAACCTCAAAGGTGAGACGATGCTGCCCGGTCGAAAGCTGGAGGACCTGCGGGCGTATGCCCAAGGGCATCCCGGCTTCCTGCTGTTGAACCCGAAGGCCGTGGTCATGGATTTAGCCCAGACGTATCACACGTGGATCGTCCAAAGCGCCCTGAAAACCATGCGCAACTGGAAAGAGGAAATCGTGAACTACCATCAATGCCGCTGGACTAACGCGACCGTAGAAGGCCGCCACAATCGTATTAAAGCTTTTCAGCGCCGCCATTACTTTACGCGAAATCGTAGCCGTTATAGAGCAGGTATTCTCATCGAATGCAACCGCCATCGGATGTTAGACTGATCGTCAAGTACTGATTTTGAGATTGAGCCGATAAATCCTCTTCTTTTCCTCGTTCGCTTTCCGCACAAAAGCCAATGCTGCTGCTTCGTTCGCCAATCATGCAATCGCAATATTGGTGTCCAATAACTAGGGCTTGCTGAACAAATCAAAAATTTAACAGTAACAAGGGTTTGGCGCCTCTTTTGTCGAATTTAGGTGCAAGGAAAACGAGGGCTAACCCGTGAAAAACCTTGCACTTGGAGGCGTCCGAATTGTATCAGCGAACCGAAAGCCAGATGATCCTGCCAGGCGATTTCTTCCTGCCATTCGGCGGAAAACTCGCCGAAGATAACCGTTGGGTGCTGCTCGCCCAAATGATTCCGTGGTGGAAGCTCGAAGAGAAGTACGCCAAGAACTTCAAGAAGAGCCTCAAGGGTCAAAAGGCCGTATCGATCCGCGTCGCACTTGGCGCTCTCATTATCCAGGAACGGCTGGGCACCGACGACCGCGAGACGCTTCGGCAGATTCTGGAGAACCCGTATCTGCAGTACTTCCTTGGCTTGCCGGAATACCAATACCGCCGTCCGTTTCATCATCGCTTATGACCCACTTTCGCAAGCGGCTGGGCGGCGAGATCATCGATGAAGTGAATGAGTGGATCGCACTCGAAGAATCGCGCAATAACAGCGAATCTCCAGATCAATCGGACGACGACGATGATCCAAGCGGCGGAGCTGACGCGCACACATCCGATGAATCGGCAGAACCGCTGCCTCGGCAGATGGAACTGACGAACGAGGGTGAACTGCTGCTGGATGCGACCTGCGCGCCGGCGGACATCGCCTACCCGACGGATCTGTCTCTTCTGAATCAGGCCAGAGAAAAGCTGGAGCAAATCATCGACATCCTGCATGAACCGGAACGCGGAAAGACTCGCAAGCCAAGAACATACCGGGAGCGTGCCCGCAAAGCCTATCTGGCGGTTGCCAAGCAAAGGCGCGTGAAGCCGCGCACGATGCGCAAAGCAATCGGCAAGCAACTCAGGTTCGTTTCCCGTGATCTGCGCATCATCGCCGAACTTGCTTCCACGGGCGGCCTGACGCGGCTGCCACGCCGCATGTACAAGGAACTTCTGGTCATTCAGGAATTGGTTCGCCAGCAGCAAGCGATGTACGACAAACGTACGCACAGCGTACCGGATCGGATCGTCAGTATCGCGCGGCCGCACGTGAGGCCGATCGTGCGCGGCAAAGCCCGCGCGAACGTCGAGTTCGGGGCGAAGCTGGCGATCAGCGTGGTGAACGGCTACGCATTCCGGGAGCAACTGTCCTGGGAGAGCTTCAACGAAGGTCAGACGCTGCAGGCCGCAGTGGAACGCTACCGCGCCAGGTTCGGCTATTATCCCAAAGCGGTGCTGGCCGATCAGATTTACCGCACGCGGGACAACTTGCGCTTCTGCAAGGAGAAGGGAATTCGACTGAGCGGACCGCAATTGGGGCGTCCGTCATCCGCCGATCAGCAGGAGCAGAAGAAAATCGCCAAAGCGGAAGCAGCCGCGCGCAATGCGGTGGAAGGCAAGTTCGGTGAAGGCAAGCGCAGCTATGGGCTTGGCCGTATTCGAGCGCACCTTCAGACGACCAGCGAGACCGTAATCGGGCTGCAACTGCTGGTGATGAACCTCGAAAAGAGACTCCGGGTTCTCTTTTTGCCCGTTTTGCAATGGCTATTGTCGAGGCTCCCAGTTCGTTTGCTCGTGTCACCGTAAAATGTGACCCGTTCAGCAAGCCCTAACTAACCATTCCCGACAGGGCAATCGCAATAGACATTTGTGGCGGCAAGGGAAAGCACCTTAAATAAATAATCATTGTCCCATCCGCACATTTTTCGCTTCGCCGCTATGCCGCATTTGGCGGATGTTTCTAGCTTCAACAGGTTCAGGGCGATGTGACGAAGTACGGCGGCGTTTTCAGCCGCATGATTGATCCGAATGCGCAGCTGATCTTCACGAAACGCCATATCCAGCACCCAGTGCAGGCTGTTCTCAATGCCCCAGTGGCCACGGATGGCCCGCGCAAACTCATGGACGTTGGTATCAAAACTGCAAATGTAATAGCGTCGCTCGGTCGTCACTCGATCCTGAATATGACGTTCTGCTTCGACCATGCCGATCCCGTTCAAGTCGCGCCACTCATGGTCTTGCGAAATAGAGGACGACGAAGGGCAGAGCCAGTACCGGCGGATTTCCACTAGGCCATGCCCCTTCTCCACGGTCTTGCAGTATTCGTGAGGGATATCCCGGAACTCGCTCTGGCGGGCATCGTCAAAGAACACCTGTACGTCTTCCTGGATCCGGGATTGGTTACCTTTGAGCCCAATTACATAGTCAGCTTCTCGTTGGCGGATCTTCTCTACGATGTCTTTTTGGCAGCCCATCGCATCGATGGTGACGATACAACCTTTCAACATCAGATCATCCAGTAGCTTCGGAATCGCTGTAATTTCGTTGGATTTCTCGTCGATGCTGCGCTGGGCCAGCACGACTCCATTCTCCGAAGCCCAAGCGCTCACCAAGTGCAGCGGATTCTGTTCATGAAGCCGGTCATGCGAACGACGAGAGGTTTTTCCGTCGATCGCTATAATCGCTCCTTGACTCTCCTGATGCAGCGATTGCGTCCAGTCGCGAAACGCTTGTTCAAACGCCTGCGGAGCCAGCAGGGAGAAGACACGACCGAACGTATCGTGAGACGGAATGCCGTGAGGCAGTTCCAGGAATTGAGAGAACCACGCTTGCCGCAGTTTTCCCGAACCGTTCGATCTCTGCCCATCCATCCGCTCCGCAGATCGTCGCGGTTAAGGCGATGATGATGATGTTGTCTATCAGGTTGTGTACCTTTCGGTTCCCGGTTCGGGGATCGGGTAGTATCGAAAAAGCTTCGATCCATTCGTTGTTCATACTGTGTTCTCTCCCATCAGTAAGTAATATCACTGATGGGTTAGACTTCACTTCGCGGAAAAGTTTTCCTAATGCGATTGCCCTGCCATTCCCGTCCATTTTACGAGTCCCATTCCTCACGCATTCGACTTACTTCATCCTGTAGTTCTTTGGCCCGTTCAGGAGTCAGTATGCCTGCAGATTCAAGAATATCATCGATCGAATACTCATCTTCCAACTCGATCGTTTCGCTATCCAGATCAATGGTTACTTTACGATCCGTTATGTTTAACTTGGCCAGCAAAATCTTGAATTGTTCAGCCGTTTCCTTGTCCAGCTTTTTCGGGATCATGTCCGAGCACCTCCGGTACGCAACAAAAGCCCCAAGTACAAGTTATCCTTAAGAGCTTCGTTACGTATTTGGTGCCGGTGAGAGGACTCGAACCTCCACTGCCTTGCGGCAATTCGCTTTTGAGGCGAACGCGTCTGCCAATTCCGCCACACCGGCATAACTTTGATTATAACACAAATTGAATCATACTGTCCACAATAAAGTTATTACGGATTTTTACACCCAAACAACTTGACTCATTTTTCATTTCGAGGTAATGTCGACACACCAACCGCGCACAACTCCACCTCGCAACGTCGCGACAAACGCGAGGTGAGTCAAAAGCGGTTGAAAATTACGGAGTTTGGCGAGGTCTAACCGAGAAAAGCGAGGTCGACTTTTCGCAAACCCCTTATCTATCAAGGCGTCCCGGCATTTCGCGCGAACCAAAACCGCCTCGTACAATTTTGAGTCCGCCGCGTCTGCCATTCCGCCACACCAGCTGATATTCTATTTGTCCAACTTCTCTTGCGCCTGATGCGGGGCATCAGCAATAAAAAAATGGCGTGCCCTAAGAGATTCGAACTCCTGACCTTTTGATTCGTAGTCAAACGCTCTATCCAGCTGAGCTAAGGGCACACGATGCCGAGGACCGGACTTGAACCGGTACGATAGTCACCTATCGAAGGATTTTAAGTCCTTTGCGTCTGCCTATTCCGCCACCCCGGCGCAAGGAATGGTTAGTGGAGGCGCCACCCAGATTCGAACTGGGGATAAAGCTTTTGCAGAGCTCTGCCTTACCACTTGGCTATGGCGCCGTAAGAAAGAATGGAGCGGACGACGGGATTCGAACCCGCGACCCTCGCCTTGGCAAGGCGATGCTCTACCCCTGAGCCACGTCCGCGTATAATGAGAGCTGGGGATTCAGGATTCGAACCTGAGCATGACGGAGTCAAAGTCCGTTGCCTTACCGCTTGGCTAATCCCCAATGTGATATTGATGGGGCGATCGATGGGAATCGAACCCACGAATGTCGGAGCCACAATCCGATGCGTTAACCACTTCGCCACGACCGCCACAGGGGCAGCAGGAATCGAACCCACACTAACGGTTTTGGAGACCGCTGTTCTACCTTTAAACTATGCCCCTAAGAGTATAAATGGTGGAGGCTGATGGATTCGAACCACCGAACCCGTAAGGGAACAGATTTACAGTCTGCTGCGTTTGGCCACTTCGCTAAGCCTCCACGTCATAAGAAACATACCCAATTCTCATGGTGCCGGCGAGAGGCTTGAACCCCCAACCTACTGATTACAAGTCAGTTGCTCTACCAATTGAGCTACACCGGCTTATTAGGATGTGTAAGATGTTTCCGCATTTATCCGGTGTGCTGCTTCGGGGGAGTGAACCGCTTGCGGTGAGATTCCTTTGCGCCACCTGATGGTGGCTCGGGACGGAATCGCTTGTGCTCCGAGCGGTACTTCTCTTTGGTGTTACTTCGAGGAGTGAACCGCTTGCGGTGAGATTCCTTTCTGCCACCTGATGGTGGCTCGGGACGGAATCGAACCGCCGACACGAGGATTTTCAGTCCTCTGCTCTACCGACTGAGCTACCGAGCCGCAGCACTTATTATAACACAATTACGGCTGTTGTAAACTGTATAAGATGGCGGAGCCGACGGGATTCGAACCCGCGATCTCCTGCGTGACAGGCAGGCATGTTAGGCCTCTACACCACGGCTCCACACAATTGCGGGGGCAGGATTTGAACCTGCGGCCTTCGGGTTATGAGCCCGACGAGCTACCGGACTGCTCCACCCCGCGACGTTAAGATGATGGTTATCTCAAGATACGCTCCGAGGGGTGAACCGCGAAGCGGTGAGATCAAGTGGTGGACGCTGACGGGATCGAACCGCCGACCCTCTGCTTGTAAGGCAGATGCTCTCCCAGCTGAGCTAAGCGTCCAGGAAAGTGACCCGTAGGGGATTCGAACCCCTGTTACCTCCGTGAAAGGGAGGTGTCTTAACCCCTTGACCAACGGGCCATATGTACTGGCGGAGAGAGAGGGATTCGAACCCTCGAGACGCGTTAACGCCTACACGATTTCCAATCGTGCTCCTTCGACCACTCGGACATCTCTCCAGTGGCTCCCCGAACAGGACTCGAACCTGTGACAACTCGATTAACAGTCGAGTGCTCTACCGACTGAGCTATCGGGGAATATCCATACCGATGCTTGCAGCTTCGGTAGTTGTTCGTGATGAGTTATTCAGTTATGTATGAGGCTGAGCGTTGACGTCCAGACTCATATGGATCAGGATTGAGGCTTGGCAACGTCCTACTCTCCCAGGACCCTTCGGTCCAAGTACCATCGGCGCTGGAGGGCTTAACGGTCGTGTTCGGGATGGGTACGCGTGGTTCCCCTCCGCCATTGTCACCAAACCATATCCTCAGGGATCGCTCCCTGAAAACTGGATAGCATACTCACGAAGCCTTTCTCACATCCACCCTGGATAAGCCCTCGACCGATTAGTATTCGTCAGCTCCACGTGTTGCCACGCTTCCACCTCGAACCTATCTACCTCGTCGCCTACAAGGGGTCTTACTTACTGGGAAATCTTATCTTGAGGGGGGCTTCACGCTTAGATGCTTTCAGCGCTTATCCCTTCCGTACTTGGCTACCCAGCGGTGCTCCTGGCGGAACAACTGGTACACCAGCGGTACGTCCATCCCGGTCCTCTCGTACTAAGGACAGCTCCTCTCAAATTTCCTGCGCCCGCGACAGATAGGGACCGAACTGTCTCACGACGTTCTGAACCCAGCTCGCGTACCGCTTTAATGGGCGAACAGCCCAACCCTTGGGACCTACTTCAGCCCCAGGATGCGATGAGCCGACATCGAGGTGCCAAACCTCCCCGTCGATGTGGACTCTTGGGGGAGATAAGCCTGTTATCCCCAGGGTAGCTTTTATCCGTTGAGCGATGGCCCTTCCATTC
>Ga0207747_1001946_pt1 | contig 12601 bp, 12 predicted proteins | sample HigsolmetaGSP11D_FD_184839 | JGI IMG/M metagenome (GOLD analysis project Ga0207747, IMG submission 184839) | High solid enriched microbial communities from the Joint BioEnergy Institute, USA - SP1-1-D (SPAdes) | ecosystem: Engineered > Bioreactor > SSF (Solid state fermentation) > Aerobic >...
TTCACGCCGCAAATTCTCGATATTCTCGCCCGGCACCGCGTCCGGGCGACATTCTTTATCGTCGGCAGCCGCGCCCGGGCGCATCCGGAGCTTGTCCGGCGGATCGTGCGGGAAGGCCACCTCATCGGCAACCACTCCGATACGCACGCGCTGCTGACGAACAAGACGGCGGCCGGGTTCGAACGGGAGATCCGGCGCACCGACCAGACGCTGCTTGCGATCACCGGCAGGAAGCCGCGCTTCATCCGGCCGCCGTACGGCCGGCGCACCGACCAGACGCTGCTTGCGATCACCGGCAGGAAGCCGCGCTTCATCCGGCCGCCGTACGGCGAAATCTCGCCGAAGCAGACGGACTGGACGGCGCGGCGCGGATATATCGTGGTGAACTGGAATGTGGACGCCGTCGACTGGCGCAATACCCCCAGCCGGACGATCCTCGCGAACGTCCGGAAGCAGCTTCGTCCCGGCGCCATCATTCTGCTGCATGCCGGCGGCGGCCGCGGTCAGGATCTGTCGGGCACGATCAACGCGCTGCCGCGGCTGATCGCCATGCTGAAAAAGCAAGGCTACCGGCTGAACACGCTCGACGAGTTGCTCGGCCAGCGCGGCTACAGAACGTAAACCGTAATATACTGGACGCCGAACTTCATCGCCTTCGCGCGGCTGTCCGGCACGAAGATGTCGACTCGGTTCCCCTTGATCGCGCCGCCGGTATCCCTGGCGATCGCATACATGCCGCCCTGCGGCAATCCGTCATAGTCATAGCCGGTAATGTACAGCTTCGATCCGAGCGGAATGACATCGGGATCGACGGCGACCGTGCCGAGGCTCAGCGGATTGCCGAAGTAATCCACCGCTCCCCACTTGCCGTTCTCCTCGGCCGATGCCGTATAGGCCGTCGCTTTCACCTGGATCGCTTTCCGGTATGTCTTCGGCGTCTCTCCGGCTTTGCCTGCGGCGAAGGTGGAGACCGCCTCGGAAGCGGAACCGGTTGCGGCGGACCTTGCAACCGCGTTTGTTCCGGAAGACGCCGCCGCTGCCGCACCGGAGGCCGTGCTCTTGTTCCCGGCATCCGGTATGATCAATTTCAATCCCTTGTAGATGTTCAGCGGGTCGATGTTCGCGTTTGCCGCCATGAGCTTGTCCAGCGGCACGCCGAACTTCCCCGAAAGTTTCCAGAACGTGTCGTCGTCGCCCGCCGTGTAGACGGTCGCGGCGTCCGCGGCGCCCGGCGCGCCGGCCAGCAGCACACCGGCAGCGAGCAGCGCGGCCGAACCGCGGCGAATTTCCCGAAATTTCCTCTGCATCGCAATTCCTCCTCGAACACGAGGTTAGCACGGCGGCAAATGGCAATGTAAGCGGAAAGTCCTTCCACATTCGCGCCAACCCGCATCGGGAAGCGATTATGAGAATTCTTTCAGGATCCGTCTATACGTGAAAAGCCGGGCACGCCCGGCTTTTTCGCTTACTCCAATCCGATCCAGTCCTTGCCCGCGCGCTCCCGCCAGACGCGCCGGATCGCTTCGACCTGCTCGGCGGGCAGCGGTCCCTTCTCGAGCAGCTTCGCGTTCTGCGCCCAACGGTCCGGGTTCGACGTGCCGACGATCGCCGTATGCACGCCCGGAATCGACAGCGCGAACCGGAGCGCGATCCCGACCGATTCGTCGAAATCGCCTTTCAGAAAATCATAGTCCAGCACCTGAAGCCGCTCCCAATAAGGCACCGCATACGGGTCCTCCGGCCGCTGGCCCGTCCGCCAGGCGACATTCGCAACCGGCCGCTTCACGATCACGCCCATCCCCCGCTTCTGCGCTTCGGGAAGCGTCAGGTCGATGGCTTCCTGGTCCGCGATGTTCACCGATGTCATGAGCGAATCGAACACGCCGGTCTGCACGGCGTAAAGCGCCGCGTCGGAGTCGCCGCTGTATCCGATGTAGCGGGTTTTTCCCTTTTCCTTGGCCCGCCGGAGCACTTCGATGACGTCGCCTTGCTTCAGCACTTCGAGACTGCAGCTGTGCAGATGAATCAGATCGACATAGTCGGTCTTGAGCCGCTTCAGGCTGCGGTCAATGCTTGCCTCAAGCACCTCCGGCTGCCAATGCTCGCCCGGCAGGCCGGCGGTATGGCCGCATTTCGTGAACAGGTAGTAGTCGCTCCGGCGGTGCGAGACGGCCTGTCCGATCAATTCCTCGCTCGTCTTGTAGCATTCGGCCGTATCGATGACGTTGAGGCCCGCATCCAGCGCGCTTCCGAGCAATCGTTCAACCTCGGACACCGAAGCGCCCCTGAATCCGATCTCCGCACCTCCGAACCCCAGTACGCTGACCGTCATATCGGTATTGCCGTAGCGGCGCATTTCCATGCGTCAATCCCTCCTTGCCGCAGCATGTATTTACCCCGCCCATTATACCGCATTTCGGCGCGAGGCATATAGGACGGCTTTGACCAAAAACAGGACGCGCTTGAGCAAAATTCGGGAAGAAAAAACAGCATGGCGCATCTTAGGACTATTTTCCTGCAAAAGAAGGAATCTCCGCGCCGGTGTCGAATGTTAACATTCTGTCTGAGCCATTGTCGGAGGTGAATCATGAGACTGCTGCCTGGATGGTTTCGCAGACGATACACCCTGCTCATCATCCCCGAAGATTCCGACGCCAGCAGCAGAGTGCGTCTGACGATTGTGCCATTCCTGCTTGCCGGAGCCGTTTTCGGCTTGCTGGTTGCAAGCGCCATCATTTTGCTGGCACTGCGTTCGGCAGATGCGCTCCGCATTCAGGCGCTGCATAAAGAACTGGCGGAAGCCGCTGACGCCTATGAAGCATCGCTCGCAGACCGCGAACAGTCGATCGCCCTGCTCAAGTCCGAAGTGCTTCGGCTGACCGAGGAAGCCGGCGCCGTAAGGCAGAAGCTCGAAGAACTCGACAAGCTGGAAGCGGAGATTGAGGCCATCGTGGAGATCGCGCTGCCGGGCGAGACGAACAGCCTTGCTTCTACATCCGCCGGCAGGAAAACGGCCGTCACGCCGCTCTCTTATGACGTCGGTGTGGGCGGCGAGAACCATCCCGTCGACGAGGACGGCCTGACGGAAACCGAAGGCTACGGAAGCGTCAGCCTGATGACTTCATTGAAAGATGAAGCGGAGCTGCTCCGCGCCCGCCTGGCCGCGAAGAAAGAAGAAGCGGACCGCGTGCTGGACAAGCTGCGGATGCTGCCGATCGCATGGCCGACGGACAGCACCCGCCTCACGTCCGAATTCGGTCTTCGGTCCGATCCGTTCACGAGGCGGCTTGCGCGGCACAGCGGCATTGATCTCGGCGGCAATTCCGGCGACCCGGTCTACGCCGCCGGCGGAGGCACCGTGATGGAATCGGACTACAACCAATCGCGCGGCCATTATATCATCATCGAGCATGAATCCGGTTATAAGAGTGTTTATATGCATTTGCGCAAACGGCTGGCCAGCGCCGGCCAGAAGGTCGAACAGGGCGAGAAAATCGGCCTGCTCGGCTCGTCCGGACGGAGCACCGGTCCGCATCTGCATTTCGAAATCTGGAAAGACGGCCAGGCCGTCGATCCGCTGCCTTACCTGCAGCTGTTCAAGGAGGAGAAGTCGTAATGTTCAAACCAGGCAAGTCCAGGTCCGATGCCGCCGCGACGGACACCTATATCGGGCCGGGCAGCGCGTTCGAAGGCCGGCTTGAGTCGGACGGCAGCATTCGCATCGAAGGCCGCGTGACCGGTCGCGTGAACAGCAAAGGCGATGTCTCGATCGGCGACACGGGCGTCGTCGAAGCGGACATCACGGCGCGCAACATCGTCATTGCCGGAACCGTGAAGGGAAACGTGCAGGCCACCGAGAAACTGACGATCAAGCCGAAAGGCACGCTGACCGGCGATATTCTGACCGCCCTGCTCGAGATCAACGAAGGCGCCCGTTACGAGGGCACCAGCCGGATGATGCCCGCTGCCGGCGCTGCGTCCGAGCAAGGCCGGGACGAGCAAGGCCGCAACGGAGAGAAAAAATCCGCCCAGAAGCCGGACGGAGAGAAGCGGCAGGAACAAGCCCGCGCGCAGGAGCAGCAGCGCCAGGAGAAGCGCACCGGCTGATGAAATCCTTTCCGGCCGCATAACGCCATGATTTCCGGTCGATACTAATCGGGTCTCTGCTTTCCCGGAGACAGCTCGATTGCATCGCAACCGGAGGCGATGGCCCTATGCGGCAATCGGAGGACAGGCGCGCGCCTGATCCGGAACGGAAGCTGCTCAGCATGTTCCCTGAAGCCGAAGTGTTCGACATTCTCGACGCGTTCGGCGATCCGGACGGCGAGTTCGCGGAGGAACCGGGGGAAGCCCGGCGAATTTCCTCATCCCGCGGCCGATCGAAGCCGGAGACGGATGCCGTCACGAATGACGGTCCGTTCCCCGACGTGCCGGACGCCGACGCCGTCGCGGCCGGAAGCCCGGTCGATCCGGTCTCTCCGCCCGACGAGTTTCACGGCACCGATCTGCTGAACGGCGCCGTTCGGACAGCGGACGAAACAAGTCAGGACCGGTAGCGCCCGCAGGCGCATCCGGTCCTGAGTTGTTCATGGCGGGACCAAGCCGCCGCCGCGGCTTCCCGCACGGCCCGCTCGTCACACGCTCTTCTTCGTGTAGCGGTTCGCATACGACGATGCCGCGTAGGATTCGGGCTTCACCCGCGCCGCATAGACACCCATCGCTTCGACGCGGTCAATCATTTCCTTCACATAGCGCGAAGTCTTGTTGAGCGTCGGGTGCGTCCCGGCGTCGATGTCGATGAAATGCTCAAGCGCGGCTCCCTTGTAGATGTAGGGGAGCACGATTTCCTCCATTTTCCGCAGCGCATCCCCCATGAAATAACTTGCCACTTCCTGCGACAGCGTCGTCTCGTAAGAGAGCTTCTCCTTCAGCGAACGCAGTTCGCGCGGCACGATCGTCTGGCGATAGCATGCCCACGCCCCGCGACCGACCCGGCGAATGATGATGCCGGTTACGAACTTCGTGCTTCCGCGGTAAACCTGGCTGTCCGTGCCGACGATGAAATGATACACCGCCTTCGGATCTTTCGCCATGAAGGACAGAATGCGCGCCTGCACGTCGTCGAGGGACAAGCCGCACTCGGAAACGTTCTGGAACACAAGCTCATCTTGCAGCGGCTTGCGCGGTACTCGTGTCATCGGACTACCACCGCCTTGTGAGTCTCGGGAACGCTGGTGCGGAGAAGCTGCGAATATTATTGGATATGGCGGGATTCGTACGTCCCGTCTTCTTCAGTATAACCGATTTTGGCGCATGCTGCCTTCCATGATCCGCCGTTTGAACGGCGCCGCAGCATCAGGATCGGCCCGGCAGCCTGCGTTCGGCGAAGGCCGGACGGGGATGCCGGATCAGTCGCTTGAGGGAACGGAGAAGCCGCCTGCGCCTGCTGGAACGTGACGATGTGTACGGCCGGTCCTGCGGCTTCGCGGCGTAGGTTACGTTCGCATTCAAGCCCCTGCACCTCCTTCGATCCTGCGCTTTGTCTTTTATTATCCGTCAGAATCGCCGGTGGAACAAGACTTATTGCAAACGGAGATCTGCGATTAAAGGCCGTTTTCCCTTCATTCCGGCGTCCTGTGCGGACCGATGCTGCCAAATTTCTGCAACATTGCCGGTTTTGCTTGCGTCCGTATAGACAAACAACACTTGCCGCAACGGGGAGTCATTTCGTATTCGGGAAGGATGGGTGAACGGCAAATGAACAGAAGACGCAACGTTCTTCCGGCGATAGTGGCAGCGCTTGCACTGACCTTGACCGCGGTGCCGCATGCCATCGGCCAACCGGCCGATCCGCCGGATCGGCCCGCGCCCCGCGTCATGGCGGGCGGCGTGCCGCTCAAACTCGACCCCGCGCCGGTCTTCTCGGACGGCATTCTCCTGGCACCGGTCGGGCCGGTCGCGGAACTGCTGGGCGCGGACGTCGACGTCCGGACGGAGCTGAACGGAAAGCGCAGCATCATGCTCGTCAAAGGCGACCGGACGGCGGAACTGACGATCGGATCGAAGATCATGATCGTGAACGGCGTCGAAACGGAACTGCCCGCGGCGCCGGCATGGCGCAGCGGCACCGCGATGGCGCCGCTGCGCGCCGTCGCCGAAGCGTTCGGCGAATCCGTCGTCTGGGAAGCCGGCTCGAATACCGCGCACATCGGGCGCACACCCGAGCTGCCGGTCGTCGGTTCGCTGGAGAAGCTGCGCGAACTGCTGGCGGAGGCCGGGACGTCGATTATCCGGTTTCCCACGGCGATGGCCGTGCTCGGGGATGCAAGAATCGCGGCCGTAGTCGATCAAAAAGGCTCCGCCGATGCCTCAAGCGGCGCATCCCCGTCCGCGGGTGCCGGCTATGCGGGTGCCGACTATTCGAAGACGAATGTGCAGGTTGAAGGCGTCGATGAGGCGGATTGGGCGAAAACGGACGGCCGGTTCATCTATCAGCTCAGCGGGGGCCGCGTCCTGATCGCCGATATCCGGAATCCCGAATCGCCGCGGCTGGCCGCCGTACTGGACTACGCCGACGACAAGCACCGGTTCCGTCCGCAGGAGCTGTATGTCTCCGGCGGCAGGCTGGTCGTCATCGGAACGGCGTACCGGCAGAACGAGGCGCAGTCGGACCCGGCCTACGAAACGCAGCGGGATCTCGACGCGAAATCCAAGGAGATCATGATCTGGCCGCCGATTCAGGATCTGTCGTTCACCGCGGCCAGGGTCTATGAGCTGGATGGCAGCGGCGCGCCCCTCCTGGTGCGTGAACTGGAAATCGAGGGCCGCTATGTCACCTCCCGCATGGCCGGCAGCGCATTATATCTGGTGGCGAACAAGTACAACCCTGTCTATCCGCTTCTTGATCCCGAGACGGAACTGCGGCCGCAGGACTTCGAACCGGTATGGCGGGACACCGCCGGTTCGGATGAACCGAAGAGCATTCCGCTGAACCGGATTCACTATTTCCCGGACTCGCCGGAGAGCGGCACGCTGCTCAGCCGGAGAGCGGCACGCTGCTCATCGGCGCGGTCGATCTGGACGATTCCGGCGCGCCCATGCAGGTATCGGCCTATCTCGGTTCCGCCGGCACGGTCTACGCATCGGCGGAGAATCTGTACATTGCGGTTGCGAAGCACGACTGGCCGACGGATAGCTCCGGCGCCCCGAACCGGTCCGTTCAGCCGAAACTGCAGACGGATCTGTACAAATTCCGGCTGGACGGCGGCTCCGCAATCTATGCCGGCCAGGGCAGCGTGCCCGGTCATGTGCTGAACCAGTTCTCCATGGACGAATACGGCGGCCATTTCCGGATCGCGACGACTTCGGGCCATATGTGGGCGGAAGGCGATAATATTTCGAAGAACAATCTGTATGTGCTCGACGAATGGCTGAGGACGGTCGGCCGCCTCGAGGATCTCGCGCCGGGCGAACGCATCTATTCCGTGCGCTTCATGGGCAGCCGCGCATACATGGTCACGTTCCGCAACGTCGACCCGCTGTTCGCGATCGATCTGTCCGATCCGAAGCAGCCGGCTGTGCTCGGCCAGTTGAAAATCCCGGGCTACAGCGACTATCTCCACCCCTATGACGAAAACCATCTGATCGGGTTCGGCAAGGAGACGATCGAGATTGCGCCGCGCGACGGCCGCGGCGAACCGACCGCCTACTATCTCGGGATGAAGCTGTCGCTGTTCGATGTGACCGACGTGTCGAAGCCGATCGAGAAGTTCAAGGAAGTGATCGGCGACCGCGGCACCCACTCGGAGGTGCTGCAAGACCACAAAGCGCTGCTGTTCGACCGCGAAAGAGGGCTGATGGCGTTCCCGGTCGATCTGGCGGAGGTGAAAGAGGGGGCGCAGCGGGACGGCTACGACATCCCGCCGCACGGCGAATTCACCTGGCAGGGCGCCTATGTCTATCAGGTCGATCCGGAGAACGGGTTCAGGCTCAAGGGGCGGATCACGCATCTGTCCGAACAAGATCTGCTGAAATCCGGGCAATACGGATACGACTATACGAAAGCGGTGCGGCGGATTCTGTACGCCGGCGATACGCTGTACACCCTGTCCGATGCGATGCTGAAAGCAAGCGCGACGGATACGCTGGCGGAACGCGGAACGCTCCGCTATCCCGAGCCGAAACCGCCCGAAGCCATCGCCTACCCGGCTGATCCGATCCGCATCATGCGCTGAAATCCCCGCAACATGACAGCAGGGCTGCAATCCGGATGCGCGGCCATCGCGGCATTCGGAACGCAGCCCTGTTCGTCAGTTCGTAATCAGCAGCACAATGTCCTCGAACGAATCGCGGCCCTCGGCCGCCAGCTCGAGCAGGAAATCGACGCGGTAGCTGGAGACGAATTCATAGTTCTTCGTGTAGCATTGGACCAGTTCGACGGCCGTCTCCGGCGTCAGCTCCCCGCGATGCGCGGCGATGCCGGTCAGATGCAGCTTGATCATCGCGAAATCGACGGCAAGCGTCCGGTACAGCGTGCCGATGCGCTGACCGCTCCTCAGACCCGGCAGAAACGTGCCGTACACCTGATTGACCGCATAATTCTCGAAGAAATGGCCGTAGCGCGCGATGAACGGCGCCACATGCGCGGCGAACGTCTCCTCGTAATGACGGACGACCTGATCCGCGGCTTCGCTGCGCTGCGTCATGCCGCGCACATACTCGGCGACGCACCGTTCGTAGCGGCGGTTCCAGATCGTCCCTTCCAGCCGGCGCATCAGATAGCCGTTCAACATCCGGATCTGGAACGCCGTGTCGCGCGGGAAGGCGGCGTACTCGCGCAGATCCGGGTTGTCGGCGAGCCCGCCCGCCGCCTCGGCTTCGAAATCGGCAAGGAACGCCGGAATCGCCTCCGGATCGCCGACCGCGGCGAGGCGATCCAGCTCCTCGCACATGAGGCCGAGCAGGATGAGCCGATGCGGGAAGGCGTAGCGCCGCATTTTCAGCATGCGGATGATCGCGCCGCGGATCACCGCCGCATGCGGCATATGCCGCGCCGTGGACGGCGGACGGTTCACGCTCAGGTTCGGCGTGTGCACGTCGTCCGAGGTGACGAATTCGCAGGCGTCTTCATGGAGCAGCGCAAGCCGGGCCGCTTCCGGGCAGGAGAGCGCCGCCGAAATTTCGAGCGTGCCGCCTTCGGCGTTCACCTTGCGCGGATAAGTGGCGCAGGTCGCGCTGAGCATCGCTTCGCCGTGCTTCGCCTGGATCGTGCACAGTCCGTCGTCCCCGAGCATGGCGCAATGGCCGGTTGCGGGATTCAGCTCGAACGATGCGTAATCGCGGTCGGTGCCTTCCGTCTTCAAATTGAGCTTCGACAGAATGCGCCGGCGCTCATGCTCGTCCTCGATGGCGCGATACCGGTCATACGCCCGCCGGTCGACCGATACCGGTCATACGCCCGCCGGTCGACACTGATGCCCCACCACGCGCAGCATGTGTCTTCGCAGGCCGGCCCGATGCACCGGAACCGCTCCATGTAGCGCGGCATTTCATACCGTGTCTTCATGTCCTCTCCTCTTGCGATGCGAAGTAATCCTCCAGCCCCTGCGCAATCGCCCGTGCCGCCGCGAGCTGGTAGCTTTCCGTCCGCGCCAGCCCTTCGTCCCGCTCATTCGTCAGAAAACCGAGCTCGAGAAGCACGGCCGGCAGGCTGTTCTCGCGCACGACATGGAAATTGCCGAACGAGATGCCGTTGCTGGCGAGACCGAGCCCGCCTTCGGCCAGCCGATGCTCGATCGCGGCGGCCAGCGGCTTGTCCTTCCCGGCGCTGTAGTAGAATGTCAGAATGCCCGAAGCCTTCGTCTCGGCCGAGTTGTAGTGGATGCTGACGAACGCATCGCCGCCGGACCGTGCGGCGATCTCGACCCGCTCCTGCAGGGACGGCTTCTCTTCGTCCGCCGCCCGCGTCATGACGACAACGGCGCCGCGAAGCTCCAGCTCCCGCTTCAGCAGAAGCGCGGTGGACAGGTTCAGCGTCTTCTCGTATGTACCGTAGGTGGTGCCGATCGTGCCGGAATCGTTCCCCCCGTGTCCGGGATCGACGACGATGACCCGTCCCCGCAGCGCATCGCCGGCCGGCTCACCGTCCGTCCGAAATCCGATGTAGGCGGCCGCGATCCAGCCGGCCAGTCCGCTCTCCGTCTCGATGCGGTACCACTCGCCTTCGCTCGCGATCACCGACACCCGGTCGCCCCGGTTCAGATGGCCTTCGATCTCGTAGTCGGTCCCCGGCCCCGTCCGGACCCGCACGGCATCGCCCAGCACATGGCCGGTGCGCACGGCGTTATCCGCCGTCTCGGTCTCCACCGGCTTCCGGGACGCTGTGCCGCGGATGCCCCGGCCGATCGCCTTCGGATTGGACGGGGGCGGCGCGGCGTCCGTCAACCCGTCCTCATCCGGCCCGGTGACGGTGCCGTCATCCGCCGGCTGCAGATAGTCCGAATGCGCCCATCCGGTCAGTTCGCCCGCCCGGACCCGGAACCATTCGCCCGATTCTTCAAGCTTCTCCACCACCGCGCCCTGCTTGAGCTTTCCGATCACCGGCGCGGTGAGCGACGGCTCGCCGCGCACGTTGAGAATATCCGCCGTCACCGTGTAACGGGATACCGCCGCGGACGCGGAGTTTGCCGATGCCGGAGATTCCGCGCCAGGCGCCGCATCCGCCGGCAGCCCGAGAACGGCTGCAAGGCAGCAGGCAGCCGCAACAAGAAACACTCTGATCATGGACACCCCGCCATCAGTCGACAAAATGATAGCTCTATTATAGCAGTCCGCCTCCAAATTCCGCCATCATTCCGATAGAAATAGAATAAAAGTCGGCGGCCGCGGCCGGAGCGGGCGGTTTCCCGGCTGCCCCGGTTCCGCCCGCTTCGGACTACAACCGCCGATTGTAGAGATAGGTGCCGACCAGCGCGGCCGCTCCGACTAGCGACAGCGCACCGCCGATGGCGTATGCGTGGCCCGCGCCGAACAGCTGGATGGCGTAGCCGCCGGCGGCGTTGCCGACAAGGCCGCCCAGACCGGCGAAGGTGACCGCGAACGCCGACTGTCCGGTCGCCCGCAGCTCGGCGGGCACAATCGTCATCATATAATGAATGGTCGCCAGGAAGAACAGCGGGAACGTCGCGCCGTGCAGCACCTGGGCGGCGATCAGGACGGCCGCGCTGTCCGTCGCGCTGTAGATGAACCAGCGGATGGAATAGACGACCGCCGCGATGGTCATGATGCCGATGGCGTTCCATCTGCGGAACAGCCGGCCCGCGAACATCATGGCCGGTATGGTGCTCATCGTGCCGAAGAACCACGCGATGCCGATGTTCGATTCCGGCGCCTCAAGCTCCTTCAGGTAAAGCGACAGCATCGAATCGTTCATCCTGTGCGGAATGCCGACGATGAGCACGATGAGCAGCAGCCACAGCAGACGCCGCTGCATGAACAGTTTGCCGAGCGCCTTCAGATTGACCGGCGTCGGCGTCACCTTCGATTCGCGCAGCTGCAGCGCCGCCATGACGGCGATGACGCCGCACGACAGAAAAATGATCCACAGCTTGTCGATGCCGACCGCTTTGACGAGATATCCGACCGAAAGCGCCGACACGCCGACGCCGATTTCGCCCCAGACGCGCATGCGCCCGAACTCCCGGCGATGCTCCTGCGCATAGGAGAGGCTGAGCGCTTCGGCGAGCGGCCCGATCGGGCTGCAGAAGAACATGTAGCACGCGTACATCACGATGATGAGCAGCAGATGCTCCATGGCGAACAGGCCGGTGCTGGCGGTCAGGCAGCAGATAAGCAGCAGGAGCAGGATGCGTTTGACCGTTTTCTTCTTGTCGCTGATATATCCCCAGAAAGGCTGCGCGAAGATCGAGACCAGGGCGCCGACAGCCATGATGGTGCCGATCTGGCCGGCTTCAAACCCTTTGTTCATCAGATAAGGCGTCAGATAGAAGCTGACGACGCCGAACATGCCGAATACGATAAACATGAATAGCGAAATGCGAAACATGTCAAAAAGGCCTCCCGAAAATTGACGAACCTTGACGCATACAAGCTCTATCCTATCACAGCCGGTTTGATCGAAATAGTCAGCCATTTGATATTTCGGCTGAAAAACGCAAAGAAAAAAACGGGAGCATTGTCTCCCGTCCGCAGGGCGCCCGCCAGCGCCCATAAAGATCTTCCAAACAAAACAAAAGAGACTTCCGGCTTTTCCGCCGAAAGTCCCTGCATGAGGATTCGTCAGCCGAAAGGCGCCGGCGATGCGCGGCGAATCGCCATCGCCTTCACACCATCAATTCGCAGATGTCGTTCGCGAAGGCAACCGGATCTTCGACCGGCAAGCCCTCAATCAGAAGCGCCTGATTGAACAGCAGGTTCGTGTAGCGCCGCAGCGTGTCTCCGCCGGCCGCGTGGGCGCGCTTCAGCGACTCGTACACATTGTGGCCCGTGTTGATCTCGAGAATCTTGTCGGCCCGCACGTCCTTGCCGTGCGGCGTCTGGCGCAGCACCTTCTCCATCTCGATCGACAGCTCGCCTTCCGCGG
>Ga0207747_1001955_pt1 | contig 12520 bp, 8 predicted proteins | sample HigsolmetaGSP11D_FD_184839 | JGI IMG/M metagenome (GOLD analysis project Ga0207747, IMG submission 184839) | High solid enriched microbial communities from the Joint BioEnergy Institute, USA - SP1-1-D (SPAdes) | ecosystem: Engineered > Bioreactor > SSF (Solid state fermentation) > Aerobic >...
ATTACCCAAAACTTAGCGAAAATAAAAACAGCTTAGGGGAACCTCGAATTTCCCCTAAGCCATCCGATTACATATTACCAAATAATGTCACTAGAATTTATTCACCAACACCATTTGACAAAGAACCGTATTTTGCATTTCTGGAAATCCTTTGCGGGTTCAACTATAAGCAGTCAATTTTATTCATTTTTATTCAAAGCGGTTTGTTAATGTGCCGATGTCTTCAATGGAAATGCGCACTTCATCGCCAGATTTTAAGAATTGCGGAGGGTTCATCCCTTTTCCGACTCCTTTAGGCGTTCCTGTTAAAATCACATCCCCAGGCTCCAATGTTACATGATGAGAGATGATGGAAATTAACCGGTCAATTGGAAACATCATATCTTCCGTATTGCCGTTTTGGCGGACTTCCCCATTCACTTTTGTTACAATCGTTAAATTTTGAGGATTTGGAATTTCGTCTTTTGTTACAATATAAGGTCCCATTGGACAAGTCGCATCTAAACTTTTCCCTAAGAAATATTGCTGATGCCGAGCTTGAACATCGCGGGCTGTAATATCATTGGCAATCGTGTAGCCGAAAATATAATCATAGGCTAAATTTACAGGAATGTTTTTTCCCACTTTTCCAATGACAACCGCTAGTTCTCCTTCATAGTCAAGGGAATCGGTTTTGTCTGCGTGAATCGGCAGCACTTGATTATCAGCAGCAATTGCCGTCGGAGATTTTGTGAAAATGACTAATTCGGATGGAGCAGCTTCTCCTCCCATTTCCTTTGCATGTTCATCATAGTTTTTCGCTACACAAATAATATTTTTCGGTGTTCTTGGAATTGGTGCCAACCACTCTACTTCATGAAAGGATAATTTGAATTTTTCCGCTTGATCGGATTTTTCCGCTACTTCTACTAATCTACGAATCTTTTCAACAAAATCATAACCTAATGCAATTCCTTCAATAATCGTTTGCGGGAAGGATGGGAACACTTGAAAAGCTGATTGAATCGCCAACACATCCCAAACAGCTTCCTCTTTTTTTACCTTTGGACCGAATTTTACTTGATGATTGAATTTGAAGGATAAAATTTTCATTAGTAATAGCCCCTTTTCATTTTCACAAATTGTAATTCTAGTTATTAATACAATATTACATGAAAAAAAGAGTTATGGCTCAACTTTCTTTAATGTTTTTCCATAAGACAGCCGCTTGACAATATACTCCAGCGGACCTTGGCGGAACTTGATAAACCATAGTTCTGCAAATGCTGCCTGCACTACATAAATGCTGATGGCTATCACAATCCCCATCAGTACATCCACTTTGCCGTAAAGGCCAAAACCGTAATGGTAAAACAAAATCGTACAAATGATAGACTGCATGATATAAAGGGTTAAAGACATGCGGCCTGCTTTCGCAATCGGACTTAATATTTTCGGTACAAAGGGGATGAGGCAGAGGATAGCAATAGCGGATGCATATCCGACGGCAAGCATTGGCCCTCCTACATATACTCGAATATACTCCCATAAATAAGTCCGTGTTGTATGGAATGGAAAGCTTTTAAGGAAAAGCCCTCCTGCAATGCAAAAGACAGCAAGGAAAATCCACAATCCTTTCAATTCTTTTGCCCGTTCTACTAAACGCCACTTTGCCGCTGCTGCTCCAACCAACATATAAGGCAAGATTGTAAACAATGCACTCACCCACATGGCAGGAGACATCTGCACCGATAAATCTTGCAATCTTTGAAGAAATGCATCGGTCCATGTTCCAACGCCATAAGCCGTAATGGCATTTTCGATTGCACTAATATCAACAAAAGTTTCATATTCACTTGTTGCAATCCCTGATATTGCATAAAGCAAGATGATTAAAACATGGAAAAATCCATTTAGAAATAGCGCAATGGAGAGCAGCCAGCCGCTTGAAAACCGCAATAATAAAATTAAAAATAAGCCGCAAACTGCGTACATTGTAATAATGTCGCCCCACCACAGAAGAAAAGCATGCATTAGTCCTATAATCATGAGAATAAGAAGGCGTTTGGCAGCGAAAGAATAAAAATTCGCCCCTGTTCGTTGCGCCTTCATATACTGCATAGCCAGCCCATATCCAAACAGCATTGAGAATAAAGGATAAAAGCTGCCTTGTACATATATATCAAGCATTTGATAATTCAACTGGTCATGAATATCCGTAAACCAACTATTTAAATCTTGCACATGGGGAAGGGGCTGGGAAAAGGCGAATATATTCACTAGCAAAATGCCGAGCAAACTTACGCCCCGCATAATATCAAGCGTTTGGATTCTTTCATTCAATGTCGTTGGTTGAAACATTTCATTCGACCTCCTAAATATCATAAAACTATCATTTTCCAAGGGAGCTTACAAGAAAAAGCGCCAAATTTTGTTTCAACCTAACGACTCTAACGGCACCACTTTCCCTGCATCAAACAAGTAGAGCAGTTTTTCATCTACTTGAATTTGCAAAATTTTCTCCACCGCTTCTGAATATAGGCGGATTTGCACTCCATAGCGCTTCGTCATTTCCCGAATCAATGCCTTTTCTTCGGCAAATGAAGGCAAGATTTTGTCTGTCTTGTAATCAAGAAGCACCCATTTTCCTTCTTCATCTAGCATTAAGCAATCGACAATCCCTTGAATGATTTGGGAATCGCCGTCTGCATCCTTCACGCTCAAAGTAAAAGGCACTTCTCGATACAATTGTTTCGCATTGCTAAATCGTTTTCCAATTGGCGTTTGAAAGAACTGAAGTAGTTTTTCTAGTTCGATAGCGTTCCGTTCTTCTTCTGTAATTAATTGCTTTTTGGCGAGCTCATTGAGAAAATGGTTAGCTTCTTCTGCATTTTCAAAGCCTTTTTGCGGCACATGCTGCATCACAGTATGCATGGCCGTTCCGATTTCTGTGGCAGAAATTTGTTTTTCCTGCATAAAGACAGGACGTTTTACGAGGGATTTATTGCGATTTTTAATGATCATCCTCATATAGTCCGCTTCTTCCTCATGCTGCAAATTTTCAATGCGCTTCATTTCGGAAACGCTAGTTTTTGATTTTTTCTTTGTCGCCTGTTCAAATGGATAGACGTAAGTAAAGCGGCGGTTCAATTCTGCCAGTAATGTTTCATCCACATCCTCCATCATTTCTTCGTTTGCTGTTTCTTCCTCATCAACGGATTTTTTCATGAATGTTCCATTGGAAATAACCATTGTTTTCCATGTGGATGGATGTTCTAAAGGCGTATAATCCCCATGACTGTATTCTTTAAAAACTTCGTGTCTTGCGATGGCCGGACCAATCCAATCAAGATAGCTTCTCGCCCGTGCCCTCACATAATCTGGAAGCATTTCATCCGGAGGTAAACTTTGCATTTCACACCAAGCCTGCTTTGTTTTTTCCCAATCTTTCACAGAACCGACGAGAATCAGCCGTTCTTTTGCTCGAGTCATCGCCACATATAAAATTCTCATTTCCTCTGCAATTAATTCCAATTTTTTCTTTTCTTTAATGGCCAAAAACGGCAAAGAAGTATACATGATTCGGTTATCCGGATCAATGGCTTTCACTGCAAGGCCAAAATTTTGGTCAAATAAATACGGTTCATTAAAATCTCTCAAATTAAAACGGTTACCTAATCCTGCCACAAACACCACTGGATACTCGAGCCCTTTGGAGGAGTGAATCGTTACTAAACGCACTACATCATCCTTCTCCCCAATGGACTTGGCAACGCCTAAATCTTCCCCACGCGCTTTCATTCGATCAATGAAACGCAAAAATCGGAATAGTCCACGGTAGGAAGATTTTTCGAAGGTCAATGCCCGGTCATGTAGCGCCCGCAAATTGGCTTGCCGCTGTTTGCCGTTCGACATGGCTCCAACCATTTCATAATAATGAGTATCTAAATAAATTTTCCAAATTAAATCAGAAAGGCTACCACGACGGGCCAAATCCCTCCATACGTCAAGCTGCTGCAAAAACTTCTCAAGCTTTGCCTGCGTTTCAGCTTCAAGCCCTGATTGCTCGTTTTCCACAAATTTTTTCACCGCATCATAAAAAGGTGCATTTTTTTCGGTTAAACGAATGAGTGCCAATTCATTTTCCTTCAGTCCCACAAAGGGAGCCCGTAAAACGGATGCCAAAGGAATATCTTGATATGGATTGTCGATGACTTTTAATAAATTCATCATAATCATGACTTCCAACGCATCAAAATAGCCTCTGGAACTTTCCGCATATAACGGAATATTAGCCTTTTTAAATTCTTCAATAATGTCGCTGGACCATGTCATCGAACGCATGAGGATGACAATATCGCTGTACTTTAATGGACGGATGCGCTTTTTCGGATCTTTTTGCTTCGTATCATAGACGGTCGCCCCCGAATCCATTAACTCCTTGATGCGTTGAATAATGAAGCGAGCTTCCTGTTGGGATTTTTTCATTTCTTCTTCCAAGATTCGATTGAAATCCTCTTCCTCTTCATTTTCCGACGAAGCATCCGGCTGTTCTTCATGAATAATGGCCAACTCCACCGGCAAATCCAGCTCATTGTATGGCGCACTCGGTTTTAAAGCGGCTTTGTCGTCGTAAGTGATTTCTCCTACTTTTTCGCCCATCACTTGTTCGAAAATATAGTTCGTTCCATAAAGCACTTCTTTCCGGCTGCGGAAATTGGCGTTTAAATCAATTTTAAGGCCGCTCGTTTTCGGCTCTTCTTCAAAAGTTAAATACTTATGCAAAAAGAGCATTGGCTCCGCTAGACGGAATCGGTAAATCGACTGCTTCACATCTCCTACCATAAATAGATTTCCATTGCTTTCATCGCCGCTTTTTACAAGCTGTAAAATCGTCTCTTGCAACATATTCGTATCTTGGTATTCATCCACAAGCACTTCTTTAAATCGCCCTTGGAATTCTAAAGCAACAGGGGATGGTTTCATTTCTCCGTTTTCTTCCACCGTTAAAATGTCAAGGGCATAATGTTCAAGGTCTGAAAAATCTAAAATGCCTTTTTCCAATTTCGCCCGTTTAAACTTTTCGCCAAATTTCAGCGTAAGTTCCACCAATGTTTCAATCGTTGGAGCCATCAGCCGGATTTCTTGGATTAGGCGCTCTGGTTTCCGCACAAAATACGTTTCTTGAATTTTTTTCACAATGTCTTTTGCTTTATTCCGCTTATCTTGCGCTTTCTTTTTCAATTCTTCATCGCAGGAATCTTTCGGCACCCGGGCAAGGGTTTCCCATTTGAATACAGTAAAAAATTCATAAGCTTCTTGCCAAGAAGAACGAATGCGCCGCAATGCCTCTTGAATAAGGGCCAAATCCAATTCCACCGTTTCTCCATATGGAGCCGGGCCATCTGGCATTAATGCATATTTTCTCACTGTTAAAAGATGCGACCGCGCTTCCTCCAACTGAAATACAATGGCATTTTTTACATACTTGATGAAAGGCAAATCATCCACCGTTGCGTTCTCCGGCAGCTGATATTGTTCTACAAGGGAATGAAGCCATTTTTCCGGCGCTGGATGTACACGCGCATTGTCATATAAAAGCTCTATCAACTTTTCAATTTCCTGGTCATCCCGGTCGGAGGTGAAGCTGTCCACTAACCGGTAAATGCGAGCGGCTTCTGCTTCCTCTTCGGCGCTGTACGCTTCTTCCATGACGTCTTTTAACACATCATCCCGCAAAAGCGAAACTTCCCCTTCACTGGCAATGCGGAATCCCGGGTCAATATCAATCAAATAGGCATATTGCCGAACGATCGATAAACAAAAGGAGTGCAATGTGGAAATTTGGGCTTTGTTGACAAGGCTCAGCTGCTTTCGCAAATGGGCATTGTGCGGGTCTTTTGCGATTTCCTTTTCCAAGGCATTCGCCAGTCGATGGCGCATTTCTGCCGCAGCAGCGTTTGTAAAGGTCACTACAAGCAGCTCGTCCACATTAATTGGATTTTCCTTCGCAATGACCTTTTCGATCATCCGATTGATAAGAACCGCCGTTTTCCCTGACCCAGCCGCCGCAGAAACAAGAATATCCTGCCCAGTTGCCCAAATCGCTTTCCATTGCTCGTCTGTCCATGTGGCATCTTTTGGCTTAGTAGGAATCGGATTCATCTACCTTCAACTCCTTTCGAATTTTTTCAATCACGTTCGGCATTTTATCTACCTCAAGACGCAAGTACTCATCCTCTGCTGGATCAAATTGGCAAACCGACTTAAACTGGCAATAATCGCAAGCTGTTTTATCCTTTAATTTAAATGGTCGAATGGATGTATCTCCACTTAAAATGGATTCCCCAGCTTCTTGATGTTTTCTGCGGACAAATTTGCGCAAATCTTGCATTGCATCCGGCGGTACAACTTTTGACGTTTTGGCAAACTCCTGCTTCTTCGTAAAGGATGCAGGAATAATAATCGACTTGCCGTCTTCTTCTAATCGTTCATCCATTGCAACGACAGCCTCTTGATCTTCTGCAAGCAGCCCTTTCATTTTGAACATTTTCAGCCGTTCTTCCTCAAGCTCTAAATCATTCAATTCTTTCTCCACTTTTAATAGAGGATTTTGAACATGAACATAAAGAACACCCGCTGGCAAGGCGGATTCTTTCAATAAGATGAACGAATTTTCCACCGCCACATCCAAATAGGTCAATAATTGCAATGAAATGCCATAATATACTTCATTTAAATCTAAATCTCTACCGGAAGATTTATAGTCAATAACGCGCAAATATGATTTTTCGCCCACCTTCGCATGGTCAATCCGGTCAATTCGGCCCCTCAGTTTCATTCTCCGGCCGCCTTTTAAAGGAATTTCAAGAGGCGGCAATTGTTCTTTCGGACCAAAAGCTGCTTCCACCGCAATCGGTTTAAAGAAGGAGCTTTTCGCATGTTGGGAAAGGGCAATCATTGTTTTCTCAATAATGCGCATCAGTTTCCGCTGAATATAGCGGTAGCGGGAACTGCTTAATAAAATTTGATGGGAAAAGGCAGGCACTATGCGTTCCACCGCTTCCCGGGCAAGGTGCGCACATTGTTCCCTCGTCAATTTATTCCAAGGCAAATTCAATCGATTCGTTTCCATGGAAATCCATTTCAACGCTTCGTGGAACAAATCCCCCATTTCAAAGGTTTCCAAGCGAAACTCCGGCCGCTCCTGTAAGTGAAGTCCATAAGTTGCAAAATGGGCAAATGGACAGCTGAAATATTTTTCAATCCGCGACACGCTAGAAGTCATTTCATCCCCATACAATTCTTCTGTCAATGTTTGTTTTAATGGTTCGGAATGATTTTTTTCATTAAGCGGCTTCATCACAAGCTCAAGTACCGGTTTCCATTCCTCGCTTTGTTCATAAAAGGTCTTCAGCGCTTTCCATTCCGGAGCCAATTTCAAGCCATCCGCCTGTTTTAATTGGGTCATCAAGTAAGCAAGGGATGTTCTTGGATGTCTTAAGTAAGATAAAATTTTCGACTTCTCCCATTCTTCAATTGGGTCAATAAAGATTCGATGATGAGGCAAAGTGCTTTCACCATTGACTTCGAATAAATTATGCAATCGCTGAACATACAACGACGGCAATAACGCCTTACTTTCCTCATCGCTGGCGGAATAGGTTACATATAATCGATGGGTCGGGGATGAAAAGGCACGGTAAATGTAGAAGTTTTCCTCCATTAACCGGTGTTTTGAAGTTGGAAGCAATTCAATGTCAATGTTTGAAAACCATTCCTTGTCCACATCATTTATAAGCCCTTCATAGTCAATCCGCATTGGATATACGCCATCATTGACGCCGATGACGAACACCACTTTCATATTGTCAAAGCGGGAAAATTCCAATTGGGATACCGTCACTTCATCAATGGCAGGCGGAATTTTAGAGAATGCAAGGGCATCGTACCCTTCATCTAAAATGTTTGCCGCATCCTCAAGGGGTAAAGACTGATCCCCAAACATCACAACAAATTGCTCAAGAACATTCACCCACTCGTTCCAAGCCTGGTCATGCTCCATCGCCTCTTCCAGCCGTCCTTTTTCCATCTCTTTATCTTTTAAGGCTTGCAGCTTTTCAAACACTTGCAATTCATCCATGCATGAAAATAATGCGAAGGCGATTTCTTTTCCATTGCGCGCTTTCTTTAATTCTCTTTCGAATTTTAATAGAGGCTTCCGAACATATTCTTTCATTTCATCGATAATTGCTTGCACCTTAAGTTCTTCGTCCGTTTGCTTCGTTGTCACAAACTCAAATCCTCGATATTTTTTATACACCCATCGTTCATCCTGCATCCATCGATTCCCATAAATTCCTTGGGCAATGACGAAGTTTTCAAATACATCCGCTTTCTCCCGCATTTCTTTCACATCTGAATTCAATGGGAAAAATAAATCCGTTTTGACGCTGCGGAAAATCGGTTCATACTTCCAATTAGAAGTAATCACTTCTAAAATGGAACGGCTGAATTCAATTAATGGATGATGAAGCATTGGCTTCTTCTCATTTGTAAATACGGGAATGTCATATTGTGCGAAAATTGTCGAAATAAGCGGATCATATACTTCTGCTTGACGATACATGATTCCTATATCCTGATAGCGAATGCCTTCTTCTTGCACCAATCTTTTTATTTCCCGGGCAATGCCATGAACTTCCGCGCGGCGATTGGCTCCTTCAATAATTTGGACATACCCTTCCGCTTTTAACTTTTTCGGAACCGGTTGATGAAACTCCTGTTCAATATGTTGCAAATCATGATTTTGATATCGATATGTGGTTTGCATATGTATCCGAGGTTCCACTTCGATTCCTAAATTTATCGCTTCTTGTCGCAATTTGTCGTACATCAACGAAGCTCGATAAAACACCGCCTGTTCATTGTCTTTATCATTTTCATTTTCAAAAGGAAGAACAACGGTAACTCGTTTCGTTAAAGATAACAACTGTTTCACGATTTCAAATTCCCGTACAGTAAAGAAAGTAAATCCATCAATATAAACATGGGTATCTTTTAATTTTTCAGAGTTTTTCATTTGCTGAATTAAAAATGGATAAAGCCCGTCCCCTTCTACATAACGATCCCCTAAAATTTCTTCCAGCTTCTGAAGGATGATTTTCAAGTCTTTAGATTTGGCAATCAACGTTTGGGGAGCTTCAGATTGTTCAAATGTTTTGATGGCTTCTTCCAATGTTTGGCTGTCGATATTAAATTGATGAAATTCCCGAATCATCTTTTCAATTTCTTCTGTAAATCCGCGCTTATCAGCAGCTTGGCGGAATAAAGAAAATTGGTCTTTATTTTCTTCCAGCAAGCGTCTTAAAAGCATCCGATACCCAATTTTATCTACTTTATCTTTTGCAATGCCACCAGTTTCCTGCAAAATATGCCATGACAATCGTTTAAACGTCATCACTTGTGCGCGGATCAATCCTTGAATGCCATAATGATTGGTTAACTGATATTCCGTTGAAAAGGACATTTGGTCAGGAACAATCAAAAAAATAGGGGAACCAAAAGGATTGGCTTTGACTTCCTCCACAATTTCCTTATGGATGAAGGTAGTCTTCCCTGTCCCAGCCCGTCCGCTGATAATTCGTAATGACATGCTGCTCCTCCTTTTTAATGAAAAATCGTATTTTCATTATAGTATATTTCTTCATCTCTTTGCCTCAGAAGACATATGAAAAAAGCCCCAGAAATGGTGAATTTTCGGGACATTGCACAATTATTTTTTAGCGGTTGTTTTCAACTTTTTTTGTTTTCTTAACTTAGAAACTTCTATTAGCTCCCTTTCAACCCGTTTATTTAAGTATTTTTCAATGAATTTTCCAATCATCCACAACAAAAAGATGGCTACACCGGCAAAAATTAATCGAATCGGGCTTCGGATTAACGCACCAATATCGTATCCCAGCAAGCTAATCGTTAAAATCATGACGAATTTTCCGGACATTAACACAACTAAATATACTTTTTTCTTTATATTGGAAAGCCCTGCGACAATATTGACAAGCACTGATGGAGTGAAAGGAAAACACAGCAGAATAAATAACGGGGCTATCCCCTTCATATCCACCCAGCGAATAAGTTTTTGCATTTTCTCATATTTGATAAATTTTTGCACTCTCGGTCTTTTTCCAAATTTCCGGACAAGCAAAAAGACAGAATAAGAGCCTAATACGGTTCCTATCCAGGAAAATAAAAACCCGAACCATAAGCCGTGGGAACTTGCATTTGCTACAACAAATACTACTAGAGGCAGAAACGGCAAAAATGCTTCTAAAAACGGGAAAAGGATCCCAATCAACGGTCCCAAGGTTCTGTATTGTGCTTCTAAAGCTTCTATATTTTCAGCGGTAAACCAGTCGCTCACAAGTTCCACCTCTATCGATACTGAATAATTAAATGTAAAACCGTTACTTCATCGGTTGGATTTTCATACTGATGTGGTTCAGTAGCAGAGAAAACAAGGGTCTCGCCTTCCACTAAATGATCCCTCAATTCACCGCATTGAACAACCGCTTCTCCTTTAATTACTGTTACGGTTTCCTCTACTCCTTCTGTATGGGGTTCGCTCTTATGAATGACTCCAGGTTCCATTTCGATTTTATAAAATTCCCATCCTCGTTCAGGCTCATAAGGAATGATAGAGTACACGCGATATTTTCCGTCTTCTTCAGAAACGTAAGTCGAAGGGTCTACGCTATATTTTTGGAAAAGGGTTTTTGGCGGCTGTAAAAGAGAAGAAAAGGAGATTTTTAATCCTGCTGCAATTTTCCATAGCGTAGAAACGGTTGGATTCGCTTCCCCTTTTTCAATTTGGGCAAGCTGCGCCTTACTTACATCCGTAGCTTTTGCCACATCATCCAAACTTAAACTGCGCTCTTTCCGAATTTTTTTTAATTGCATACCAATATTGCGATTCATTCGTTCCATTTTTGTTCCACCCTATTGTCTATTTTAAAAGACAAATGTATACTATATTAAACAAAAGAAGAATATTCTGACGATTTTATTATAACTATAATTAGCATTAATTGGTAATAATTAAACTAATTTTTCATCATTATAGTACACAATTATTAGTCATTGAAGTATAACGAAAGAACGTTCATAAAGTTTCAATATCAAAGGGATGGGGGGGATGGTATGACAACGGAAATCAAAGAAGTGAAGGATATTCCAAAAACAGCGACAGAAGATTCTTTTATACAAGGAATGAAAGATTGCATTCCAACTTTGCTGGGATACATAAGTATTGGCTTTGCCTTTGGTGTGGTAGGAATCGCTTCGAATCTATCCATTCTGGAAATTTTTTTGCTGTCGGCTCTTGTGTACGCGGGAAGTGCCCAATTTATTTTTGCTGGCTTGTATGTAGCAGGGGCGCCAATGTCCGTCATCATCATTACAACATTTATTGTGAACTTGAGGCATTTTCTTATGTCCCTTACAGTGGCCCCGTATTTTACCCGCTATTCAACATTGCGCAATGTCGGATTTGGGTCGCTTATGACGGATGAAACTTTTGGCGTTGCCGTTACAAAAGCCGGAAAAGAAAAACAGCTGGGCGGCCGGTGGATGGATGGCTTAAATTTAACCGCCTATTTGACATGGATTGCATCTTGTGTTGTTGGGGGACTCGTTGGCAACTGGATTCCAAATCCGGAACGTTGGGGGCTTGACTATGCGTTAGTTGCAATGTTTATTGCTCTGCTTGTACTTAATTTAGCCAATGCAAGCAAGAATAAGCTCATGCATTATATAAAATTAATTGGTTGTGTCTTTGGAATTTTATATATTCTTTCTTATTTCATGCCTAGCCACTTAGCGGTGCTTATAACGACGATTATTGTGGCGACTATTGGGGTGATTACTGAAAAATGACGACAACTTTCATGATGTTTTTATTAATTTTAGGGTGCGCATTTGTTACGTGGCTTCCCCGGGTCATTCCCTTTATTTTAGTGCGAACTATTGAGTTGCCGAAAGTAGTGCTGCGGTGGCTTCAGTTTATTCCTGTTTGCATTTTGAGTGCGTTGGTCTTTCAATCGCTTTTCAATACGGAAGGAAAATTTGTCACGCTGCATTGGGAAAGTACGATTGCTTTCGTGCCTACTCTTTTCATTGCCCTATGGACGAAAAGTTTATCAAAAACAGTGGTTGCAGGGGTATTCACCGTAGCGGTTTTAAGAAATTTCTTTTGATTGTGGATAAATAGTAAGGGCGAATGGTGGAAATTCGCTCTTTTTATTTGGCGCGGTTTGGATGGGATTCGATTTGAGAATATACTGCTGCATTTGATGCAGATTCTTCATTTGGGGCGGATACTGCTTTGTTTGGTGAGTTTGACTTCCCATTTAGTTCAGATACTGCCTCGTTTGGTGCAGATACCCCCTCCTTTCGGGCGGTTACCTCCTCCTTTTGTTCGGATACCCCCTCCTTTTGTTCGGATACTCCCTCCTTTCGGGCGTTTACCTCCTCCTTTCGGGCG
>Ga0207747_1001958_pt1 | contig 12508 bp, 10 predicted proteins | sample HigsolmetaGSP11D_FD_184839 | JGI IMG/M metagenome (GOLD analysis project Ga0207747, IMG submission 184839) | High solid enriched microbial communities from the Joint BioEnergy Institute, USA - SP1-1-D (SPAdes) | ecosystem: Engineered > Bioreactor > SSF (Solid state fermentation) > Aerobic >...
ATGGCAATGACGGTGCTGGCCGGACAGGGCGATGCGGTGCTGCTGCCGACGCCCTGGTACTTCAATCACCGCATGGCGCTGGAAGCCCTGGGCATCCGCGCCACCCCCCTGCCCTGCCGGGCGGAGGACGGCTTCGTGCCCGATCCGGACCGCGTCGCCGCGCTGCTGGCGGAAGGCGCGCGCGCCCTGGTGCTGGTCTCCCCCAACAACCCGACCGGCGCCGTCTATCCCCCCGCCGTCATCGAGCGCTGCCTCGCCCTCTGCCGCAAGCACGGCGCCTGGCTGGTGCTGGACGAGACCTATCGCGACTTCCTGGCCCCCGAGCAGATGCCGCCGCACGCATTGTTCCGGGATCCGTCCTGGCGCGACGGCCTCATCCACCTCTACTCCTTCTCGAAAGCCTATTGCGTGCCGGGCCATCGCGTCGGCGCCATCATCGCCGGCCCCGCCTTCCGGGCGGAGTTGATGAAGGCGCTGGACACCATGCAGATCTGCGCCCCGCGCGCCGCGCAGATGGCGCTCGCCTGGGCGGTTCCGGCACTGCGCGGCTGGCGCGCGGCGAACCAGGCGCTGATGGCGGAACGCGCCGCCACCTTCCGGCAGGTGGTGGCACAGCTTCCCGGCTGGCGGCTCGACGCGCTCGGCGCCTATTTCGCCTATCTGCGCGTGCCGCAGGACGGCCCTGGCGCCCTGGCCCTGGCGGAGCGCCTGGCGGCGGAGCGCGGCCTGCTCTCCCTGCCCGGCCCCTTCTTCGGCCCTGGCCAGGACCGGCATCTCCGCCTCGCCTTCGCCAATGCCGGATTGGAGGCTATCGCCGAAGTACCGCGCCGGCTCACTCTTTCCGATCCGGGATAGGCTGTTGTGCCTACCGCCCTTCCCGGCAAGCATGGGCGATATCGGTAGGAGAAAATCCCCATGGCCAATGCCCGCGACCGCGCCGCGCAATTCTGCAGCCGCTTCGGCCTGCGCGCGCCCATCCTGCAGGCGCCGATGGCAGGGGCCTGCCCCCCGGCCCTTGCCGCCGCCGTGGCCAATGCCGGCGGGATGGGCGGCTTCGGCGCGCTGATGAGCGCGCCGCAGGCCATCCGCGACTGGGCCGCCGATTTCCGCGGCCGCAGCAATGGCAGCTTCCAGATCAATCTCTGGATCCCCGACCCGCCGCCCCGCCGCGACCCGGCGCATGAGGCGCGGGTGCGGGAGGTGCTCTCCCGCCTCGGCGGCATGGAAATCCCGGATCCCGGCCCCGGCCCCTTCCTCCCCGACTTCGCCGAGCAGTGCGAGGCGATGATCGAGACCGCCCCGCCCGTCATCTCCTCCATCATGGGCGTCTTCCCGCCAGAGTTCGTGGCGCGGATGAAATCCCGCGGTATCGCCTGGTTCGCCAATGCGACCACCGTGGCCGAGGCCCGCGCCGCCGAAGCCGCCGGCGCCGATGCGGTGGTGGCCCAGGGTGCCGAGGCCGGCGGCCATCGCGGCAGCTTCGAGGACACCGAGGCCGAGCACACGCTGAACGGCCTCTTCGCCCTGCTGCCGCAGGTGGCGGATGCGGTTTCCATCCCGGTGATTGCCGCGGGCGGCATCATGGACGGACGCGGCATCGCCGCGGCGCTGACCCTCGGCGCCAGCGCGGTGCAGATGGGCACAGCCTTCCTCCGCTGCCCGGAGGCCGCGATCCACCCCACCTGGGCCGCAGCGCTGGCGCAGGCCAAGCCGGAGGACACGGTGCTGACCCGTGCCTTCTCCGGCCGCCTGGCCCGCGGCATCCGCAACCGGGTGACCGAGGCCTTCTCCGGCGGCGACCTGGCTCCCGCCCCCTATCCCGTGCAGCGGGCACTGATGGCGAAGGTCCGCGCGGCGGCAGAGACGGCGCAGGATGCCTCCCGCATGCAGATCTGGGCCGGCCAGGGCGCCGCCCTCTCCCGCGCCGAGCCGGCGGATGCGCTGGTCCGTCGCCTCTGGACGGAGGCGGAGGCGCTGCTGCCCTGACCCGCCCTGCCCGCGCAGCCTGCATCAGGGTGAACCGGAGCGAACCGGCGCAAGACAGCGATTTCGTCCCCGCCATGGGCGGAAGGCGCAATGCCCCGGTCCGCTTCAGACCGGATGCCCGCGCTCCCGCAACTGCCGTATCACCTCCTCGGCCAGTGCCTCGGGCGTGGTGCCGAGGGTCCTGAGCGTGATCTCCGGCTGCTGCGGCGGTTCATAGGGGCTGTCGATGCCGGTGAAGTTCGGGATCGCCCCGCTCCGTGCCTTGGCATAGAGCCCCTTCGGGTCGCGCCGCATGCATTCCTCGATCGGGGTGTCGACGAAGATCTCCAGGAATTCCCCCGGCTCCAGCAGCTCCCGCACCATCTGCCGCTCCGCCCGGAAGGGCGAGATGAAGGAGCAGAGCACCATCGCCCCGGCATCCACGAACAGCTTCGCCACCTCGCCGATCCGGCGGATGTTCTCTACCCGGTCGGCATCGGTGAAGCCGAGGTCGCGGTTCAGCCCGTGCCGGACATTGTCGCCGTCCAGCGTGTAGGTCAGCCGCCCGGCGCGGTGCAGCGCCTGCTCCACCAGCTTGGCGATCGTCGACTTGCCCGAGCCCGAGAGGCCGGTGAACCACAGCACCACCGGCTTCTGCCCGAGCAGCGCCGCCCGCGCCCGCTTGTCCACCAGGCTGCTCTCCTGGTGGATGTTGGTCGCGCGCCGCAGCGGGAAGGCGATCATGCCGGCGCCCGCCGTGCGGTTGCTGAAGCGGTCCACCAGGATGAAGGCGCCGGTGGCCCGGTTCTCCTCATAGGGGTCGAAGGGCACCGGCTGCGAGGTCGAGAGATTGCAGAAGGCGATACCGTTCAGCTCCACCTGGCGGGCCGGATGGTGCTCCAGCGTGTTCACCTCGATGCCGTGCTTGATCGTGGTGACCGAACAGGGCGTCCACAGATTGCCGATCCGCATCAGGTACTGCCGGCCGGGCAGCAGCGGCTCCTCGTCCATCCAGAGCACATGCGCGGCGAACTGGTCGGCGACCGCGGGCCGTGCATCCGGCGGGCAGAGCAGGTCGCCACGGGCGATGTCGATCTCGTCGGCCAGCGTCAGCGTCACCGCCTCCCCGGCCACCGCCTCGGGCAGGTCGCCCTCAGCGGTAACGATGCGGGCGACCCGGCTGCTCCGGCCGGAGGCCGCCACCACCACCGGATCGCCCACTGCGACCCGGCCCGAAGCGACGGTGCCGGCGAAGCCGCGGAAATCCAGGTTCGGCCGGTTCACCCACTGGACCGGGAAGCGGAAGGGCCGGTCCGCCGCGTCGCTCTCGACATCCACCGTCTCCAGATGGCTGAGCAGCGTCGTGCCCCGGTACCAGGGCATGTTGCCGGACCGCGCGATGACGTTGTCGCCGTAGCGGGCCGAGATCGGGATCGGCACGATGCTGCGGAAGCCGAGGGCGGCGGCAAAGCTCAGGTAGTCGCCGGCGATCCGCTCGAACACCTCCTGGCTGAAATCCACCAGGTCGATCTTGTTCACCGCGACGACGACATGGCGGATGCCGAGCAGCGAGCAGATGTAGCTGTGCCGCTTGGTCTGGGTCAGCACGCCCTTGCGGGCGTCGATCAGGATGATTGCGAGGTCGGAGTTCGAGGCTCCCGTCGCCATGTTGCGGGTGTACTGCTCGTGGCCCGGCGTGTCGGCGACGATGAAGCTGCGGCGCGGCGTGTGGAAGAAGCGGTAGGCGACATCGATGGTGATGCCCTGCTGCCGCTCCGCCTCCAGCCCGTCCACCAGCAGGGCGAGGTCGATCTCCTCCCCGGTCGTGCCGTGCCTGCGGCTGTCCTTCTCCAGGGCGGACAGCGTATCCTCCATGATCTGCTGGCTGTCATGCAGCAGCCGCCCGATCAGGGTGGACTTGCCGTCATCCACCGAGCCGCAGGTGAGGAAGCGCAGCAGGCCGCGGGTGGACTGCTCCACGGCATAGGCGTTGGTGTCCATCAGAAATAGCCCTCGCGCTTCTTCTTCTCCATCGAGGCCTCCTCATCCGTGTCGATGAGGCGGCCCTGGCGCTCGCTGGTGCGGGCGGCACGCATCTCGGCGATGATTTCTGGCAGGGTCTCGGCCCGGCTCTCCACCGCGCCGGAGAGCGGGTAGCAGCCGAGGGTGCGGAAGCGCACCCAGCGCATTTCCGGCTGCTCGCCCGGAAGCAGCGGCAGGCGGTCGTCATCCACCATGATCCAGGTGCCGCTGCGCCGCACCACCGGACGGGGCCTGGCAAAGTAGAGCGGCACGACGGGCAGGTTCTCCGCCAGCACGTAGTCCCAGACGTCGAACTCGGTCCAGTTGGAGAGCGGGAAGACGCGGATGCTCTCCCCCTGGCGGATGCGGGTGTTGTAGAGGTTCCACAGTTCCGGGCGCTGGTTGCGCGGATCCCAACCATGGCCGGCATCGCGGAAGGAGAAGATGCGCTCCTTGGCGCGGCTCTTCTCCTCGTCGCGCCGGGCACCGCCGAAGGCCGCATCGAAGCCGTACTTGTCCAGCGCCTGCTTCAGCGCCTCGGTCTTCATCACCTGGGTGTGCAGGGCGGAGCCGGAGGCGATGGGGCTGATCCCGCGGCGCAGGCCGTCCTCGTTGACATGGACGAGGAGGTCGAGGCCGTATTGCCGGGCGATCCGGTCACGGAACTCGATCATCTCCCGGAACTTCCAGGTCGTGTCCACATGCAGCAGCGGGAAGGGCGGCTTGCCGGGGGCGAAGGCCTTCATGGCGAGATGCAGCATCACGCCCGAATCCTTGCCGATGGAGTACAGCATCACCGGGTTGCGGAAGGACGCCGCGACCTCGCGCAGGATGCCGATCGACTCAGCCTCGAGCCGCCGCAGATGCGGCGACAGTTTCGTGGTCACGACGGTCGACATGCACGGCACTCCGGAGCGGGCGCTGAACTTCTTATCCTCGCGGTGGAAAATGACCTACAGTCCACCCATTCGCCAGCGACTTCCGGGCTCCGCACAGGATTCCGGCCCGGGTCTGCCGCTGTCGCGCGGCGACCGGACGAGGATGAGGACTGCGGATGGCCGTAACGATGGTTTCGTGCCCCGGCGCACTGGCGCCGCTCGCCTGGCGGCTGGCCGATATCGCCATCGCGGCTGGCCGGCGGATCATGGAGATCTACGCCGCGCCCGGCACAGTGGAGCTGAAGGCGGATGGCAGCCCCCTGACCGCCGCGGACCTCGCCGCGGAGGGGGTGATCGCGGCAGGCCTCGCCGCCGAATGCCCCGGGCTGCCAGTGATCTCGGAGGAGGTGGCGATCGCCGTGGACGGGCTGGGCTCCCATGGCGAGGCCTTCCTGCTGGTGGACCCGCTCGACGGTACCAAGGAATTCCTCGGCCGCACCGGCGAGTTCACGGTCAACATCGCTCTCATCGAGGGCAGCCGCCCACGTGCTGGCGTGGTCCATGCCCCGGCACTCGGGAAGCTCTGGCTCGGGATCCCCGGCGCCGAGGCGGCACTGGTGGAGACGGGCGCCCTGCATGGCCGGACGGAGGAGGCGCCGCGCCACCCGATCCGGGTCCGGCCGCGTCCGGCGGCAGGGCTGGTCGCGGTGGCCAGCCGCTCGCACCTCGACGCGGCAACGCGCGACTTCCTCGCCGGCCTGCCGGTGGCGGACCGCCGCTCCATCGGCTCCTCGCTGAAATTCTGCCTGGTGGCGGAGGGGCAGGCCGATGTCTATCCGCGCTTCGGCCCCACCATGGAATGGGATACCGCCGCCGGCCAGGCAGTGCTGGAGGCCGCCGGCGGCCAGGTGACGACACCCGAGGGCACGCCGCTCCGCTACGGCAAGGCCGCCTCCGGCTACCGCAACGGCGCCTTCATCGCCTGGGGCGGCTGAGCCCGTCGCGCCGGGCCGTGCCTCGACTCACAAGCCGAGGCTGCATCGGGCCGGCCAGACCCGGCGTGGTGGGCTGGGCTCAGCCTGTTCTGGCCCAAGGGCCCGGCCATGGCGGGCCATCGGCACGGCCGTCAGCGACGCGGGGCGCCCGATTGGGCGGGGCTTGCCGGAGCGGCCGGGGTCGTGGGGGATGATGCCGCCCCTGCACCGGAGGAGGTCCGGCCGGCGAGGCAATCACTCATGAAGGAGCGCCGGGCATCGCCTGCCAGGTGGCGCGTGCCCGCCTCGGCATTGCAGTTGCGCATGCGGTCCTGCTGCGTCGCCTGCGCGGCACTCGGCTGGTTCCCTACTGCGGGTGACATGCGGCCCGCCAGGCACTCGCTCATGAAGGAACGGCGGGCGTCGCCCTCCAGATGGCGCGTTCCGGCTTCCGTATTGCAGCTTCGCATACGCTCCTGCTGTGCGGCCTGAGCGGCGCTCGGCTGGCGCTGACCCTGGTTGGGGGCCGCCTGTCCGGTGGCCCCCGTGGCGGGGGCGGTGGTGCCCTGCGCCAACGCAACGGCGGGCAGGCCGAATGTGAGGGCAGAAGCGAGCAGGCCGGCGCCTATCACGTTGCTCAAGATCATGCGGAGCCTCCCTTCTGCCGGCCGGAATGCCGACGCGGCCGGGAGCCGAACGCGCCATCGTCACTGTGGGGCAATGCCGTTCCCGACACAATCCCGCCAGCCTTGCGCCAAATCCCACGGCCCGCACTGCGCCACCGCCGCGGACAGCACCGGGCACCGCAGTTCCGTCCTGCCATGCGGATCGAGGCGGTTGAGCCAATTGGGGGCCGCAACTGCCCGCCGCCGGGCGCTCAGGCGCGCCCGTAGGTGTCCTCGATCCGCACGATGTCGTCCTCGCCGAGATAGGCGCCGGACTGCACCTCGATCAGGTTCAGCGGGATCATGCCCGGGTTCTCTAGCCGGTGCACGCAGCCGAGCGGCAGGTAAACGCTCTCGTTCTCCCGCACCAGGATTTTCTCCCCGTCGCGGTGGACGACGGCGGTGCCGTTCACCACCACCCAATGTTCGGCCCGGTGGAAATGCTTCTGCAAGGAAAGCTTCTGGCCAGGCCGGACCTGGATCTTCTTCACCTGGAAGCGCTCGCCCTGGATCAGCCCCTCGTAATGGCCCCAGGGGCGGTAGATGCGGCGGTGCTCCGTCGCCTCCTTGCGGCCGGCAGCGCGCAGGCGCTCGACCAGCGCCTTCACGTCCTGCGCCCGGTCCCGCGGCATCACCAGCACTGCGTCCTCGGTGGTCACCACCACCGTGTCCTTCAGCCCGATCACGCCGGTCAGGATGCCCTCGGAGCGCACATAGCACCCTTCCGCCCCCAGCAGCTCAACCGGCCCAATCACCGCATTGCCGGCCGCGTCCTTGGGCGAGGCCTCCCACAGCGCCGCCCAGGAACCGATGTCGGACCAGCCGATCGAGGCGGGCACCACCGCGGCGCAGGCAGTCTTCTCCATCACCGCGTAGTCGATGGAAATGGCCGGCGCCGAGGTGAAGGCGGCTGCGCCCAGCCGCACGAAGCCCAGGTCGCGCTGCGCCCCCTCCATCGCGGCCGACACCGCCTGCAGTACCTCCGGCGCGTAGCGCTCCAGCTCTCCGATCAGGGTCGCCGCGGTGGCGACGAACATGCCACTGTTCCAGAGATGCCGCCCGCCGGCGAGGAAGCCGGCGGCGGTCGCGGCATCCGGCTTCTCGACGAAGCGGCTCACCGCCCGCACGCCCGGTAGGCCGGCCAACTCCCCACCCACCTCGATATAGCCGTAGCCGGTCTCAGGCGCGGTCGGCAGCATGCCGAAGGTGACGATGCGTCCGGCCCGCGCGGCGGCCGCGGCGGAAGCCAGGGCCGCCTGCAGCGCCGGGACGTCGGCGATGGCGGAATCGGCGGCCATCAGCCACAGCACCGTTTCCGGATTCTCCTCCCGCAGCAGCAGCGCCGCGGCGGCGATGGCCGGCGCGCTGTTGCGCCCGACCGGCTCCAGCAGGATCCGCGCGCCCTCGATCCGGGCCTCCCGCAATTGGTCCGCCACCAGGAAGCGGTGCGCTTCGTTGCAGATCACCACCGGAGGGGCAAAGCCGGGGCCGGAAGCCCGGGCCGCGGTTTCCTGCAGCATGGTGCGGGCCGAGACCAGCGGCCAGAACTGCTTCGGGTAGCCCTCACGGGACAGCGGCCAGAGCCGGGTCCCCGTGCCCCCGGACAGAATCACCGGAACGATCGTCACTCGAATATCCTCAATCGTACGGTCAATGAATTACACGCACAGCCGGCGGTCCGGAAACCCGCCTGTCCTGGTGCCGTGGCGAGCCCAGCCTGCCGCGCGTCAGGCCACCCGTAGCCCGTCCTCGGCGAAGCCGCCGAACATGTATCCGGCACCGCGCACGGTCTTGATCGAATTCTCCTGCCCCGGACCGAGCTTGCGGCGCAGCCGCAGTACGAGGTTGTCCACGGTGCGGTCCTCGGCCCGGAAGGGCCGGCGGAACACGGCCCGGGAGACGGCTTCGCGGCTCACCGCCATGCCGCGGGCCGCCATCAGCAGCCGCAGCAGGTCGAATTCCGCGGAGGTGAGCGGGCATTCCGACCCGTCCGGGCGCAGCAACTGGCGGCGCAGCGGCAGCAAGCGCCAGCCATCGGCCCAGACCACCGGCGCCTCCTCCGCCCCGCCCCATTCGGCACGGCGCAGCACGGCGCGGATGCGGGCGAGCAGGATGCGGAGCGGCAGCGCGCGGTCGATCATGCCATCCGCCCCGGCCTCCAGCGCCAGGACCTCGTTTCTCGCATCGGCCTGGCCGACGAGCAGGATACAGGGAACCCGGGACATCTCGCGGATTCGGCGCAGCATGGCCAGGGCAGCCGCGAACTCACCCCCGGTGCCAAGCACCACCATCCCCGGCGGCCGGGCCGAAAGATCGGCAAGAAGTGACGTCAAATCGTCATGCAGCTTCGCCGGAATGCCGTGCTCCTGGAAGAAGCCGACAAGCTTCTGCCCGAAGGCCGCATCGGCTTCGACAATCCCGAGCCCGAATGGTGCCATGCAATCCCCTCGACGCCCGCCGCGAGGTGACCCCGAAGGCCCCACGCGAGCGCCAAGGGCACTTATGCGAAGGGTCTCTCAACCGGCGCGCGCATTGTCATTTTCATAGCCCTGGCTGTCACCTGCAAAATTAATCAATTAGCGATATCAAATTTGCGTTATCGACATGAATTGGAAACAGTCTGATCGTCCTCCGGCCGGGCAGCCATGGCGATGTCATCAGTCGCCAGGAGCATGGAAAGGCGGCACCTGTCCGGTGACGACCGCATCCACCAGGGCAAGCTGCCGCGGCAGGCAGACCGAGTGCAGGTCATAGCGCCGCACCACCGTCTCCCGCGCCGCCCGCCGCAACGGCGCCATGGCGGCGGGATCGGACAGTGCCCGCACCACCGTCTCGGCCAGGTGCTCCGTGGAGAAGAAGTCCACCAGCAGCCCATTGCGGCCGTGTTCGATCACCTCCTGCACCGGGGCAGTGGCGGAGCCGATGACCAGGCATTCGCAGGCCATCGCCTCCAGCATCGACCAGGAGAGGACGAAGGGATAGGTCAGGTAGACATGCGCCGAGGACAGGCTGAGCAGGTTCAGCAGCGCGGCATGCGGCACCTTGCCGGTGAAGTGCATGCGGCTGCGGTCCACCCGGTCGCCCAGCTCGGCCAGCAGCAGCTCCTTCCAGCTCCCTCCGGCGCGCGGCTTGGATCCGTAATGCGGATCCTCGCTGCCCACCATCACCACCTGCGCCTGCGGCCGCCGCGCCAGGATCTCCGGCAGGCTGCGCATGAAGACGTGGAAGCCGCGATAGGGCTCCAGGCCACGCGCGACGAAGGTCACCACCTCGTCGCCCTGGCGCAGCACGCGGCCGTCGGGCAGCCGGAATTCCGCCTCCTTGCGGCGGCGGATGGCGTTGGTGTCCACCCCCTCATGCACCACGGAGATCCGCTGCCGCGCCCAGTCCGGGAAGCGGCTGGCCTGCCACAGGGTCGGCGTATGCCCCCAGTCCGCCTGCTCCAGGGAGAGCAGGTGCACCATGTTCAGCGTCCGGACCCGGCAGGCTTCGTCAATCGGCACCTCGCCGGGCGGATCAAAGCCGACATCGGCGCCGGCGGCATGGTAGTAGAACTCGAAATAATAAAGCAGCTTCGCCTTCGGCCAGGCATCCCGCAGGTAGAGCCCCTCCCCCCAGCCCGGATGACAGCAGACCAGGTCCGGGACGAAGCCCTTCTCCTTCAGGGCCAGTGCCGCCCGGATCACCTGCTGGCCGCGATAGACGGCATTCTCCACGCGCCGGACATAGCGGTGCGTCTCCTTCGACCCAGTGGGCGGCGGCTTGTAGCGGAGATGCCGGACGCCCGGCAGCGCCTCCCCGGCATTCTCGCCAAGCCCAAGCACCTGCACGCCAGGCCGCCGCGCCAGCGCCGGCGCCATATGGCGGTATTGCGCCGGGAAATTCTGGTGGATGAACAACACCCTCATGCGCAGACAGCCCCGATCCAGACCATCCCCGCACCGCCCGCGGGGAAGTGATCCTGCCCTCATGCCGAATTGCGCCTGATCGGGCAATTTCTTCGCACGGGGCGCGCTGATTGGTTGCGCGCACAGCTTTCAGGACGGGCACGGACACAATCCCGCGCGGTGCCGCAACGCGGCGGGCGGGCCGGGCTTTCGCTGCTGCAATGCAGCCCGCATACCTCCGCACCGACTGGTCCGTCCTGTCCTGCCTGCTCCGGCTCGCGCAGCGCGAGGGCTGGGGAGTGGAGTTCCGCGAGGACCACATCCTGGTCTCCAACCGCCGCGCCGAGGAGGGCGTGATCGTGCTGCCGGCGGCGCTGATGCGCCATGCCAGGAGTTCCGGCTGGCGGGCCAACCGCATGCGGGACGGATACATGCTCCGCCACCCCGCGGTGCGGCAGAGCATCAGCCTGCAACTGGAAGCCTGAGACCGGGAAGCCGAGGCACCCTAGCGCGCCGCCGCGCTCGCCTCCGACCGGGTGGCCCCGACGCGCTGGGCCAGCGCCGCCGCCATGAACTCGTCGAGATCGCCGTCCAGCACCGCCGCCGGATTGCCCTTCTCCACCCCGGTCCGCAGGTCCTTCACCATCTGGTAGGGCTGCAGGACATAGCTGCGGATCTGGTGGCCCCAGCCGATATCGGTCTTGCTCGCCTCGGTCGCCTGTGCCGCCGCCTCCCGCTTCGACAGTTCCAGCTCATAGAGCCGCGCCTTCAGCATGTTCATGGCGATGGCGCGGTTGCGGTGCTGGCTGCGGTCCTGGGTGGAGGCGACCACGATCCCGGTCGGGATATGGGTGAAGCGCACGCCGGATTCGGTCTTGTTGACGTGCTGGCCGCCGGCGCCGGAGGCACGGAAGGTATCGGTCTTGATATCCGCGGGATTGATCTCGATCTCGATCTTGTCGTCCACCACCGGGTAGACATAGACACTCGCGAAACTGGTCTGCCGCCGCGCCGCCGCGTCGAAGGGGCTGATGCGGACCAGGCGGTGGACGCCGCTCTCGGTCTTCAGCCAGCCATAGGCGTTCGGCCCGCTGACCATGATGGTGGCGGACTTGATCCCGGCCTGCTCGCCCGGACTCTCCTCGGTCAGCGTGACCTTATAGCCATGCGATTCGGCCCAGCGCTGGTACATGCGCAGCAGCATCTCGGCCCAGTCCTGGGCCTCGGTGCCGCCGGCGCCGGCATTCACCTCGACATAGCAATCATTGGCATCGGCCTCGCCGGAGAGCAGGCTTTCGATCTCGCGGCGCTTGGCCTCGGCGGCCAGGGCGTGCAGGTCGGCCACGGCGGCGTCGGCAGTGGCTTGGTCGCCCTCCGCCTCGGCGAGTTCAATTAGTTCCATGGCATCGGCCACGGACTGTTCCAGCCGGCGCACGCCCTCCACCTGCTCGGCCAGGCGGTTGCGTTCCCGCATGACCTTCCCGGCTTCCTCCGCATCGGACCAGAGCGAGGGGTCCTCCGCGCGGGCGTTCAGCTCATCGAGTTTCCGGACAGCGGCATCCCAGTCAAAGATGCCTCCTCAGCAGAGCCACCGAAGCGGTGATCTGCTCGTGCAAGCTTTCTGCATCGGCGCGCATGGTGCGGCGGATAGGCCAAGCGGGGCGCCATGGCAAGCGCCCCGCCCGGGATGCTCATGCTTACTTTACGGACCGGCTCACGGCCTCAGAGCCTTCGCCCTTCCGCCGGTCGGGCCGTCAATACAATCCGCCCAGCCCGCTCTCGAGGCCCGAGGCGCTCTCCGCCGGCGCCTCCCCTGGCGGGGCGGCGGCATTCTCCGTGCCGGGGCGGAACGCTTCCGTGATGGTCGCGCCGCTGTCCGTGGTCAGCCGCACCAGGGCTACGCCGGGGGGCGCCCGGAAGGGCACCGGCGGGCTGCCGCGCAGCGCAGCCTCCAGCACGTCGTGGAAGATCGGCGCCGCATTGCCGCCGCCGGTCTCGCCATTGCCCAGGCTGTGCGGCTCGTCGAAGCCCATCCAGACGGCGATCACGATGTCCGGGGTGAAGCCCACGAACCAGTTGTCGAAATAGTCGTTGGTCGTGCCGGTCTTGCCGGCGAT
>Ga0207747_1001969_pt1 | contig 12470 bp, 13 predicted proteins | sample HigsolmetaGSP11D_FD_184839 | JGI IMG/M metagenome (GOLD analysis project Ga0207747, IMG submission 184839) | High solid enriched microbial communities from the Joint BioEnergy Institute, USA - SP1-1-D (SPAdes) | ecosystem: Engineered > Bioreactor > SSF (Solid state fermentation) > Aerobic >...
CCATCCGTTACTGACACCTCTTATCTCTGTTATTCCTTTGCAATATATCGCCTACTACGCCGCCCTGCACCGCGGCTGCGACGTGGATAAACCGCGCAACCTGGCCAAATCGGTGACGGTGGAGTAGGGGGAGGAAAAAAATTATAATGTAGTAGATAGAAAATAAAAAGTGTCCAAGAAGCCGAGCGGTGTCAGGGTTTATCCTTGATCACCTGTTCGGCTTCATCTTCTTTGAGTAGATACAGGGGACAGGGCTAAGGAAAAAATCTTGATATATCCAGCATTTTCCCAATATACCCCCTCCCGCTATGATCCAATTCGTCTTCTCCAGCTATTCACTCAAACTATTTCCATGGACATTTCCCAACGTTCCGTTTTCGTGCCTCCTGCCGACTTTTCCCCTAATTTCTTCCAATTTCGCGGACACTTTTTATTTTCCTGGTTACAGGGGAGCCATTTATCATATTCGAAACAATATGTGACGGAGAGGCGGTTTTTCATCCCTTCAGAATTCAGGAGGTTCAGGAATGGATAAAGAAACAGCCGACCATAATTTGGAAACACCAAAGTTTAAAGAGATTGTGATGCAATCGAAGGACATCATATACTACTGCCGCATCAAACCAAAGCCGCAAGTGTTGTTTGTCAATGGGGCATTGGAGCAGTATTTCGGCAGTGGCTCGGTGCAACAATGCTATGAGCAACCTGAATTCGTTAACCGCCTTTTGTACCCTGATTTCCGTGACATCATCCAGAAAAAATGGAACGGGGATTTCGACTATGACAAGCCGATCATTCAATGTTGGCTGGATGAAAATGGACAAGAACGTTGGATTGAAGAGTTGGCCACGCCTGTTTACGAAAATGGAGAGCTGATTGCGATGAATGGCATTCTCCGAAACATCGATGGGTGGATCCAGCTCCAGAAAGATCTGGAGTATCGGATCTCGCATGACGTTTTGACGGGGGCTTATAGCAGGGATTATTTTGAGAGGATGATGAAACGATACGACGAGGAAGTGGTCGTTCCTATCGCGATCATCCTGTGTGACCTGGACGAAATGAAAATTGTGAACGATCACTTCGGACACAGGGAAGGGGATCGGCTTATCAAGGCGGCCGAAATTCTGATAAATTTTCAGTCGGAAAAAGTGTTTGTTTTAAGGATTGGCGGTGAGGAGTTTACCATCCTGGCGGCTGAATTAGAACAAGTGGAAGTGGATCATTTGATTGCAAAAATAGGCGATGCCGTAAACCGTACAATAGCAGAGAATGGATGTTGAAGATGTCCTATGGCTACGCTTATTCCCATTCATCCATAGGGAACATGGAACGGTTGTTCGGGGAAGCATATCGAGACATGTATCACAACAAGTTTGGGAAAAGGGGATGAGCAAGTTGCCAAAGGTCTGAAGGTATCAGGCATGAATATAGTGCGTGAAGAAATGAACTTAAAATTTGCAGAAGGATTTGCGGAGGGCGTTGCGACACTGATAGCAAGAATCCGTGAGGAACTTATGGACGCTACCAACGAAGATGGATTTGAAAGGCTTTTTAAAATACTCATCAAGTTTGGAAATTTATCGGAAAAAGAAATCGAAGAAATATGTGAATTGAAAAATTTGGATGTTGTACAAAGAAAAATGTATAAGCAGTTTGCAGAAGGCGTAGCAACGGTGAGATCAGAGATTCGTCAAAAGTTGATTATAGCATTAAGGCACAATAAACCGGGCGAATGGATACGTGAGCTCATTGAACTGAGTAAATTCACTGACCAAGAGGTTAGAGGGATTTATACAGAAGCAAGGAAGGCCTTTGATTTATGTTAAAGTCTTAGTTTTTTCTCAGACGTTCGCGGTGATACTTAGCATCTCTCATGATAAAGGAAAGGAAAGGGAGGGGGCATTTCGTGGACTGGGTGCAAACAAAATTTAAGCTGACTATTTCGGGCATTAAACGGTGTCTGATTTTCGGCCGATTGATACTGTTCATAGTCGTTACGTTCGTGATGTCAAGTGTTCGGTCGGTGATCGAAACACGGTCGTGATAACGGGAACAATTTGCAGTGAAGATCAGAACAAAAATTTTCTGATTGCAGAAGACCTAACCGTTTTTTTCTTAGGCTGTTTTCCCTGTTCGGAGTGAATTGCCGTGTTGAACATTTTGAATTGGATAAGGGCGGAGATGTTTTGTGGGGCTATCCGCCAGTGCCGACGATTGATGGCAAGATGATGAATGACCAAATAGGCAAAGTCAAGCCTTTGTTTTTTGAACCTCAATCATCTGCCGAGTTTCAAGTCATCCAAGCTTCAACAAGAGTTGATGTGCCGCATCATTTTCGTACTTTGGCGGCATTGTTCTTTGAAGAGCTGTGTCCCCGCTGGAATGATCATGTTTTAGGAAAATATGTGGAGGCGTTGCTGGAGCGGTATGAAAATCAGTACAAAAAAAGGTTGCTGGAACTTATCCAGGTGCTATGTGATGTAGATCTCATAGATTTTCGTACCCAATTGAATCAGTCATCCAGGTTGCTGTCGGCTATGCAAAACGTCAGTCAGAGGTTAATAGACGATAATGTTGCTCATGGTTTACTGGCGTGTATAGAAGTTATTTATCGCCAAATGAGACAAGGGGATTATGATAGATTAACCAGGAAGCTCGTCTCATCTGCACATGAATTGCTATTCCCGCTGGTTCAGAAATTATTGCGTTCTCGAACCATGGACAACCCCTGATTAGGCTTTGTCAGCATCCATTGAAACTGATAGGTGAGGTAAGTTTGTCGCTGACCGATACGCGACTCATCAAGTGGTCGGCTCGTAAGATCTTTGGGTGAAAAAACACCCTTGAGAAGAGATTTTGTCGAACCGTTAAAAACATCTTACCTATTTCAGGAACAGGATAAACGCCGTAACTGCCGCACCAACATAAACCCAGATTGAATTCTCTTTAGCACATGCAACAAATTTTTTCATAAAAACTCACCCCCTCGTACCATTTTACTTCATTCTGCTGTACTTAGAGAACGAGGTGTTCGCATGAATCGAGAAGAAATTTTTAAAAGCTACAAAGGCATGAAAGGGAACACATCAAAGAAAGTCCTTAGGCCTGCCCAAGAGCCTGAAGTGTTTCGTTTGGCAAAAAAAGCGTTGCGGATCATTGCTTTGAAAAGAATGGGTGGATAATGTGAAGGTATGCCCCATACTCCCATGACTAAGGATTATGGGGCATTTTTGATTTTCGGGTTATCTATTTTCAATGAACTCTTCCGAAAAGATACCTTTTCGGAGGAGTTGGGTTATTTTCAACTTTACTTCGAGATCAAGTAGCTTTATTGAGAAAAACTGTATGCAAGTATTACAATGAGGTATGGAGGATAGTGGAAACCGATGTTTGGAGGTGATAAACATGTGGGCAGATAACGCTTCAAAAATTGATATGCTTTCGTATGAGCCGTATGCAGAGCTGATCTTTGAAATAGCAATTAGTGAGAGAATGAATCCTGTAACGATTGGTTTGTTAGGAAACTGGGGAAGCGGAAAATCAACGATACTTAATTTAATTGAAAACAAAATCAATAGTTGCTCTGATAAAGGTAATATAGTCTCTATATTTGTAAATGCTTGGATGTTTGAAGGTTACGATGATGCTAAGACGGCTCTAATGGAAGTTATATTACGTACCATAGAAGAAAACAAATCAATTTCACATAATCTTGGGGACAAATTTAAAAAACTTCGGGATCGGGTAGATTGGATTAGATTAGGCGGTTTAGTTTTGAAAGGGATTCCAATGATGCTCAGTTTATCTATGGGCAACCCTTTACCTTTCTTATTGGAGGGTATTAAAGGTATTGATTGGAAGGATGAAAAGGAAATAGAGAAATTACATAATGTAATTTTAAAAACAAAAGACTTAATAAAAGAAAGTGGTCAAGATAATGTAGTCGAAAATATAAGAAAATTTAGAGAAGAATTTGAGCAATTAATAAGTGATTCTAAAATCGACAATCTAATAATTATTATTGATGATTTAGACAGATGTAATCCTGATCGTATAGTTGAGACACTTGAGGCTATCAAACTTTTTTTGTCGGTTAAGAAAACGACCTTTATTATAGCAATGGATGAGGATGTAATTAGATATTCCATCAAACGGAAGTATCCCCACATTGAGAAAGATGACATTGATATATCGAAGGATTATTTAGAAAAAATAATTCAACTACCAATTAGAATACCCGAGCTTTCAGATTTAGAAGTCAAAAACTACATGCTGTTATTAATCTGTGAAATGTTTTTGAAGGAATCAAAATTAGACGAATTACTCACTAAATTAAAAGAAAAAAACATCTTTGTTAAAGGGGAAATCATTAATCAAAATGATATTTTGTCGATTTTGGATTTAGAGAAACAAAGCGAGTGGGACTGCTTTAAAAATAACATGAAAAGAGAAGACTTTGAACTTCAATTGGATGTTTTTAGTAGAATATCTGATATAATCGCTACTACACTAAAAGGCAATCCACGTCAAGCAAAGAGATTTTTAAATACTTTTTATGTAAGAAAAAAACTATCGGAAATACAAAGACTTAATTTGGATCTGTCACTCTTAGCTAAACTCATGGTGCTAGAGTACATAAACATTGATCTATTTAGGGAACTTTATAAATGGCAATTAGAAAATGACGGTTATGCCTTGGCCTTACAAGAAATTGAAGAAGAAGTATTAAAAGAAGAAAGTGGCGATAACCAGCATGACAACGAAATAAACCAAAATAGTCCTTGGTTAAAACCTATCATTAAACAGTGGATAAAAGTCGAACCAACCAATTTATATAATTATGATTTGAGACAGTATTTTTACCTAGCCAAAGAATCGATAAAAGAAAAAAACATATCAAGTCTAAACTTGACCTTAGAAGAAAGAAAGTGGGTTAATGAGCTATGTTCTGAAAAGTTAAACGATACATTCTTAGAAAAGAAAGTAGAAGAATTTAAGGCCAATAATGAAATTGACCATCCCAAGGTTGTTAAAGGGGTCATAGCAAAATATCAACATGACAGGCGAAAAAAATTAAGAGTACTTATTTTTCTTTATAAACACTTTCCAGATTTAAGGAAAACTTTGGAAGAGGAAATTAAAAAAATGAAAAATAGCGAGGTAACAATACCAGAAATTACGAGGATTATCACCTTAAAAAGTGTGAACGCAGAAGGATATCAGGCAATTAAAAAGCACTTTTTGGAGGAAAAGAAATTATCAAACGAATTGTGGGAGAAAATCGAATCTAGTTTTAATAAAAGCAAGAAGGGATGATTTAATCATGGGAACTTCGAAGGGATATTTGCCACCAACAGGATATATGTGGCCAGAGACGAAAAGAGCTGTAACTAATATGGCCAAGAATAATTTTAGTGGAAATTCTATTGGTAGGGCAGTATCCAAGTTTGCTAAAGCGACGAAAAACAACGGTTTTGCTAGAGGGAAAAAATCTTCTGTAGGAACTGTTGGTTCTAAAGCAGTTGGTTTTATTGGCTTAGTAAGAACTATAGGTCTAGAAAATGCATTAGATGAGGTTGGTCTTTCACATTTAGTCGGGAAAAGCCTTCAAGAAATTTATTTTGGATTATTAGACTATTTTTCAGAAGAGGCAAACACATTAAATCAAGTTATTGCCAACCAGGCAATGCAGGAACTAATGGCAGAAATAATGGTAGGAGTTAGTGAGGTTGAAGCCTTTGAACAGATACTTTCGTCACTTGATGGGAATATTTTTTTAAGAGACTTTCTGATAAAGTTTGTAGAAGTTACTTTCTTTACAAACTTTATAGAGAAGATCAATTCATTGTGTAAAGGGATTGAAGAGACCATCAAAGCTCAAGAACAAATAAAAGAATTTATTAGAATTCAAATTAGCAATAATTATACAATTGAAGATCTGAAAGATATAGACTGGAAAGGAAAATCGGGAAAGGATTTTGTTGATAAAAAATGTGAAGAGGTTTGGGAAATCTTTGAGAGTTGGAGGGATTCGGATGTATGATATTTGGGTTAACAAGGAAGTAGTTCATTCGGTTCCGAATGATAAGTTAATATTTAATATACTTTCGAAAAATCAAAAATCAAATGTAAAAACAGATGTTGAGATGCTTTGGAGAAGATTTGGGAAATTACATGTCTCAGATATCATTGAAGATCTTTTAATTATTGGTATATCTGTTTTTAGTGTTGATAAACGTTTATCAAGAAGAATATCTGAAGATAACTGGAGCAGAAGTATCAATGTCCATGTTCCAGTAATTGAGTTGGAGAAATGGCTGTCTGTAAAAGCGGAATTAGAAGAACTGTTGTCTTTTTTAAGTGGGGATCACTGGACGTTTCATTTTCGTAAGTCTAAAGAAAAATTAAGAGGAAATAAACTCAACAACAGATATGAGTTAATAGATGGTTCTCAATTTGATTGTGTTTCACTGTTTTCTGGTGGATTAGATTCTTTTGCAGGAGCACTAACAATATTGGAAAAACATCAAAACCCGATTTTTGTTGGTTTTAGGGAGTATTCTTCATTAACTAGAATACAAGCTGATTTAATAAATGCTATTAAAAAATCCTATAATAAACAAAATATAGATTTTATCCCTTTTAATGTTTCCCCTAGAAAACCGTTAAATGCTGGTGATAGAGATATATACCATGAAAATACAAGTAGAAGTAGGTCATTTTTGTTTATAGTAGGGGCAGTTGCTGTAGCTTCCTCAATAGGTGATAATGCACCTGTCTATATACCTGAAAACGGGTTTATTGGTATTAATGTTCCATTAACACAGAGTCGAAGCGGAAGTTGCAGTACTAGAACAACCCATCCCCGTTTTATTTCTTCATTAAATTGGTTGTTTGAAGAAGTAGGGATTAAACACAAAATTGTGAATTTCTATTCCCAGAAATCAAAAGGTGAAATTGTCGCTGAACATAAAAATAACGAAGTGTTTAGAAACCATTATAAGGAAACAATATCTTGTGCTCATCCAAGCCAATCAAGGTATGATAAAATCACCCCACCGACTAACTGCGGATATTGTTATCCATGCCTTATAAGGAAAGCATCGTTAGTTTCAAATGGATTTATAGAAGATGTATACAATTTTAATTATAAATTAGGTAAGACTTTTATAGAGGAATATAATTCGTTGGTCAGTAAATCAAGTGATCTAAGGGCATTATTGTATGCTGTACGTAGATATATTGATAATGTACATGACGATTTATTTGTTCCTAGCATATTATTGAGTCACGGTTCATTATCACTGAATGAAATTAAATTATATGAAAGAGTTTATAAACAATCGATGCACGAACTTATTGAGATGATAAAGTATGAAGAAAAACAACATAAGGATGGGCTATTAGAATATTTGGGATGGAAAGGGAATAAATAAAATGAAAAGCTTAATTGATTTTCATGTTCATATTGATTATTACAAGGATTATAGGAGCAAAATAGAATATTACGAACAGAATAGAATCTATGCGTTGTTTGTGACAAACTTACCCCAGATATTTAACGAAAGTATGAGATTATTTTCAAATTTGAAATATGTAAAGATAGCGTTAGGGTACCATCCCAGATTTATAAAAGAAGAACCTTTTAGTAAAGAGTTGTTTAATAAGTGCATATCGCTGACTAAATATATAGGTGAAGTAGGATTAGATTACAGCGATGAATTTTTAGATTATAAGGAAGAACAACAAAGGATATTTAAATATATTTGTAAAAAAGCGGGTGAAACGAATAAAATTCTGTCCGTTCATTCTCATAAAGCTGAAGAAGATGTACTAAAAATTTTAATTGATAATAATGTAAAATTTGCGGTGTTTCACTGGTATTCAGGTAGTATTTCTTTAATCAAGGATATCCTAGATGCAGGGTATTACTTTTCAATCAATTACTCAATGTTAAGAACAAAAAAAGGTACGGAGATAATAAAGTCAATTCCGTTGAATAGAATTTTAATCGAAACAGATGGACCTTTCAGCAATTTTAAAGGACGTCCCATATCACCAAATGACTTATCTCAGGTGTATAACGAAATAGGTCGAAAAATTGGGGTAAATGATTTATCAGAATTAGCCTTTAATAATTTAAAGAACTTGCTTCTCTCACAATTAAACAGTTTTTAGCAAAATGACAATACAATGTTGCTTTTTCTACTCAACTGGTCGGTTTCTTAACACCTAATATGTTAATATAAAATAAATCCCGTCCTGGGAATATAAAAACTGTCCAGGGACAATAAAAAATGTCCACGAAGCCGAGCGGGGCAGGGGTCATGCCTGATCGCCTGTTTGGCTTACTCGTTTGAGAGGTAGTACAGGGGGGATAGGGTTGAAGGCTTGATAAATTCAGCATTTTCTAAATATACCCTCCGCTATGATCCAATTGAGTCTTTTCCATCTGTTCGCTCAAATTATTTCCTTGGACATTTCCCACGCACGATAATTTATGGGACAATCTTTTCTGATAATCAATTCACTATGAATACCCGTCTATATAAGAATACAATTTCACATCATTACCTTTAAATCGGCACGGTGAACCGTATCACAAGTAACGGCAATTTTTTGGGAAAACTCGAAGGTGCTATGGAGAGGCAGTGACAGGTCAACAACCCGCTATCTTCGCGGCTCAGCCCGACGTTGCGGCTCAACGCTTTAGTGCCGCAAGGGTACCAGTCTACCGAGTGTAAGCATCTTGTTGCAACTATGGTGAAGTCTCGCGGATAAGGCGGTTGGGCTTAATCTTTGCCAGCATCGGGCCTCCTCAGGATGGGATTTTCATGAATGGTCGCTTTCAGTCTGTCGCTCCCTAGCTTTCGCATTCAGGTTGGCATCCGTCCAGGCCTGTCGAATCAGATCTGCTAATTCATTAGTGCCTGCTTCCTCTACTGTCCTTACTTTGACATGACGCATGCGTTTTCCAGTGCCTTCTAACAGTTTTTTCGGGTCAGAGAGTTTTGTGCCGAAGAAGAACCCCATATTCACATAGTTCCTTTGAGCTGCGATGTAACAGATCCATGTACCTGGCGATTCAGGCAATTTGTAGTTGATGGCGTTATGATACACAAATTCATGTGCGCTTGGCATGTTGGCCTTTGCGACTAACCGCAATTTTTTAATGATTTCCCTAATCTGGGTTGGATGGCTCTCAATGTACTTCTCAACGGTTCCTGCTTCTCCGGTGACTGTGCCTGTTACCCTGTCCATCACATGACCTCCCTCGTGGTTCAGTCCGTCTACGACCGGTGTTTTTTATCCTTTCGGTTTTTGCTTCTTAAATCGACGGTGTGAAAACCGCTTATGGTTATCCTGGGCTCGTGGCACCAGTCCACACAGTCATTTTTTAACCTAAATATAACAACTATATGCAAAACAATCAACAGTTTGTCGGTGCAGTTGTTGTTCGTCTGTGATATTGTCGTATTGTAACGCTTCAGTGAAAATGGCAGTATGAGACAGGAGCGAATTCCATTGCGCAAAAAAGAATTGAAGCGTTACAAAGTCATTCGTCAATGGATCGAAGGGTATATCACGGGAAAACAAGCTGCCGAATTGTTATCCTTAAGTCTTCGTCAGGTTTATCGCCTAAAAAAACAAGTCCTTGAGAAGGATGAAAACGGAGTCATTCACAAAAACCGGGGGCGAAAACCTGCACATGCCTTATCCGAAGATATCCGGCAAAAAATCCTGAATCTCCGCCAAAGTGAAAAATATCGGCACTGCAATGATGTCCATTTCTCCGAATGATTGGCCAAACAGGAGGGAATCCGCGTCATCCCTTCTACGGTCCGCCGCATCCGATGCGAAGCCAACATCCCGCCTAAACGGAAACGGCGCCCGGCAAAGGTTCACCGCCCGAGAGAACGGAAACCGCAAACCGGCATGTTGGTCCAGATTGATGGAAGTTTCCATCATTGGTTGGAAGACCGTGCTGAACCCATGGCTCTTTTGGCGGCCATTGACGATGCCGCGGGAAAAATCTTGGCAGCGCGGTCTTCCGCCGCCAGGAAGATACCGAGGGCTATTTCCTTCTGATCCGGCAAATGATCGAGCGACACGGTATTCCCATGAGCATCGATTCGGATCGTCACATGATTTTCTGTTCTCCAAATGAAAAACGCTCCATTGCGCAGGAACTGGCGGGTGAACCATGCCGATGCCTTTGTCGCAATTTGGCCGCGCCCTGAAGGATTTGGGGATCGCTCACATCAAAGCCACGCCTCTTTCAAACCCTGCAGGACCGTTGGGTTGTCGAGTTGCGCCTGCGCGGCATTCAGACCCTGGAGGAGGCAAACCAAGTCCTTCCGGAGTTGATCAAAGAACATAACGAGAAGTTTGTCGTGGCACATCTTGAACCGGAAAGTGTCTTTGTTCCTTTGGAACCGGGACAGTCCCTGGATTTGATTCTTTGTTTTCGCGATCAACGGATGGTCGGACCCGGAGAAACCATCTCCTACCGAGGAAAAACGTACATCCTCGACGTCCCAAATTCCAGTCCAGCCATTCCGGCCAAAACGCCGGTGGAAGTACGAAAAACGCTGGATGGCAGACTGTTTGTCTGGTACAAAGGTAAGCCCTACTCCTTGAAGGAAGTAACCCGGAACAAAGCGGCAACATCTCCAGAAAAGAAAAAGAAGAAGCTCAGAAAAGAAATCTTACAAACCCGGACCTGATCATCCTTGCAAATATAGGCCCACGAATTCAAAGGAACTGAAACCGGCTTGAATGAACTGTGGTCAAAGTAAATATATCAGTGACATATTCACTGATGCGTTAATATGACATTTTCACTGACGCTTGACACAGTTTGTTGGTGCAGTTGGAATCCTTGCCCCACTCCTGTGGATTAGTTAGTTGTAAAAATGTATTCTATAAGCAAGAGTATGAGGCGAAAAGTAGAAAAGCTTCAAGAATGAGAAAAGAAACCGTTTTAATTTTATTTACTAAAATCATAATTTCCCATTGAGAATATGGATATAATGACACTAGAGGCAATAATTGTTGAGTGGAGGTAAAGTCATTGTCTACAAATGAATTAATAAAAAAACTATTTATTGCCTTCTCCAAAAAAGATGAAAGTGAGTTTTATAAATACGCTGAAGAATTAATTGATTTGGAGAAGCGTAAAAAACATAACATACTCGCAAAAGAGTTAAAAGAAGCACTCTATAGTAATATTAACGGTAAGGCTAAAAAAGAGAGGAGATTTAGGACCAATAAACCCATCCCCAGGGATAACGACACAGGTTTCCCTTTATTAGAAATTAAACAGTACGACGGATTAGATTGGGAACAGTTAATTTTACCTGAAAAAACAAAGTACGAACTGGAACAAATAATAAAAGGATATAGGTCTAATGAAATTTTAGCGACATACAACCTTCGTCCAAAGACAAAGGTACTATTTTGCGGTTTACCAGGTACTGGTAAAACATTTTCGGCTAAGGTTATAAGTTGTGTTTTAGGGTTGCCCTTAGTATTAGTAAATTTTGATGCTATTATTTCATCCTATTTAGGCGAAACAGCTTCCAACCTAAGAAAAGTTTTTGATTTTATAAAAGATGATTTCTGGGTAGTGCTCTTTGATGAGTTCGATATCATTGGGAAAAATAGAGATGACCATCATGAAACAGGTGAAATAAAACGTGTTGTAAATAACTTTCTTATGATGTTGGATAACTTCGAAGGCGAAAGTTTAATAATTGCATCAACGAATCATCCCCATATTTTAGACCCAGCAATTTGGAGAAGGTTTGACGAGGTAGTTAACTTTCCGTTACCTGAACCTGAACAACGAGAACAAATGTTAAATTTATTTTTAAAACCAATTAAGAAGGATGATATCAATTACAAAATGATTGTCAAGGAAACAGATAATTTTTCTCCTTCGGATCTAAAGTCGATGTGTAAGGATGCAATGTTACATGCAATACTTGGTGGAAGAGATACGTTAACAAATAATGATTTAATTTATTCAATTAATAAATACAAAAAGCGTTTAGAACTTCGGAAATAAGGAAGGGGGAGATTACAATGTTTGACCATCTTTCCTTACCAACTTTTAAAGAAGATCTTGAAAAACGAAAAAGGAATACAAAAGTCGGGGGCTATACATTTCCAAAAGGTCGAGTTAAAGAACAATTTTTCCATGATGTCAATTCTAAAGCAAATATTATTTCATCATCATTTAGGGAGTTAAAGGAAAAATACAACGGTAAGATTAACCCGAATTTAATATTTAGAATCACTGTCAATCAAAGTGTTGATATCAATAGTTTTGCAAAATCCTTGCATGCGATGGGTGGAATTAATGTTCTCTCAATTGCTGAAAATCGCCAAGGATACTGGGTTGTTTTTTCGAATGATGAAGAATTTAGATCATTTAAGGACAAGTTAGCCCAATATGCTGGTGT
>Ga0207747_1001972_pt1 | contig 12458 bp, 14 predicted proteins | sample HigsolmetaGSP11D_FD_184839 | JGI IMG/M metagenome (GOLD analysis project Ga0207747, IMG submission 184839) | High solid enriched microbial communities from the Joint BioEnergy Institute, USA - SP1-1-D (SPAdes) | ecosystem: Engineered > Bioreactor > SSF (Solid state fermentation) > Aerobic >...
CGGGATCTGAATGCGGCAAGAAACCTTGCCACATACGCGGCGAGTTCCGCCGTGTCAGCCTGTGGAGAGGAAGGCTCTGGCTGCGGTCGCACGACCGCAGCAAAACCGGCCTCGGTGAAGCAGGAAGTCAGCTTCGGACCTGTTTAGGCAGGTTTGAGTAAGTCTGACGGAACGGATTCCTCCGCATACTGAACCACGATAAGGATTCAACATCCGGCCGCCTCGATCCAGACCGTCGTCCACAAGCGGGATCAAGATTTCGGTTGCTTGAAGTCCCGCCGCCTACAAAATGGGCATAGAGTGTGGACAGGCGCCGATTCGATCGGCGTCCCGCGTCCGATGCCGGACGGCACGGGCCCCCGGGCCATCCGGCTGCATGGACCAAGGGTGGATTGCGGTTATCCATGGCGCTGCGCCATGGAGGCTGCACGGATCGGAAGATGAAGAGGACAATCAAGCCGAACGGCAGGGAACTGTTTTTCGACAAGGACTCCTTTCTTGTCTCCAAGACGGACCTGCGCGGTCGCATAACGTATGCGAACCAGGCGTTCTGCAACATCGCCGGCTATGCCGAGCGCGAGCTCATCGGCCAACCGCACAACGTCATCCGTCACCCGGACATGCCTCGGGCGGTGTTCAAGCTGCTCTGGGACCGCGTCCAAGCAGGCAAGGAGATCTTCGCCTACGTGAAGAACCTGTCGCGGTCTGGGGACTTCTACTGGGTGATCGCGCACGTCACGCCATCGTTCGGCCCAGACCGCCAGATCGTCGGCTACCACTCGAACCGGCGGGTTCCGCGACGCGACGTGCTCGAGAACGTCATCACTCCGCTCTACGCCGACCTCCTGCGCATCGAGAGCGATCACCGCAACGCCAAGGAGGGGCTGAAGGCCTCCTACGATCACCTCGTGAGGACCGCCACGGCGCGGCACACTACCTACGATGAATTTATCTTCTCTCTCTAAGGCGAGGATCGGCGTCCAGATCGCCATCGTCGTCCTCGCGCTGCAGCTTGCCGTCGACCTCGCGGGTGGCGGCTCGCCTTCCATTGGCGTCATCGCGGCCTTCGGCGCGTTGGCGACATGCGGCTATCACCTGCGGCGGGCTCGTCGGGAGATCCATCGGGCAACGGATGCCATCGACCGCATCGGTCACGGCGATTTCGAGGTTCGCATCGTCGGCAACCGAGAGCGCGGCGATCTCGCGCGACTCGTCCGGGTCATCAACGACACCGCCGACCGATTCGACGTCTACGTCAGGGACACCACCGCATCGATGCAGGCGGTGGTGGAGAACCGGTACAACCGTCGCATCCAGACGGATGGACTGCACAATGCGCTGCTCATCGGCGCCAACACCATCAACGAGGCCGCCGCCCTGATCGAGCGCCGGATCACGGCTTACAACAAGTCGACCGCTGGGTTCGAGCGCGCGATCAACAAGATCGTCCAGCGGCTCGCCGAGGCGTCCTCCGGCATGAACTCCATGGCGGTGGCGCTCGAGCAAGGAGCAGCCGTAGCGGATGAGCGAACAGGAGCGGTCGCCTCCACCGCCGCGGAGATGGCCACCAACGTCCAGACCGTTGCCGCTGCCGTCACCGAACTGGCGGCAACGGCGAGGGAAATCGGGGAAGAGACGAACCGTTCGGCCGCCAAGGCTCGCGAAGCCGCGGCCGAGGCACGCGTGACCGGGGAAATCGTCGACAAGCTCAACGCTGCCGTCGAACGCATCGGGTCAGTGGTCCATCTCATCAACGACATCGCCACGCAGACGGACCTGTTGGCTCTCAACGCGACCATCGAGGCCGCCCGCGCCGGGGAGGCCGGACGCGGCTTCGCGGTCGTCGCCCAAGAGGTGAAGACGCTCGCCAACCAGACCGCGAAGGCGACGGAGGAAATCACCAGTGAGATCGATGAACTGCGTCAAGCCGCCTCTTCCGCCGTCTCAGCCGTGACCGTCATCGCCTCCATCGTCGCGGAGATCGATCAGGCCATCGCCCACATCGCATCAAGCATCGGCGACCAGACCGGCGCGACCGCCGAGATCGCTCGCAGCGTCGAGCAGGCCTCCGACGGCACCCGCGACGTGACGGAAAACATCCAGAGCGTAAGTCAGAACGTCGCGGAAACCCGCCAGCTTGCCGAATCCGTGCTGGCAGCGTCCCGAGAGGTTGCGCAACAGGGAGACATGCTCGCGAGCGAGGTCCAGTCTTTCCTCGTCTCCCTGCGGCGTGGGCCGCTCGACGCCCTTGAGGACGAGAAGCCCCGCTGATCGGCATCCGGCCCGCCGGGACGACGACTGGCGGGCCCCTTCAGTTGTCGGAAAGTGTTTGCACTTCGGTCTCCCGGCGGTAGACCTATTGGACCGCAGCATCGAAGTGATGCCCGCTTCGCGCGTTCATCCTCAGCCAGGGAGACGGGATGCCGCCGATCAATATCCACGAAGGCCGTTTCTATCGAGGCCGGAACGACTTCCTGCGAAAGGTGATCCGCGTCGAAGGGAAGGTAGTTCAGTGGCGCGATCGCTACGAGGCCGGCGAATGCTTAATGGGAACCTTTAGGACGTGGGCCGTCGGCGGCGAAGTTGCCGCGGATGATCCAGAGGCAATCCAGCTCGACGAGTTGATCCGTCTCGCCGACGCCGCCCCCGCGAGGACGGCGAGGTCCTACGCTCGCGAGATCCAATGCTGGAACTCCTTCAGGGAAATGCGCGATCCATTGCGGAACTACATACGGATGCGCGGTCCGTTCATCAATGTCCGCTGGATGTGTTGGGTCCCAACCGGCAGGCTTGCCCCTGCCTTCTGCCATGATCCGATGAACCTCGCACTCGAGACAGGCAAGGGAATCTTCTACGTTCGTCCCGACACGAAGAGCGAGGCCGAGATCGTCGCCGAGACGTTAGAGGCGGGCCGAGCGGCCCGCGAAACCGGCTCCCAGCTTCCCTCACCGAGGACTTTCAAGCGACAGATGGGCATCGAGGATCGCCGACATGCCCGCGCGCTCTACAACGTCCTCGTGGCTGGATACAACTCCATCGGCGTGGAACGTTTCGACGCTCACTTCGCGGTCGCGGCGACAGGAGTGGCCAAGAATTGACTCGCGGCCGTTCCGGGATTCAATGACAGAATGAATCCTGCAGCGATGAGGAGGATCCCAAACTCGATCGCCCCTGGGAGCGCCGTGCGCCTGCCGGGATCCACCGGACGAATGCGCGCTCGCTGCTGACTCGGATGGATTGGACGCGTACGATTCATTGGTCGCCATCGAGGGAACCTAGCCGGGAAATCCGAAAATGACCCACGCCCATCGCCTAGCAGCCATCGTCGCAGTCGCCCTGACCGTTTCCGCGTGTGCCACGCAATCGCGCTGGGAGCAAACGACCCCGCTTCCCGGCATCCTACCGCCCACGGCGGGGGACCATCCTTCGGGAATGAAGCCGCGAAAGCCAAAGAAGGTCGTATACGACAGGGCCGGGTACTTCATCCTGCCCGACGGAACCAGGGTGCGCCGCGAGGATGGTGGCGGGTTCCACCTGCCGAATGGCGAGTACGCCCGGCCGGACGGCCTTGGCGGGGTTCGACTGCCCAACGGCAGCCTCTGCACTCCAGACGGAGCGGACGGCTACCTTTGCCCGTGACGGCCAGTGGCCGGATCGCCTCCGCGTCACAGACTCATCGCGGGGGCGGCCGCCTCATGGTAGCGCTCAGGGCATAGGTTGGGGAACCCTGGAAGCTTTGCCATCGCCATCGCGTGGAGCGTCCTGTCGACGAGTTCGGTGAACTGGTCCTCGGAGAGGTGGCTGACCCCGAGATCTTCCGCAAGAGCCGCGTATCCGCCATTCAGGGCGTCCCCCACTTCCACCATATAGCGCGCGAACTCGACCGCCTCCACGGCATCCATGCCGTTTTCATCGGCAAGATGGATCGCGACGAGGATGATCCCCTCGCAGTAATGGTCGATGGATCCGTATCCGCTAGTGATGCGTGCCATCTACGCTGTCCTCCCTCAGCCAGGCTCGGGGAGGCGGTCGCAAGGGACCAACGGTGGCTGCAGTCACCAAACGGAAAGGGCCTGCACCGCCCTTCAGGCATTTCCTCCTCGATCAGACGGCCCGGCGGCGCCACCAGGGAGCCAAGGCCTTGGCCATCCACCTGTCGCGCTCTTCCTGAAGCCGCACACGCTCTGCTTCAGCCTTCGCCAGTCGCTCGTCGCGTTCCCGCTCGAGACGCGCGATCCTCTCGTCGCGCTCGGCCTCGACCTTCGCGAGGCGCTCGATGGCATCCTCCGCACGGCGGCGCTCCGCGTCGATCACCTGCCTGAGTCCGACGATCTCGCCCTCGAGGCGGCCGATCATGAGGTGAACCTGGTTCTCGGCCGGTGGCTGCGGCGCCTCCTGGGACTTGTCCGCGGTGTTGTCCCGGCCCCTGTCCCAGTCATAGTCCATGGGGACCTGGATGCGCGTGCGACCATCGTTCCCCATGTTGCGGATCCAACGACGTCGACGGACGAGCTTGCGGGCGCTGTCCAGCTCGATGCCCAGTCTCTCCGCGATCTCCTCGTAGGTCATCAACACGTAGTCCATCGGACACTCCCTCGGCATCGGCCCAGGGAATGTTCTCGTGGAATGGTTGACGAACCGTGAAGGAGCCTCAGAAAGCGGCCCGAGCTCGATACCGTGATCCGGCTCGTTGAAGCCGCACCCCTTTGCCATCTCCCAAGGGATGCCCGCTACATGCCGTTGGCGCCCACCCCATGGATCAGACGGCCATGGCCCTAGGACTTTCCCTAGAGCGTCCCGCCTTGGGTCAGGGTCTGATGGATGCGTCCGGCGCACCCTCCGTCCGCTTGCCGATCTCCTCGCGTAACAGTGGTCGCGCCGTTGGCGCCAGATCCATGGCGCGAGCCATCCCTCCTACGTCCTATCAGGCATCACTTCGACCATGCCCTGAAGCCAGGCGGGGCCCTGTACAACCAAGTGGCCGGACTGAAATGTACCGTGATGGGCACAGATCGATAGGCGCCCGCGATGGGGAATACCTGGCCGCCCGGATCGAACGGAACCCCACCGGTGCCGGTGAAGGGGTCGCCAACCAGCCAGGTTCCATCAATTCCGAAGTAAAACATCTTGGCATCGGCGTCGTAGGCGAACATGCCCCTCTTGCCGATCCACTTGAATGCGTTGCCGTCGTAAAGCCGCGTCCCGTCCTTCGTCACCCAGCCGTAACCGGCGTTGGCCGTGATCGAGCCCTCGAAGTTGCCCGGCGATATATCCTTGTGTCGGTCGATGTTGGTCGTGCCGGAGATTAAGCCTGCCTCATGGTCGATGTGGCTGCCCTGCACCTCGAAGTACCACTTGCCCGATGACTTGCCGCCGTAGGCCCTGGCGATGCCCCATCCGTTGTTCGATGACGAGTGGATCTGTAGCCGGTTACTCGAAACGACACCCTGAGTGCTTTTGTCAGTCGGATTCAGTTCCGTCGGATTGGCCACGAAGACATTCACGGTCGTCGATTGCGCGGAAGCGTTGTCGGCGCTATCGGTCGCCTTCACCGCGAACGAGAAGTCGGAGGAGGAGGCAGTGAAGGACACGCGACCTTCGCTGTCGACGTTCAGGACAGGGGCGGTCCCGGACACGGCGATGGCGCTCCAAGACAGGTCACCCAGCTGACCCGTCACGTTCGGGGTCGGCAGGTTGACGTTCTGCCCAGGAACAACGTCGAAATCCCAGTATGGAACCGTCACCGTCAGTGAAGGCGCTACCGTGATGGAGAACGGAGAGCTCGTCGCCGACCGCCCATTCTCCTCCGCGATGAGGTAGAGACCGCCAAATGTCCAACCGCCTGGATATCCCGTTACGGTGCCCGTCAGTCTGCCGGTGAGCGCGTTGACGCCGATACCGTTTGGCCATGATCCCGCTGACTTGCTCCAGCGGACCGCCGACGGGTTCACCGCCCCAATCACCTGCGGCGTGAAGGAGCGGTGTCCGATGTCGGTTCCGTTCCTCAGGATGATGTTATTGACCCCGGAGACAGAGAACGTACCGCCAATGACCCCCCGGTACCGGAAATAGTAGTTCTCCGACGCCGCGATGGGCGTGGACATCAGGGCAAGCATTATGGCGGATCCGATGGCCCGTCCCGCGACGCCATCAAGACACATGACTGAATCCAATCCAAGAATTCCTGCGGCTCAGTCGCAATTACGGAATCCGGCCGGATCAAAGTCAACGGGCGGGTCACCTGCCTTGCTGCCTTCCGGTACTGGATCCTCTCCGGCTGCCGTCCGCCTGGCCCGACCGAAGCCCGTCTCTCCGGAACGCGATGACACGAGCCGCCACCCTGACGCGTGACCTGGCGCGTCTCTGTGCGCCGACCGATGTGAGGAACCAGCGGCCCGTCTCGTCGTCGAAGGTCGCGAGATGCTCTCGCACGAGACGCGACTCCATGGCGCGGGTTCGAGGAGTGTCGTCATTGGCAGGCGCGAACCATCCCCTCGCCGCGATCGCGTCGAGGACCTCGATGAGTTCTGCCTCAAGCCGTTGCATGACAACGGAACCGGGATTGTCGCGCTTCATCGCCCAACACTCCGCAGCATCGCCACGAGAAGGATGCCGAAAGCCTCAGGAACTGGCAACGACGCACTCGCTCGCGGGACCGCGGTTACCGGAGTCCCTGGAAATGCTTGACCTGGCTCGAGCGCGATGGCAGGCCTCGCCCGAAATCTTGAAGGACATCGTTTCATGAGGAAGCTGCTGTTTGCCGTGTTCATGGTCGTGATGCTGGGCACGCCAGCACTCGCCGCAACCTCGTCCGTCTATACCGATCTCGACAGGTGCAAGTCGGAAGACACCGGGGAGGATCGGTTCTTCTACGAGTGCAAGAGCCCGGACGGCCGCGTCGTCTCGTTCCTCTACGACGAGGGCAGGGCTCGCATCATCGTGGATTTCGATCTCGACAGCCCCTCGGCCGGGAAGATCATCGAGGTTGGCTTGTCCGGGCGGGTCTTCGGCAAGAAGGCCGAATGGCGGATGCGTAACGGCAAGGCCTGCGCCGTGATCATCCGGGTCAACACGACCGTCGGCTCGAGGCTGATCGTCACCTCACTCATCGGTCCGGCGAGACAGGTCGGATCCGTGAAAGGTAACGAAGAGGCACGCCGTCTTGCCGACGCTGCCTGCAACTGATCCTTCGGTAGCGCGATCACGGGAAGGCACCCGAGCGTGGGACCGTCCCGTGATCGTTGTCGGCCGCCTTGCCGCAGGAATCCACGCCACAGCCCGGACCCATCCAGGTTCCAGCCACGCTTCCGATGACGTATGACTTCAGAGGCCTGAAACCGTTGAAGCCGACGGACGAGTAGGTCGTCGTGTAGGCCCCCGCTCCCTCGATCAGGATCTCGTCCCCGGCCGCCAGCGAAACCGGAAGCGGGTACGGGTCTCGCTCGTAGAGAACGTCAGCCGAGTCACAAGTTGGGCCAGCGATGATGCACGGCTCCTTCGCCTCCCCGTCCCTGGGGGTTCGAATAGGATAGCGAATGGCCTCATCCATCGTTTCGGCGAGTCCTCCGAACTTGCCGATGTCGAGATAGACCCAACGCGGCTCTCCGACCGACTTGCTCTTCCGGGAGACGAGGACGACCTCGGCCTTGATGACGCCGGCGTTGCCCACCATGCCGCGGCCTGGCTCGATGATGGTACTCGGAATCCGGTTCCCGAAATGCCGCCTGAGGGCCGCTCCGATGGCGCGGGCGTAATTCGGCACGCCTGGAACATCCTTCAGGTAGCGTGCAGGAAAGCCGCCACCCAAGTTGAGAAGGTCGAGGCCGATCCCGCGCGCGGAGCACTCACGGAAGATCCTGGCGCTCGCCGCGATTGCGCCGTCCCAAGCGTCGACATTCGCCTGCTGGGATCCCACGTGAAAGGACAAGCCGCGGGCGCCCAGCCCGAGGCGATGCGCACGCTCAAGGACGTCCGCCGCCATCGACGGCTCGCAGCCGAACTTCCGGGAAAGCGGCCATTGCGCCCCTACCCCGTCGCAAAGGATGCGGCAGAAGACGTCGGCCCCCGGCGCGGACCTCGCGATCTTCTCCACCTCCGCCTCGCAGTCCACCGCGAAGAGGCGCACGCCGCGCTGGCTGGCAGCGGGGATGTCGCGCTCCTTCTTGATGGTGTTCCCGAAGGAAATGCGGTCGGGCGATGCGCCGGCGGCGAGAGCCATGTCGATCTCGGCGACGGAGGCGCAGTCGAACGACGAGCCAAGTGAAGCCAGGAGTTCGAGGATCCGCGGCTCCGGGTTGGCCTTCACGGCGTAGAAGATCCTGGTGTCTGGCATCGCCCTGGCGAACGCGAGGTAGTTCTCACGGACGATCTCGAGATCGATCACGAGGCACGGGCCATCGGGGCGGCTAGAACGGAGAAATTCGACGATGCGGTCCATGGCGGCTCCCTGGGACAGGGTCTAGGCGGCGTCGCCATGGGTGGATCCACGACGCACGGCCGGCAATGAGGAAGAAGCCTTTCGGCGCTGCCGGAGGGTGGAAGTCCGGCGGTCTGGAAAGGCCCGTTCGTCGTTGCTTGGCAGTCCGCGCGGGACCGCTGCTGGCACGTGCGTTGTCGGGCTGGACAGCAGTGTGAATCCTGGCAGCGATCCTTGCAACCGGATTCTTAGGCCTTCGAACAACGAAAGCCCGCCGAAGGGCGGGCTCGTTCGCGGTCATCCCCGAAGGGGGACCAGCCGTCAGCGCGTGGCCAGACGGGCGCGCTTGCGGCGTTCCATCCTGGACAGGAGGAAGGCGATGAGCATGGTGCCCCCTTACGCGGCGGCCTTGGCCGCGGCCCAGGCAACTCGGCTGATCTCGCCGGGCGCGACGCCGATGTCGTCGAGTTCCCGGTCGGACAAGGCGCCGAGTTCACGCAGGGTACGGCGGTAACGCAGGTATTGCTGGATGCGGGACAGAATGAATGAGACGAGCATTGCGACCTCCACGTGACGAAACCCTCCGGCGGCGCGCCGGAGGATTCGCGTTCCGATTTCCTTGGGACGCTCCCAATGTATGTTGCGACAGCGAAAAGCGTCAGTAGGGAAACAGTATGCCTGTCATGCTTGCCGCGCATGTCGAATGCGCAGTTTCGCTACGGTTTCGCTACGGCTATGGCATCAGCGCATAAGTGAGCGCCACTCATTGTGCGATGCAGCATGACGCGCCGTGAGGTGGCGCGCGCAATCTTCTTTCGTGCCCCATCGATTCCTTGTCATTTCGTTGCCTTGGACGCCGAATTCAGGAACTTGTGATCGCGTGCGCTCCGTGAATCCCTTGCCGAGTCTCCAGGGCGGCGATTACCGAGTCCGTTGGCGGCAAGTGCCGCGAGCCATCCCGGGGAAGGAGGGAACATTGCGGGAAACGGTTAAGATTCTCGATACGCCGGAACGCTACGGCTCCGTGAGCCGGACACTCCATTGGGGCATGGCCGTCCTGTTCGGATGGCAGTTCGCCGGCGCGTTGCTCCACGCCTTCGCGCGCGAGACAGACGTCGCGAGATTCCTCTGGGCCACCCACAGGGATCTCGGATTCGCGCTCCTGCTACTCCTCCTCGTACGCGGAGCCTGGGGCGTCGCGAATTTCGGGCGGCGGCCCAAGCGTTCGTCGACCTTCCTCGGCCTGGCGGCAGCGGTCGGACACCTCGCCCTCTATGTCCTCATGTTCGTCGTTCCTGCGGCCGCCCTGCTGCGTCAGTACGGTTCGGGGCGCGCCTTCTCGCCTTTCGGCCTGCCGCTAATGAGCGGGTTCGAGGGCGGACCAATCAGGTGGATGACCGTCGCGGGCAACATGCTGCATGGCGCCCTCGGGTGGGTTCTCCTTGCCCTCGTCGCCGGGCATGTGGCGATGGTCTTCATTCATCGCCGTCTCTGGAAGGACGACGTTCTGAGCCGCATGGCCGGGGCGACCCTGGCTGGACGGCACGCGCCTGTCGGAAGCCCCGCCATCACCAGGCTCGGTACGCTCAAGCACATGAATGAGGCGTCGTGAGCCGTCGCCTTCCCGCGTGGCCCGGCTGTCAGTCTGGCCGGGCCGCCATGCTCGCGGTCGAACGGTTGCCGGACGCCCTCAGGGTTGGAGTCCGAACGCCTTGATGTCCTCGGGAGTCCTGATGTCACCACCGCCGGGCAGCGGGATCATCACATAGTTGCCGCGCGACGCCCACGTGTTGCGGTCCGGGATATCGGCGATGCCGTCCTTGCCGCGATGCTTCGACATGATGCTCTCGGGCAGGTTGATGATCCGGTATGGGATACCTCCCGGGGCATCTGGATCGGGCCTCGAGGGGGATACGAGCCCGGCGTCGACGATGATCTTCGCTATCTCGTGCGGCATATCGCGAAGCATGTCCTCGGTGATCTCCCCGTTTTCCGAGGCAAGCTTCTCGAGTTCGGCGAGAATCCTCATGCCGTCGTCGGCCGTCAGGCCCTTACGCACGAGGTTGTTCACCGCCTCGGCGAGGTCCTCGCGCCCGCCAGATGACTGCACCGAGGCCTGACCGGGCTTCGTCACCGAGGGGTCGTTCGCGGGAACCGCCCTGGCTGACGCGGCATGATCCGAGGCAGCCCCTTCACCCGCAGGCATGGGCGGCGTGGCTTCGTCGGTCCCGTCGGCGAGGCGGCCATCGGCGGCGGTGGTGTGCAAACCATGGCCCGGTGGAGGCTCGTCGTTGCCGGACATCGGGGTTTCCTGATGTCTTGCGCCAGCCGCAGCCGCAGCGTTCGGGCTGTCCGGAGCCGGGGCTGCGGCGGCTTCCTTAACGGACCGCTCCAGTTCATCCGTCATTGCGGCGATGCGCGCCTCGGCCGAAGCCAGATCAGGAAGCGGAACGGGTTCAAGAACCCTGCCTTCTGACGCCGCACTCGCCAGCGCCCCTGGCTCCGTCGCGCGATTCCCCTCGTCGGCATCCGCGTCGGGTTCTACCTCAGGGATTGTCGGCAGCGTCTCCGGGATCCTGAGTATGTCCGGCCGAGGAAGAATTGCGGTGCCCTTGGCGAAAGGCTCCAGCGCCTTCATCGCCTGAGGCGGAACGACTCCCACCGACGGGATCCCCGCTTCCTGATCCGGCGCCCTTGGTGTCTCGACCTCGCCTTCCCCCGCGGTGCCTCCCCTGTGCCCAGCCTCCATCGCCCGGCGGCGCATTTCCTCGCGCAAGATGGCAGGAATGTCGAAATCGGGGCCCGGGGTCGCAACGTCGGATCGCGTGATGGCCGACGCGGGGCCGCCGACGGGCCCTGCGTGCCACGCCCCAATCCCGTAGCCGATCACGGCCGCCGCGATCATGGCTGCCGACGCCAACAAGGCGAGGCGCCAGCGGCGGCCGCCGACCATCTCCCGAGTCAGGCGCAGATAGGTCTCGATAACCTCCCGAGTGCCGCCTCTCGTCAGCTCGAACTCATCTCCGTCGCGGCGAACGACAATGCTGGCGTAATCGCCATCGATCCGCATCGAGAGCCTGCAGACGGCACCACCGGAGACGAACGAAACGCCTCCATCGTCGCCGATGGCGATGTCAGGTCGGCCCTCGAGCCTGAAGGTGCGTAGCTGCCTGGACAAGCTGGCCTCCCGATTCCGATGATGCGCCGAGGATACGGCAATCGAATCCTTTCGACCAGAGCGGCTGTATGGATTCCCGCCGCTCCCGGGCGGCTTAATGCGTCGTCGGACGGGGTCGGTTGTCCCATGCCGCGCCACCCCGCTCCCTGTGAGGCATGGACAACGGCACCGGGGTGGGTAACCTCGGCTACGGGAAAAGGCAGCGGACCCCCAGATGAGCGGAATCGCATTCTTCGGAGACCCTCACGGCAACTTCGACACTTTCCATGAGGTCGTGCGCAGCGAGAGGCCGGAGGTGGCGATCTTCCTGGGGGACATGGGGCTGCAACGCCCATTCGAGGAGGAAATCGGTGACGCGGGGTGCGAGGTTTATTGGATCCACGGCAACCACGACACCGACGCCGAACAGTATCACGACTTCCTCTTCAACTCCGCTCTGGCGGAGCGCAACCTCTGCAACCGCGTCGTCGAAGTCGGCGGGCTGAGGATCGCCGGGCTCGGCGGCGTGTTCCGGGGGACGGTCTGGCACCCGAGGCCGAAGAACCCTGGAGATGCAATCGAGCCGCCGCGCTTCCGATCGCGCGGCGAGTTCATCTCCGCCCACAGGCGGACGACATGGCGCGGGGGACTACCGCGGAAGCAGAGGTCCACGATCTTCCCGGAGGACTTCGAGATCCTCTCCAGCCTGAAGGCAGACATCCTCGTCACCCACGAGGCACCGTCATGCCACCAGTTCGGCTTCGAGGTGATCGACCACCTAGCCGAGAGGATGGGAGTCCACACCATCATCCACGGGCATCACCATACCGACTACGACGCCACCCTGCCAAATGGCATCGCCGTTGTCGGCGTCGCCAAGGAGGG
>Ga0207747_1001974_pt1 | contig 12455 bp, 6 predicted proteins | sample HigsolmetaGSP11D_FD_184839 | JGI IMG/M metagenome (GOLD analysis project Ga0207747, IMG submission 184839) | High solid enriched microbial communities from the Joint BioEnergy Institute, USA - SP1-1-D (SPAdes) | ecosystem: Engineered > Bioreactor > SSF (Solid state fermentation) > Aerobic >...
AGCCTTGCAGCCTCATCCATTAGAGGTTTTAGAAGCTCACGATGCCATAGAAAAATATCCCTCAAGCCTTCATCTATCGTAAAGATGATGTGGCGATGGTTTACTTGAAGTACCTCTTCCGTTAACAATCGACTCCATTCTTCGCTCTCCCCTACTGAGCATGTTGTACAAAAGCGTCCTTTACATCGAAAGGGAACTAAATGCGTGTGGTGGCATCCTTCACAGACTAAGAGCTTGAATCCATTCTTTATATTCCCACAATCTCGAAACTTCTCAACCTCCTTAATGACGATGGGACGGATTCTCGCTCCATATTTCTTTTTGAAGGCTTCCCAATGTTGATGTTCATCAAATAAGATTTGTTTCAAAATGTTTTTCTCCATATCATTAAAATACCACAGATTTTGGACTATGGATATGAAGAAATTTTATACTTTCTTATCTTTTAAGAAAAGCGCAAAGCGCCTGCATAGCGACGTACAAACGGCATCCCCGCAATGAGAACAGATTTGCTTCCTCGAATAAGCATCGCACGAAGAAAATGCGAATGCATTTTCAAGGAAAAGGAAACACGGCGAGGGACGAGCCGATGTTGCCAAATCGTGCGTGGAGGGGAGCTAGTTTCTAAGTCGCTGGCGCTTGGAGCTAGACACTAAACTCGTCCCGAGTTTTTTACTTGTATTTTTATACTTTCTTATCTTTACAAAAAGGAACCATAAAGTTTCCAATCGGAAATTTTATGGTTCTTGTCATAGTTTATGTGACAGAACCCATATAATTTCCAAAGTGTTACCCATATAATTTCCAATCTTACAGCCGCAAGGGATTAAGATGTTTTAAGGGTTTTTTTTATTTTTATAGAGCTTGTTCAAAATGAAATTGAGGAGTTGTCCTCTATAATTTTGTACTTTAGGAAGCTTTATGAGTTATTTTTTTACTTTAGGAAATTTTATGGGTATTATTAGGATTATTTAATTTTTTTCCAAAAAAATTAATCTAATCCCTCGTTTTTCCGTATTATTTATTCATTCAGAATAATTTAGCAAAGTCACATATTAGTATCCTAGTGACTCAATGATTTCTCTCCATTTATCTCTATACACACCTTTAATAAATATATTGGGATCTGAAATTTCCTTTTGAATTCTCTTAATACTTGGATATACGCCTTTACGATGTAGCGCAATTGCAATGTCTTTAATCTCAGTAATGTTTTTTTCTATTCTCTCTCTTTTTTGTTCCGCTACATAACTTTTATACCTATCAACCAACTGTTTACATAATTCTGGTGCATACCTTTTAGCAGTAGCTACTGGAACACCATATACTTTTGAAAATTCAGAAAGGCTTATAGGAATAACTTTTTTAAAGGCGTCTATTAACTTGTTTTCTATATCTACTTGTTTCTTTTTTATTTGTTCCTTTTTGTATGAAGAATAATTTCCAGTTATTATTTTACAAAGCTCAGGAAAATGTTTTTTTGCCGTCATATAGTTAAAATTATACTCTCTTGAAATTTGATATATACTCTTGGATACTTCTGATTTAATTTCCTTTTTTAGAATGTATTCTATTTCTTCTTTTGACTTTATCTTATTTTCACCTTGAATATCAACAGTCTTCACTGCATTCTTCTTTATATTAAGGCTCTCTTTATAAAAATATTCATAAATGGTTATATCAAGTTTTTTTACAATTTGAAGTAATGATTTACGGGATGGGATGTGTTTGTTACTCATCCACATACTTAAACCTGAATTATCCACTTCTAAAAACTTTGCAAACTTACTTATACTATCAAAACCTAACATCTCCATTATTCTTCTTAAAATTATACTACTGGAATTTTTTGTAGGAAATGAAAGTAAACTCGGTGCCATTTTAATTAATTGTTGATAATTAACGTGAATAAATTTTTCTTCTTCATTCAATGGTTCCTTTTTACTGTTACAATCCCCTAACCCTGTTGAACAATATGGACAGTGACCTGCTGTAAAGTTACTATACATAAAATCTAATCGTCTCTTACAATTAGGACACTTATCTTCTAATAATGTGTCATGTACATCACATTTATTTATATCAGCTAGATACCAAATTAAAGGTTCATACACCTCTTTAGATTCAAAAATCATTTTATTCAAACAAACAGGACACCATTTTCTATAATTTCCAATAATATTTTGTGAAAAAATACCTGTCCAACTAACCATTGTAAGGTAACAGATATCATTTCTACCTGTTAATATTTCAAATACTTTTACATAATCTTGACTAACTTGACTGTTTCCATTTATATATTTAGGTGTACTTCCAAATACACCTTCACTAAGATTATTTTTTAAATATTTCTTATCAGCCATAGGAACAACCGTACCTTTAAGAAGTGAAGATACAGTAACATTATGGGTAAATGCTAATCTTGAAATATAACTTGTTAGACTCTCCACATACGGTGTTCCTATTCCAACTGGTTCCAAATTATATAATACACTTCTTGTGGATAAAAGGTGTTCCAAAAAATCTGTATATTCCCCATTTTCTAGTAATCTATCTAAAATAGCATTCATTGCAGTATTCCCCTCTCTTTATTTAAAATAAAAACTGAGTAGTAAAACCACTCAGTTTTTGATTAATAATATTCTTTTATATGATTCCGATTTAAAAGTTAGCCAACGGCATCTCTTTCAGGTTTTCTCTTTCCGGGTGTAGCAGTTCCCTTTCTCGTTTGTTTTGTTGTTTTGATTTCTTTTGTTCCTAATAACGCTTTTAATTCCTCTCTATCTTCTTTACTTTCTATAAAATTTAATTCACCACTATTAGCTTCCTTAGCCAAAGTGAGCAATTTTTTAGTATTCATTGCATTTCTTTCTAGATTTTTAATTGTAATTGACTCTTCATTATTATCAATTGCTTCTGAAAGACATCTTTGCAACCAATTTTTTACGATTCCTGCACATCCTATAGAGTTTTCATAAATATACTCATGAAGTTTAACAAGATTTGGTTCTTCTTTTATAGGTAATGCTCTTTGGAAAGAATATAGCATATTTTTAAACATTTTAATTTCTTCAGCTTTACTATAATCGTATCTTGGAAAGTGAATTTCATGAACCCTTCTAGACAATTGCCCATCTAGATTTATTACTGCATTAAGTTCATACGTACCAAATAGGACAATTTTTGAATTTGCCATATTTGATAATGATTTTATTGAATTAAACTGCCTTTGCATTTTAACTGCTGTACCAACATCAAAAAAATGTTGTGCTTCATCAATTAGTAAAGCTTTAGTTTTTCTATTTAGAAACGCTTTTTCTATAGATCTACGTAATTCAGGTGCGGTTTCAGCCTTTTGAGTATCTACTTTTTTCTTATTTTTATTTCCTACATTTTTATGAACATCTATTTTACAATCAATAAGTGGTTCTTTTAAAGATGAAAGAACACGATAATAAAAATCTTTCCAATTAAATTTTCCCAAGTCTGGATTCGGTAACTCAATCCCAGTTATTGGAATGATACTTCTATCTTGTTCCATTTCTTCTGCCATATCTTTTGAAACTGATATTAATGTTTGCTCAAATAATCTTGATTTTCCAACTCCTGAAGGACCAACAATCATAATTACGTTAAAATTTTCAGGTGAATATATGGATTTTTTTAATTCTATTAGTGCTTTTTCTAATTTTGGATGTGAAACTGTATAGTTATTAAAGAAATCAAGTCTTTTTTCCTTCGACTCTAATAACAGCCCTTCATTAAATTTTCTATTACCTTTTGTCATATCGATAACTCCCCATAATCCACTAATTCATCTTCATCTATGTCCTCATCTACATTAATTTCCTTTTTACTATAATCCTTGTCAACATCATTTTGTACTTCAACGACCTTAAAGTCTCTTTTTACTTCAGCTACTTTATTTTTTTCTTCATTTAATTTTTCTTCTATTGACTCAGATTCTATAATGAATCTAGCAATCATTTTAGCAGTTATTGAATTGGATCTTGATTGTACGCTCTTTTTCTTTCTAATTTCTTCTGCGATTAATTTAATTTCCTTTTCAGTTTTTCCATGTAAATATTTATATTCCTCTGATAAACATTTGACCCATTCATTGTTTATGAATGCATAGGCAATACCGATATTAAACGGATCATACTTAACTTCTACCTTTGTATTTTCGATTTTCGGATCTCGGAATTCATTACACCAATAATACGAATACAATAATTTTATACCTTGTCCCGGATGAACCTTACGCACTTTTCCACTTGGAGAAGGTAATGTCATTAAAATAAATGTGTCATTATATGGAATATAGGTATTTGGTCGACTACCTGAAATCGCAATTGATTCTTCAAAAGCTTCTTTTGGCGTTTGACCAAGTGTTGGGTTTTCCATGTTGTCATGTACATTTTTTATCCAACTATCTATTCTTTCATGTAATAATTCAAGTGTCCATACAGCATGATTTTTTGGATTAACAGATTTAGTAACTTGTCTTACATTTTTTGTTATTTGAGTATTACCTTGTAAGTTATGAATAAAGAACTTGTTTGTTATCCCAAATACCCTTTCGACAACATTTCCAAATCTTGCTTTTGCTGCAGGCCTTTCTTTTTTATGAACTTTATGAAATGCAAGCAAGGATTCAAAATATACACTATTAAATTCTTTTCCTCCGTCAACCACAATATAATTTGGCAATCGATTATAATTTTTTACACATTCTCGAATAACCATCATGCAGGAGCGATAAGACGGTGCCTCGAACGTTAAATAAAAAGCAAGAATACGGCGAGAAAAAGCATCAATCATTAATGTGAGCCACGGTCGTGCTGACTCCTTACCATTAATGTCTAATTCGATGTCTAATTCTGTATGATCAATATGTGCTATATTGAAAACTCGTTCTCCATGTTTTGGAGTAGTAAATTCTAATTCAAAATAAAATTCTTCATATTTATAAGAAGCTCTTCGGCCCTTTCTAGCTCTTTCTATATCATATTTAGAACGACGCTTAATCGCTTTCCAAAATGCTTTATATGATGCATCGGGTATTTTTAAGTCCTCACATTTCACTAAAAATTCACGATAAACCGCTCTTGCAGATTTAGACTTGATAGTTGCATAATTTTCAGTGATCATTTGTTCCATTAAATCTTTCGTTTCTTTAGGAAGTTTATCTTCTCGGTTACCTCTATATTTTGTTTTAGGTAAGAGGCCTACAAAACCATTTCCATGTAATTCCTCTGCATCTTTATATTTTTTTACCCAATTTCGTACAGTTCTTTGTGTTACATTTTCCGGCTTTACCTTTTCCCCATTTAAAACTTTAATTACGACTTCATATCTTTTATTTGCAGTTTCTAAATCTTTTTCATTTGCTTGAGTAATTAATTCTGTAACCTTATCATTATTAGAAACGTTATTATTAATCCCCTCAATATAACCATCGGAAATTAATGATTCAAATACTTCGAGAGGCATTTCTTTATGCTCTTTTTCTCCATCTTGAAGTAAAAAGATAATATTGTTACTTTGATCATAGTGTAGAATTTCCCAGACCGTATCTCCCCACAAAATCTTTTGCCCGCTCTTTAAATCAATCTTACTTGAACTTTTACTTTTTCTGCTTGACTTTTCTACTATTGAGAATCCTTTAAACTGTTCTTTATTTAAATACACAGTTACATTTTCAGGTTCGGAAATTAAGTCATTATATAAGTCAATATAGATAGTATTATTTGCAATTAAGGCGTATATATCATCAGCAGTAAATTGTTCCTCTCCAAGTTGAATAAGTTCTAGTAATGTTAAACCCGGTGCTGATAATATTGACTCCTTAATTTTCAGGATAGTTGAATTTTCAAGTATATGCTCATTGATAATATAATCCTCCAGAAATTCAAGATTTCGTTGAAGTATCCAATTAATCTCTGAATTCGAGCGTACCAGAAAATCTAAGTCAAACTGTGTAGCATAACTTTTTCCGGGTGCAAATTCCCATCGACCATCTTTTCTATAATATCTATCTGGTTTTTCTTGTGACTTTTTAACAAGCTCTTCTTCTGTTTTCCACTCTACCCAGTAGGCTCTTTCCTTTTCAATCACAAAAAAATCTGCTGTGTACCAATAAGCCATTTTTCTATTTTTATGTTTTTTACTTTGAAAATAATTAACTTTTATTTGGGGAGGCTGATCATAGTATTCTAGAACATCATCATTGAATTCCATCATATAGATGGCTGGTAATTCAACCTTATGACTTTCAAATTGAATGGTCACACCCATCTTTTTACTACTGTATCTTCCACTAACATTATATCTTCCTCCCCCGACACGTCTTGCAGGAGGGGACTGTCTAATCCGTTGAATTTCCGATTTTGCCTCCTCCGATAATTTCAATCTTTCAGCCCATTCATCAAACTCACTTTGATTCATCAATGTTATATTTCCTCCTTTTCTTCTCCTCAAAACCACTTTGTCTTAAAAGAACTTTCCAATAATCTTGCAATACTTTTTCTCTTAAAACTCCATTCATACCAAGCCTTTTTTCAATTTTCCTACGGCTCGGATATATCCCTTCATTTGTTAATTCATTGAATGCTTGCATAATTTGTTCTTCTAACCGCATAATCCTTCGCTCTGACATTTCTTTTACATAATCGTTATATCTTTTCGATATTCCTTTACAAAGCTCTGGGAAATTTCAGTACAACACCCTTCTATCTCTTCCAATAATTTTTGCAGCATAATTCATAGATATAGGTGTTTACGTAGTAGAAAGTTCTATTAGTTTTTTCTTGATCACATCGTAATTAAGTGGCTTCCGAGTGTGCTTCTTTTTATTATTAATGACCTGCTTGTCATTAATTTGAAATATATTACCATTCAATTCTTGAGATTCTAAGAGAAAATCTAAAATTTTTTTGTTTAATTTAAAACAAATTCTAAGTATATTATCTAAACAAGGGAAGTTTTGACCATTTAGCCAATATCGGAGAGTACTCTTTGGAGTATTTAGGTATCTTGAAAAACTAGCAACATTATTTTCAAAATATTCCTCATTAATTAAGTTTAATTTAATTAAAAATGAATATTTAAATCTCTGTGTATCAATTTTATTTGGATTTATTTTTATGAGATCCTCCAAATTTTCATAAACAAAGATTTCCCAATCCATTTCTACTAGATTTAATCTTTGGTTAATATCATTGGATAATGTAGAAGAACAATTGGGGCAACAGCCGGGAATCATCTCTCTACGGAGAATATCTATTGTTCTATTACAAACAGGACATCTATCAATTAAAAAGCGATTATGTTCTTTGCAAATCCTTACTGGTTTTAAATGCCAAATCAGAGGATAGTAAATCACCTTTTCATTCTTTTCCCAAATACTAATGCAGTCAGGACACCAAACTAGCGAATCATTCAATAAATTTCTTAGTGGTATAAAGTCCTTTAGTTTATATAAAGTAAGATTATATAGGTCATCTCTGGAAGTTAACCCTTCCATTATCCACGATAGTTCAATTGCATTTTCCATAAATCCATTTATTGTTTTTGATCCTTCGTAAAAGCGATTGCCCCCATAAGTAGAACTTCTTACTAAATAATTCTTATTCATTTGTGGAAATATCATCTTATTAAATAAATCCCCCACTAAGATGTTATGTTCATATGCTACTCTAATCAAATAGCTGCTAAGACTTTCAACCAAGCCTGTGCCTAAACCAATAGGTTCTAAGTTGTATAAAACACTTCTTGAATTAAAACTTGTTTCATACATCGACTATCACCTCATTTCATTTATTACCCACCTCCATTATTGACAGTATTAGTAACGATACATTCAGTTTATCCATATCAGGTCGATTTAGGGTCATGAATGGTAGATTTGAGGGTTTATTTAAATTTTTTGATTGGAAATAAATGACAATATAAAAAAGGCTTAAATATTACGGGAGCAGGTATATTTAAACCTATATGTATGAATTATAAATTTTCTGGATAGTATAGTATCGTTGTTAGTGCAACTTGTAAATCAGACAAAAAGGAGGAAGTGTTATCTTCCTCCTTTTTTACCGCTCCCATTCTTGTAGGCAATCTGGGCATTGCCAACGTACAACCATATCCTTTTCCAAACTTGAAATTCCTATTTTTCTAGAAAAATGAGTAGCTCCATAATCAATTTGTTGTTCCTTTGGTATTGGATTACCTTGAAGATTACTATTACAATATGGACAATACTCCAAATTATCATTTAAAAGCTTTTTTCTACTAAAAATCTATATTCCCCCTTTTGTCTAACCTTTTTATCAATTTGTGAATTTCAGAAAAAACATTCCAAAATATATAAGTTTATGTATAAAAAAATCAATTCCAATCAAAAATGTTAATTAACAGTAGTACCCAAATTCTTCTTACTTTCATATAATTCTTCCCAAAACATTGACGGTTTGTAGTTAAATGTTTTATATCCAAACCTAGTTTTTCGAGTGTATTTTTTTGAACGAAGCAAATAACATACCCGCTTTGCTCGTGAAATACTTACAAAGAATACCCTTCTCTCCTCAGCCAACTTTTCTGGGTCATTTTCATTTTTATAATAAGGAAAGTTACCTTGTTCCATACCTAATAATATTACTACTTCAAATTCCAGACCTTTTGAACTATGCCTAGTTGATAATGTTATTTGGTTTATTGGCTTACCTAAGTTGGCAAATCTTGTAATATCAAAATCTCGAAAACTTCCATCTTTTGCAACCTTAATTAACGCATTTAAATTATCTACTTCATCAGGATATATATCAGAATCATATAAAATCGAATGAAGTTTTAAATTTTTGATTAAAAATTCTAACCATTTATACAAAGATTTAAAGTGCTTAATACTTTCTTTTAATATTGAATATAATCTTTTTCTTTCCAATATATTTCTTTCCGCGGTTATTGTTTGATTATGTTTTTGTAATAGATTATTCCAATAATCAAACAAACTAGAAAATGATACATTAGAATTTGATATAACCCATAAAGCACATTGCTCAAGCCAAATTACTATATCACTTCTTTTAAATTCTAATTTAGAAATATAATATGGTATATTAGCTTCATCCAAAATTTTCCTCATTGACTGGATTTGTTTTTCACTATGAACTAGAACACAGATTTCCTCTAATGGAATACCTTTTTGTTGACAACTGGGAATAATACTGTATGCCACTTCCTTATACTGGTCATCCATTTCTTCCTCACAAGTTATAAAATGAAACTCTGCATCTTTATCAAACCTTTTACCTGAAACATAGTTGCGATTTTGCTGGTTTAATCCAATTATTGATGCATTAATAATATCCTGATGACTTCTATAATTTGTTTTTAATTCTATAGCTTCAATATTTGGACTTGAGTATAGCTCATTTAAATAGTCAGGAATCGCACCATTAAATCCATAAATCGATTGATCTGGGTCGCCCACTGCAAATATTTTTATATTTGTTTTATGAAATAATGAAAGAACCATCTCATGTAAAGGCTTACCTAAATCTTGATATTCATCAATTAATATCCAAGGAAATTTGGCTTCTAAGCATTTTCTTACATATTCCTCTTTTTGGATGAGTAAAGTGGCATATTTTACAATATCAATAAAGTCAACCATTCCCATTGCGTGAAGTCGATTTTCATATTCTTTAGCAACTTTTAAGCCAATATCATAAGGTTCAACTGAAACACAACTAATCCCTTCGATACCTAAGGTTCTTTCTTTGTCCATATCAATTATCTTAATTTGATTAGGATCATAATTAAGTTGTATAACCGTATCTTTAAAAAGTTTATTTTTTTCTTTTTCTGATACAATTTTTAATGGCAAAGGAATATCATAATCATAAAGGTGAGCAAACGGGCTGATTACCTCCGCAATACAAAAAGCATGAACTGTTCCTAAAAAGACATTGTTTCTTTTTACATATCCTAATTCATATAATCTATTCGTAAACTCCTTAACCGCTTCCCTATTATAAGTTAAGCAAGCAAGACCTCTTGGATATTTAATTTTATCATTTAATAGTTTCATGATTTTTAAAGTTAAAACCGTCGTTTTACCGCTACCCGGCCCAGCCTTAACAACTGTACTACAATTGGAATTAAAAGCTGCAAATTGATCTTTATCTTTCTTAATCTGTTCTAGCTTTTCTAGATATGTACTATTCATACTTTCCTACCTCTTCTATCTTGCTATATATATAATCAATTGCATTTTCAATATATTTAGGAATATGATCTTTTATACACATCAATGATAGTCTTTGAGCAAATCTCCCTTTTCCTACTTCGTTTTCACAGTTTTCAATTTTTCTTAGACAAGACCAATAATCTCCAGAGTTTAATTCCCTTTTAAAATTTTCCTTTTGACGTTCTCCACCAGTTGTTAGTTCATTGAAAATATTACAAATTATATCTTTTCCCTGATTAGATTCGGAACAAGCATCCATTATATCTACTTCCATTGTGTAATATCCAATAAAAAATCCGTTCTTTGCAAAAAGTTCTTCCTGTTCATCCAAATCTTTAGGTAAACTAGAATTATTGATTTTTTGCAATTTTACAAGCAAATCTCCTATTCTTTCTAATCCTAAATACCCATTTGAAATGTGTGAATCGTCAACCACAATATGATATTTTCTTTTTGGTTCTTCTTTTTCTTTTACCCAAGCATAATAATCTCCATCAGTAATACATACATATGGGATGCCTAGCATATCTAAGAATTTAACATATGGATCGAAATTAGTAGAATTAATGTTGCAACAAATAATACCTTTTAAATCTAACGGTTTTCCAAGTATTTCTGCAAAAGCTGGAATCAAGTATTCTTCTGCTATGCCTTCTACTAGAATTACACCCTTACCAAAGTAAATTTCTCCCCGCTTAACATCAATATAACGTTCAAGATCTTGTTTTTCTTTATCTGATAAATTTAAGTCTGCAGTTGTATTAATTATCGTTCCTTCTTGAGTTGTCCGTAAATGAACAATAGAGTTCAATGGGGCAACAGATGTTATGTATGGAGAATGGGTTGTCATTAATACTGATGTATTATTTTTCATTACGTCCTTATAAATAATTCTTTGAAAAGATGGATGTAAATGGGCTTCTGGTTCTTCAATTGCGAGTATTGTAAAACCCTCTTTAGAAAGGGAATAATTATCCATAAAAGAATATAGCTTCAACATTAATCCATCATCTAAGTTATCTTTCAAAAAATAATTACCTTTTGAACTTTTCACATAGCATTCCTCTAGTATTTCACTATCGCTTTCCTCTGATAGTTCAATATAATTTTCTTTTTTTAATAAAGTAGGAATGGTTTTATCCTCTAATGATATAAGAATTAATGAAATATATAAGATGTTATTGATTCCTAGACTTGTTTCACTTGTTGGCCTTTGCTTTTCTTCACCAATCATTAATTTTAATGTATTTAAAATTCTATTAGGATCTACATCTATCGTTTCTAAAGAAATTTTTGAAAAAGATTGATTACCCATTGTATTTATAAATCTATTATTAATTTTCTTTTCAAGGTCGATTAATTCGTCAATTGATAATATCTCATTACTTTGTTCTTTTAATTTGGCACCAATGTCTTCGAGTTCATCCTTATCAAATTCATAATCCCTTAACAAATTTTTAATAGGTGATTTACGTGAATTCCTCATTTCACTTTCAACATCGCGGATTGCATTGATAACCTTAATATTTAAAAATTTTCTATGAAAATGTGTAAACTGTACTTCTGGCCTATCCCCTTGAAAAATAGTGTATGTATACTCATTTGTATCTTGTGATGGAAAGAATTTATAGGTTAGACGTAAGGTAGGCGGATTTTCTGATATTGTTGCATCAGATAGCATTGATAAAACGGTTTTATTGTGTTCATATCCCCGTATCTCAATGATAATTTCAATTATTTCACCATTTTTCATTGGTTCCACTAAACCATCATAAAAATCTGATTCATTCAAAAAACGATCTTCATCTGAAAATTTCGGGTCTAAAATAATTTGGATAGCCTTTAAAAAATTTGTTTTCCCCACATTATTCTCACCTATAATAACTTGCTTATGACTTAAATTTACATCTATATCTTTGAAGTTTCTGAAATTTTTAATTTTCACTCTTGATATATATGGGGATTTAATTTTAGTCATAAATTCACCCTCTTTCAATTCTTTATTATATCAATATTATATACTCTTATTTAAATATTTCGTTAACAAGTGTGCCAATATTATCCAATATTTCTTATGAGGTAATTGCGATGTTCGTTATTCCTTGATTCCCAAAGGATAGAGAATACGCTGAAAAATATTTTCCCCACAGGAATAACGGAAAAATGCGGGCTTAAAGGTCTTTGGGTTACGAAAAATTCAATT
>Ga0207747_1001978_pt1 | contig 12434 bp, 11 predicted proteins | sample HigsolmetaGSP11D_FD_184839 | JGI IMG/M metagenome (GOLD analysis project Ga0207747, IMG submission 184839) | High solid enriched microbial communities from the Joint BioEnergy Institute, USA - SP1-1-D (SPAdes) | ecosystem: Engineered > Bioreactor > SSF (Solid state fermentation) > Aerobic >...
GGGCCGTCGCCACCCGCTACGAGAAGACCGCCCGCTCCTTCCTCGGCGTGCTCTGCCTCGCCGCCACCCTCGATTGGCTCAAGAGCTAACAAAACCTAAAAACAAATGAATGGAAATAGGAGGTTGCGCGGCCGGGGACTGGCCCGGCCGCGCCTTCCTTCAGACCGGTCTCAGATGAACCACTGGCCATGGACGGCGAGATTGGCGTTCACCTGCGCTGCGAGCTGATTCCAGTCGACGGCGTCCGACGTCGCCGCCGCCGAGGCCGGTGCGCCATGGGCACCGACGCCGAGATCCCAGCTCCCGGTCGCATTGAAATGGTCCTGGAGCTGCTTGGCGATGGCGTTCCAATCGACCGCATCTGAATGCGTGTCGGCGCTCGACACGGCTTCCGATGCCACCGCTGCGACCGGGGCCGCGGCTTCGCTGGGGGCTGCCGCCGGGGCGGACTCCGCGACCGGCGCGCTGCCGCCGAGCGGCGTGAAATGAACGTCCGAGACCGTGATCGAGGTGTTCGGGTTGTTGTTCAGGAACCCGATCGTATTGTTCATGCCGCCGTGTTCGTAGTCGGCCGGCACGTGATCAGTGATGACACCCTTCTCCGCACCATCGACGCTGAAAGTAATCTTGCCCGGCTCCCAGACCATCTGGAAGGTGTGCCAGGCGCCGGTCTCCACGCCGTCGAAGATCGTGGCGTTGTAGGCATCGCTGCCATTGTTGTTCCAGTGGACCGTGCCATAGATCCGGCCGGACCCGTCCGGCGTGACCTCGGCCATGTCGATCTCCTGGCCAGGCCAGCTGTTGTCGCCGGGCCAGAGCACAATGCCGGCTCCCGGCTCATTCCCGTCGATCTTCGCGGTGACCGTGTAGGTGCCGTAGCCGTGGCCGGCATCGGGGCCGGTGGCCCACTCCATCATGGCTGCGGCGCCGGCGAGCTTCACCTCACCCAGGGCCGACGTATCGACGTTCCACGTATTGCTGATCACGCCGACGCCGTTATCGAAGCTCTCGCTGAGGGCGTTATTGGCCATGAGTCATGTTCCTAGGCTTATGGTTGTCGAGGTCGCGGCGCGCCACACCGACGCCGCGCGGGGCGCGCAGCGGGACGTGTCATGCAGCGAGCGGGCCTGGAGCAGTTCCCCCAGGCGCAAGGCGCGCCGCGCGGCCGCGCCTTGTGCTGGGCACATCGCGGCCGCGATATGCCCGGTCAGCGGCCGGGCAAGCCCGGTCCACTGCTCTCCGAGCGGCGGATACGCGATGCGCCTCCGTCACCCGGGTGAGTATTCCTGCGTTCTGTCCGACCTAGTGCCCGGCACCTGTCATGCGCCGGTGGTCTCTGGTGCTGCGCTGTCGCCGAGGCGGCAACCGCATCCGGTGTCAGCCGGTCGCCGTGCGGGCCGACGTTTTGGGTTGGTGCGGCAGCACCGCTCTTCCCGTTCGCTTCCCCAGGAATCCGCCATTGCCGGCGGCGCTCCTATAGGAAAGTTCGGACCAGGTCTTGAGCGTGTTGTCGTCCAAGCCTCGGTTCCCTTGCTGTTGTCGTGACATTCCGCCCGGCGGCGGGTTCAGATCGCCGCGAGCGCGACCGGACTAAGCCGGGTTTGGCATGCGATCAAGCATTGTATTTTGCATTCTGATCTGATCCGGAATGGTGAAGGCGGCTGATTTCCTCGTCTTCCCCGCTTTGGTTGTTTTATCGAAATAATCTGACAGCAACTCTCTTGCCCGCAGGCGGGCTGGGCGGCGAAGCTTGCGCCACGCCGCAGGACAGGCGTCGTCGTATGGGGAGGATACCAATGTTGCGCGTCTGCCGCCCCGCTCTGGGGCTTCTCTTACTCGCCATCGCTGACCTTGCGTCACCTGCCTTGGCGCAGCAGGCGCCCGATACCATCGCCACGGTTCGTGCGCGCGGCCATCTGATCTGCGGTGTCTCGATAAATGCGCCCGGTTTTGCGCTACCGGACTCGCGCGGCGTATTCCGCGGCCTCGACGTGGACAGTTGCCGCGCCGTCGCGGCGGCGGTGCTCGGCGACGCCAACAAGGTGCACTTCGTGCCGCTCACCACGCAGGCCCGCTTCACCGCGCTGCAATCGGGCGAGGTGGACATGCTGGCGCGCAACACGACCTGGACCCTGGCGCGAGAAGCACAGCTCGGCCTCGCCTTCGCCAGCATCAATTTCTACGACGGCCAGGGCTTCATGGTGAAGCAGAGCTCCGGCATTACCTCCGCGAAGCAACTGGACGGTGCGACCATCTGCGTGCTGCCCGGCACCACGACGGAGCGGAACCTGTCGGACTATTTCCGCAGCAACAACATGCGCATGACACCGGTGGTGATCGAGCAGACGGAGGAGCTTCGCCAGGCCTTCATCTCCGGCCGCTGCGATGCCTACACCAACGATGCCTCCTCGCTTGCCTCCTTCCGCGCCAGCCAGGGTGCGGCGGGCGAACAGTACGTGCTGCTGCCGGAGATCATCTCCAAGGAGCCGCTGGGCGCGGTGGTGCGCAAGGGCGACTGGAAGTGGTTCGACGTGGTGCGCTGGTCGCATTTCGCCATGGTGGCGGCGGAGGAGATGGGCATCACCAGCCAGAACATTGACAGTTTCGCGGACTCGCAGAGTCCGGACGTGCAGCGCTTCATGGGCCGCAGCGGCGATTTCGGGAAGGCGCTCGGGCTCGACAACGAGTGGGCGGTGCGGATCATCAGGCAGGTCGGGAATTTCGGTGAATCCTGGGAGAGGAACATCACCCCGATCGGCATCCCGCGCGGCATCAACGCCCTCTGGACCAAGGGCGGGCTGCAATACGCGCCGCCGATCCGCTGAGCAGCCCCGCGTACCGCTTGACGCAATCCCGGTTCCCGGCCGAAGCTTCCGTATCGTTGCAGGGGGCCGGGACTGACATGCGACGTCTGCTTCTGCTCGCCACCGCCGCGCTGGGCATGAGCTGCCCGGCACTCGCCCAGGACCGCACGCTGACCATCGGGGCGCAATCGGCGCCCAGCGCGATGGACCCGCATTTCCACTCCGCCAACAACAACAACGCGATCCTGCGCCAGATCTTCAACCCGATCGTTGATTTCAATACGCGCGGGGAGCTGGTGCCGGCCCTGGCCGAAAGCTGGCGGGCCGTGGATGACCGGACCTGGGAATTCCACCTGCGCGAGGGTGTCCGTTTCCATGACGGCACACCTTTCGAGGCCGACGACATCGCCTTCACCTATGCACGCGTGCCCACCGTGCCGAATAGCCCGGGCCCCTTCACTCCCTCGGTCCGCACCGTCGCGGGGGTCGAGGTGGTGGACAGCCGCACCGTGCGCATCCGGACGCGAGAGCCGAACCCGTTCCTGGATTGGGATCTCTCGGCCGTGATGCTGCTGTCGCGACGCATCCATGCCGGGGCGACGACAGCGGACTTCAACAGCGGCCGCGCCATGGTGGGAACCGGCGCCTACCGCCACGTCTCCTACGCCCTGGGCGAGCGGCACGAGATGGTGCGCAACCCGGATTTCTGGGGCGGCGCCGTGCCCTGGGACCGGGTGGTGATGCGCTTCATCCCGAATGCCGGGGCACGGGTGGCGACGCTGCTCTCGGGCGATGTGGACCTGATCGACTTCGTGCCGCCGCAGGACGTGGCGCGCCTCTCGGCCGATCCGCGCATAGCGGTGTTCGGGGTGGCGAGCCAGGGCACCGCCTATCTGTTCCCCGATGCGATGCGCGACCAGGCGCCCTTCATCACCGACAAGCAGGGTCGGCCGCTGGCGCAAAACCCGCTGCGTGACCGCCGGGTCCGGCAGGCTCTGTCGCTGGCGATCAACCGCCAAGCAATCGTGGACCGGCTGCTCTCCGGCCAGGGCATGCCGGCCGAGCAATTCGCCGCGCCTTCGGTGGCCGACCGAGCGCCGGATATGCCGCCGCCCGCCTTCGACCCGGCACGCGCCCGGCGCCTGCTGGCCGAGGCCGGCTATCCCGACGGCTTCCGCATGACTATCCATGGCCCGAATGGCTGGTTCGCCGGCGACAGCGACGTGATGCAGGCCATCGCCCAGGGCTTCAGCCGGATCGGCGTGGAAACACGGGTGGAGGTGCTGCCGCCGGCCAATTTCTTCACCCGCGCGACCAACCGCGACTTTGCTCTGTTCATGACCACCTACACCAGCAGCATCGCCGCCAACACGCTGCGCCAGGTGGTGATGACGAAGGACCCGGCGACCGGTGCAGGACCGTTCAACCGCCAGCACTATTCCAATCCGGCGGTGGACGCCCCGCTGGCAGAGGCGCTGCGGACCATGGACCCGGTGCGGCGCAGGGCGCTGACCGCGCAGGCCATGCGCGCCACGATCGAGGATGCGGGCGTGATTCCGGTCTTCTATCTGAAGGTCAACTGGGCCGGGCAGAAGGCGCGTGTGCGCTACGATCCCAGCCCCTCCTGGTATACCAACGCCTTGCTTGCCACGCCTGCCGAATAGGATTGCACTCGATGCCCGACGCCAGCCTGCTTGCTCGCCTCGCCGCCGCGGTGGATGCGAATTTCGAAGCCGAAACCGCCTTCCTCGCCGATCTGGTCCGCTTCCCCTCCACCCGTGGCAACGAGGCACCCTTGCAGGACTGGATGACACGCCAGCTTGCCCATCGTGGCTATGCCGTGGACCGCTACACTTTGGCCGATGTTCCGCTGGCCGCGCATCCCAAGTCGAGCCCCATGGTGGAGGCGGATCCGGCGAAATCCGTGCAGGTCGTCGCCACGCACCGCGCCGCGAACCCGACCGGTCGCAGCCTGATCCTGCAGGGCCATATCGACGTGGTGCCGGAAGGCCCCGCCGACATGTGGACCCATCCGCCCTACAGCGCCACCATCCGCGACGGCTGGATGTATGGCCGCGGCGCGCACGACATGAAGGCGGGCGTCGCTGCCATGATTTTCGCCATGGATGCGCTGCGCTCGGCCGGGCTGGAACCCGCCGCCGACGTGCACATCCAGACCGTGACGGAAGAGGAGAGCACCGGCAACGGCGCACTCTCCACCCTGTTGCGCGGCTACCGTGCCGATGCGGCACTGATCCCGGAGCCCACCGGCGGCACCATCACCCGATGCCATACCGGCACGCTCTGGTTCCGCATCCGCGTGCGCGGCGTGCCGGTGCATGTCGCGGTGGCGCAGAGCGGGACCAATGCCATCCTCTCCGCCCTGTACCTCGTGCAGGCGCTTCAGGCACACACGAAGGAACTGAACCGGGCGGCGTGCGAGCATCCCTGGTACCGGGAGGTGCCTGATCCGATCAAATTCAACCCCGGAATCATTCGCGGCGGCGACTGGGCCAGTTCCACCCCGGCCTGGTGCGAGGTGGACTGCCGCATTGGCCTGCTGCCCGGCACCGATGTCGCGGAGGCACGGCGCGGGGTGGAGCGCGCCATCGCCGAGGCCGCCAAGGGCGATCATTTCCTCGCCAACAACCCGCCGGAAGTGCAGTGGCATGGCTTCCTCGCCGATGGCTACGTGCTGGAACCCGGCACGGAAGCAGAAGCAGTCCTCGCCGCCGCGCATGAGCAGGTCTTCGGCGCCCGGATGGAAGAGCGGCGCACCACGGCGGTGAACGACACTCGCTTCTACGGCCTGTATTTCGGCATCCCCGGTCTCTGCTACGGGCCACGGGGGGAGGGAGCCCACGCCTTCGACGAGCGCACCGACCTTGACCATCTGCGCAAGACCACGCTGGCCATCGCCGCCTTCATTGCCGACTGGTGCGGGGTAAGGCCGCGGGCCTGACCGGGCCGGCAACCGTGCCGGCTTGTCTGCGGGGTGGCTTTCCCGGCAAGAGGGCAGGGATTCCCCCCAATGATGGAGCCGCGCCATGCCGTCATGCCGTTTGCGCTCTGCCAGACTGTCCGGACCCGCCCGCTCTGGCCGCTGGGCTTTTCTCCCGCTTGTGGCCGCCATGGTGCTGTCCGGCGGCTGCGGAGCGGCATGGGCACAGGAGGCGGGCGGCAATGGCCAGCCGCGGGGGGCGCCCCCCAGTCGTATTATCCCGCCGGAAACCAGGGACTTTGCCCCGCTCCGGCCGGAGCCGGGCGACATCTGGAGCGAGGTGAAAAGCTGGAATACCGGCCCGCGCCGTCCATCCAAGGCAGAGCAGCCGGCTGCATCGGCCGAAGGCGCGCATCACGCACGTCGGCCTGCCTCCGGCCGCCGCGATGCGGCGCGCAAGGGCGGGGTCAGCGCCGGCGGCAGATGACCTCGGTCGGGATCACGCGCCCCTCCTCCAGGTTGCGCGCCTGGTTGCGGGCCATGGCGGCGAAATCCGGCCCGAGCAGCATCGCCAGGCTGAGAGGCGGGGGCCGGCCCTCGCGGAGCCTCCGCCGCTGCTCCCCAAGCCAGGCGTGGGCAGGCTCCGACTGGTCCCGCCAGGACAGGATCTCGAAGCCGGCCCCCTCCAGAAGCGCCCGCAGCTCCGTCGGCGTGGCCAGGAAGCTGGTCCGGGCCTCCTTCGCCCAGGGGGCCGGGTAGAGGACCTCGCCACCCGTCCCCTGCAACAGGTCATAGAGGCCGAATCGCCCGCCCGGCCGCAGCACGCGGAAGACCTCGGCATAGAGGCGCGGCTTGTCAGCGATGTTCATCGCCACATGCTGCGTGTAGGCGGCATCGAAGCTCCGGTCAGGAAAGGGTAGGGCCAGCGCCGAGCCTTGGAGGTAGCTTACCCGATCCCCCAGCCCGGTTCGCGCCGCCAAGCCGGCCGCGGCACGGACATAAGCCGCGGTCAGGTCGATGCCGGTGATGTGGCAGCCATGCGCCGCCGCGAGATGGCGGGACGGCCCACCCAGGCCGCTGCCGATATCCAGCACCGCCTGGCCCGGCGCCAGGCCGAGTCCCTGCCCGAGTTCCGCTGTCGCATCCCGTCCGCGCACATGGAATTCGTCAATCGGCGCCAGGTCCTCGGCAGTCAGATGCTCCGGGTCACGGCCGGCGGCGCGGAGGGTGGCGAGGATGGCGGCCAGCGGCTCTGTGCCGCCGTAATGCCCAACGATGTCCTGCTCCAGGGCCATGGCGCTACTCTGCCGGCGGCGCCACGGGTAGGGCTGCCGTGCAGGGCCCGATACGCAATGCGTCGTGGCGCAGGATGGCGATATCGCGCGGGCCGACGACCTTGAAGAGGCGCGAGCCAGGCGCTTGGGCGCCAGCGGCAGGCGCGAGCAGCGTGGCGGCGATGAGGCCGAGGGACAGGCGACGGGGCAGGGCGGGCATTCCGGCTCCTCCTTGGGCGCCGCGCAGGATGGACCGCTGGCGCTGCAGCGGCCAGCGAATCTGCCGCCGGGGCAGGTTACACCCTGCGAGCGGCGCGACTCGCGCACCCCCTATGCTGCGGCATGCGCCTCGGGGGGTGTGGATTGCGGGGATAACGGGGATTGCGCGAGTCCGTGCCACGCGCCGAACCGCGGATACCGCAGAGTGCAGACCCTTGACTGTGCTGCCCATGCCGCTACCCGACCCGCGAACGTAACCGAAACATCGGCAGTTTGCCTTGGTTTCGCCCTGAGCCGATTTCCTGGAACCCACCACCTGATCTGGTGTTAGACTGGCACAGCTATGGCAACATCTTGTGTGGGGGCCGTCCGCGATGCATGCTCCGGTCCGGGGGATTGAAGGGGATGCGGCCGTGTTCGATACGGTACAGCTCGAAGGGCACCATCAGGTCCAGATCGACCGGTCACGCGACGCGCTGCTGACGGATTTCGGCAAGGCGACGCTCGACGACCGGTACCTGCTGCCGGGCGAGAGCTACCAGGATCTCTTCGCGCGCGTCGCCTCCGCCTATGGCGACGATGCCGCGCATGCGCAGCGGATCTACGACTACATCTCGAAGCTCTGGTTCATGCCGGCGACGCCGGTGCTGTCCAATGGCGGCACCACCCGCGGCCTGCCGATCAGCTGCTTCCTGAACGAGGCAGATGACAGCCTGGAAGGCATCGTCGGCCTCTGGAACGAGAATGTCTGGCTGGCTGCCAAGGGCGGCGGCATCGGCAGCTACTGGGGCAACCTCCGCGGCATCGGCGAGAAGGTCGGCCGCAACGGCAAGACCAGCGGCGTGGTTCCCTTCATCCGCGTCATGGACAGCCTGACCCTGGCCATCTCCCAGGGTTCGCTGCGGCGCGGCTCCGCCGCGGTCTACCTGCCGGTGAGCCATCCGGAGATCGAGGAGTTCATTGAGATCCGCCGCCCCACCGGCGGCGACCCGAACCGCAAGGCGCTGAACCTGCACCATGGCGTGCTGGTGCCGGACGCCTTCATGCGCGCGGTCGAAGCCGATGAGGAATGGCCGCTGACCAGCCCGAAGGACGGCGCCATCGTCCGCAAGATCCCGGCCCGCGCCCTGTGGATCCGTATCCTGACCGCGCGGATCGAGACGGGCGAGCCCTACCTCGTCTTCTCCGATCACGTGAACCGCGCCCGGCCGGAGCACCATAAGCTGGCGGGGCTGGAGGTGAAGACCTCCAATCTCTGCTCCGAGATCACCCTGCCGACCGGCAAGGACCAGCACGGGCGGGAGCGGACGGCAGTGTGCTGCCTCTCCTCCCTTAACCTGGAAAAGTGGTTCGAGTGGAAGGACGATCCGCGCTTCATCCCGGATGTGATGCGCTTCCTGGACAATGTGCTTCAGGGCTTCATCGACAGCGCGCCGGACACCATGGCAAAGGCCAAGTACAGCGCGATGCGGGAGCGGAGCGTGGGCCTCGGCGTCATGGGCTTCCACAGCTTCCTGCAATCCCAGAACGTGCCCTTCGAGAGCGTCATCGCCAAGGTCTGGAACAAGCGGATGTTCAAGCATATCCGCGAGCAGGCCGACCTGGCCAGCCGCCAGCTTGCCGAGGAGCGCGGTCCCTGCCCGGATGCCGCCGAATACGGCTTCATGGAGCGCTTCTCGAACAAGATGGCGATCGCGCCGACCGCCAGCATCAGCATCATCTGCGGTGGCGCCAGCCCGGGCATCGAGCCGGTGGCAGCGAATGTCTACAATCATAAGACGCTGTCCGGCAGCTACATCGTCCGCAACCCCTATCTGAAGCGGGTGCTGGCGAAGTACGGGCGGGATGATGACGAGACCTGGACCAGCATCACCGTCAACAAGGGCAGCGTGCAGCACCTGGATTTCCTGACGGAGCAGGAGAAGGCGACCTTCAAGACCGCCTTCGAGCTCGACCAGCGCTGGGTGGTGGAACACGCAGCCGACCGCGCGCCCTTCATCTGCCAGAGCCAGTCGGTGAACCTGTTCCTGCCGGCCAATGTGCACAAGCGGGACCTCCACCAGATCCACATGATGGCGTGGAAGAAGGGCGTGAAGTCGCTCTATTACTGCCGCAGCCTGTCCATACAGCGTGCCGACGCCATCAGCGAGAAGGTGGTGGGACAGGGCGACGTGATGGCGGCGCATGTGCCGACCGCGGCTGACGCACCGCTGCCATTGGCGGCGCGGAGCAGCCAGAACGTAACCAATTATGAAGAGTGCCTGGCCTGCCAGTAGGGCCGGCACGACATTCCCGACAGCAACATTCAACGACGGACGCCATGGCCGACGGCACCCATTCCCCCGACGAACATCCCGTACGCTTCGACCTGCTGACCGCCAATCCGGTCTACAAGCCCTTCCGCTACCCTTGGGCCTATGACGCGTGGTTGACGCAGCAGCGCGTCCACTGGCTGCCGGAGGAAGTGCCGCTCGCTGACGATGTGAAGGACTGGCAGAAGAACCTGACGCCCGCCGAGCGGAACCTGCTGACGCAGATATTCCGCTTCTTCACCCAGGCGGATGTCGAGGTGAACAACTGCTACATGAAGCAGTATGCCCAGGTGTTCAAGCCGACCGAGGTGCTCATGATGCTCTCGGCCTTCTCGAACATCGAGACTGTGCACATCGCCGCCTATTCCCACCTGCTCGACACGGTGGGGATGCCGGAGATCGAGTACACCGCCTTCCTCAAATACAAGGAGATGAAGGACAAGTACGACTACATGCACAGCTTCTCGGTGGACTCGAAGCCCGAGATCGCCAAGACGCTGGCCGCCTTCGGCGCCTTCACCGAGGGGCTGCAGCTCTTCGCCTCCTTCGCCATCCTCATGAATTTCCCGCGCTTCAACAAGATGAAGGGGATGGGCCAGATCATCTCCTGGTCGGTGCGGGACGAGACGCTGCACTGCCTCTCCATCATCCGCCTCTTCCGCACCTTCGTGCAGGAGAATCCGGAAATCTGGACCGAGGAGTTGAAGCGCGAGATCTACCTGATCTGCGCCACCATCGTGCAGCATGAGGACGCCTTCATCGACCTCGCCTTCGAGCTCGGCGGCGTGCAGGGCCTCGATGCCCCGCAGACCAAGCAGTACATCCGCTTCATCGCCGACCGCCGTCTGCAGCAGCTCGGTCTGCAGCCGCTCTACAACATCGAAAAGAACCCGCTGCCCTGGCTCGACGAGATGCTGAACGCCATCGAGCACACCAATTTCTTCGAGAACCGCGCGACCGAGTACTCCAAGGCCAGCACCTCCGGCACCTGGGAGGAAGCCTTCGCGGACAGCAGCTTCTCCTCCCCCCAGCCGGCGGGCGAGATCCTGGAACTCCCGCCCCGGCACTGAAGGTCCCGCGCATGCGGCCACAATGGCGATCCAAGGCCGGTCGAAACGGCTGCCGCCCGAGGCCCGCTCTGGCGGGGCCGGGCCGGCGTCGCTATGTATCGCCGCATGCTGCGGGCCATTCGTGTTCTCGTGCTGCTGCTGATCCTGCTGCTGGGCGGGGTCTGGGCCTATGCTTGGGTCACGCGGGCACCAGGGGAGGGGCTGGCGGAGGCTTTCGCCGGCAGGCTCGGCCAGTTCTTCGGGGGGGCGCAGATGCCGGTCCCTTCAGCCGGCGGCATCCAGCTTCCTCAGGGCGTCACGCTGGGTGGACCCTTCAGCCTCACCGATCAGACCGGCCGGGCTGTAACCGAAAAGGATTACGCCGGTGGTTGGATACTGGTGTATTTCGGCTACACCTTCTGCCCAGATGTCTGTCCGACCGAACTCGGTACCATGGCCGCCGCGATGGATGCCTTGGGCCCGGCGGGGGCAAAGGTGGTGCCGGTCTTCATTTCGGTCGATCCGCAACGGGACACACCGGCGCATCTCGCCGAGTATGTCAAAAGCTTCCATCCACGGATGCAGGGCCTGACCGGAACGCCGGAACAGGTGGCGGAGGTGGCGCGGCGGTACCGCGTCTACTATGCCAAGGTGCAGCGACCGGATATGACGGACTATCTCATGGACCACTCCAGCTTCATCTATCTGGTTGGTCCCGATTCGCGTGTCAGGGCGCTGTTCCGGCCGGAGATGCGGCCGGAGGACATGGCCGCCGCGATTGCGGCCCAGATCGGGGCCACGCGCCGCGGCACGAGCTGAGTGGCAACACTGCTGCCGTTTTGGGATAGCATCTGGTAGTATAAGATTGCGGTAGGCTACGGCTGGTATACCGCTGCTGTTTTGGGGGCTGGCATGGTGGATGACGAAACGGGCCAGGGTGAGCCGCGCGATGCCGGGCGGGGCGGCAGCGCGCCGCGGCACAGCCGTCGTCTCTCCGACAAGATCCTCATTGCCTTCCACCACGCCTGCGACCAGGGCGACTACGAGGTGGCGGAGCAATTGCTGCGGATCCTGGAAATGATGCTGACCCGCCGTCCCGTCTCGCCCGATACCAACCGCCGCCGGAACATGGAAAGCCTGGTGGCGGCGCATGAACGCCTCTGGCACCTCCGCCATCCGGAAAGCGGGGAGCGCTGAGTCCGCAGCCCTCGCTAGGCCGCTTCCCCGGGCAGCGGAGTCGCCTCGCGCAGAATATCTTCCGCGGCAGCCGTAAAGCCGCCGGACGCCTCGTGCAGGATCAGCCCTGGTTCGATCCGGGCCGGGCCCCGGCTGCCCCGGCGCGCCTGCAGCAGCACCCGCTTGGCGAGCTCTCCCGCCCTCGGCCAGAAGGGCAGCAGGCGAGTCCCGCCACAGCCCGCCTTCGCCAGCGCCGCCATTCCGGCATCCAGCCTGGCGGCAGGCAGGATCAGTGTCAGGCTGCCGCGTGGCCGTAGTGCCGCTGCCAGGAAGGCGGCCCAGTCCTCCAGATCCGCGCCGCCCTCATGCGTGGCGTTGCGCCGCATCGCCACCGGGGGAGCACTGCCGCCGGGCCAGAAGGGCGGGTTGGCGAAGGCATGGTCGCAGGCCGGCAGGCGGCGGGCCAGCGCCAAATCCCGCACATCGGCGCACAGCACCTCCACCCGGTCGCCCAACCCATTCGCCGCGGCGTTCGCGGCTGCCAGGGCCGCCAGGTCGGGGTCCTGCTCTATCGCCAGGATCCCGAGTCCCGGCACCCGTGCGGCGAGGCAGAGGAAGGCGGCGCCGCTGCCGCAACCCGCTTCCAGCACCCGCTGCCC
>Ga0207747_1001982_pt1 | contig 12426 bp, 10 predicted proteins | sample HigsolmetaGSP11D_FD_184839 | JGI IMG/M metagenome (GOLD analysis project Ga0207747, IMG submission 184839) | High solid enriched microbial communities from the Joint BioEnergy Institute, USA - SP1-1-D (SPAdes) | ecosystem: Engineered > Bioreactor > SSF (Solid state fermentation) > Aerobic >...
TATGCGTCTACTCTTGAACCAAGATCAACCTGCGTCCATCTAACTGATGCATCATTTCCTGTTATTACTATATTATTGTCAAAATTCGAAGAATCATCACTGAGCCTTTGGATTTTTACGATGTTTACATTAGAACCATCTTTGGCTATGACGACGGTTAATCCATTGTGAAACCCTCTTTTTTCAGAGCTGTAGTCAAACATTACTGTCATGTTTGATGCTCTCTCCGCTATTATGAGATTTAAGTCTATTATCGTATCATCGTCACCATTTACAGCGTAATTAACCGCGATAGGCAATTTTATATTTGAATTAGGCAATGCCCTTATACTGAAGCCAGTATTGTAAAATGCCAATACCATATTTTTAAATTTATCATCTACGCCGAAATTCCGTTTTAAGGCTGTGTTTAATGAGTTTAAGTCATCATCCATCAAAGCTTTTGTTATAAGATTTGTAACAAGGCCATCTTGCTCTTCATTCTTTATTATTGCACTTTTGTATTCTTTGTAGTATGGAATATGGACATCATCAAGCTTTACTCTCTTCCACATAGGCATAGGCACTTTTGAAAAAACTTCGTATCCCTTTACTCTAAGTTCTTTCTCTTCGCTTCCACTGCTTTTTATAAGCTCTTGTATTGTATTGTAATCTAACGATTTAATCATAGAAACATCTCCTTTATCCGATTGTGCCTTCAAGCTCAAGCTTTATAAGACGATTAAGCTCAACTGCGTATTCAAGTGGAAGTGACTTCGCCACAGGCTCTACAAATCCTCTAACTATCATTGACCTTGCTTCATCTTCACTTAAACCTCTCGTCATAAGGTAAAATATCTGTTCATCGCTGATTCTTCCTACTTTTGCCTCATGTCCTATATCAACATTGTCATTTAATACTTCTATAATAGGCATAGTATCTGATCTCGATATCTCATCAATCATAAGTCCTTCGCATTGTACAGACGCCTTTGCACCTTCGGCATTTGGACCTATTTTTAAAAGCCCTCTGTAGTTTGTAATTCCTCCATCTTTTGAAATACTCTTTGCCAACACCTTTGATGATGTGTACGGTGCTAAATGTATCATCTTTGAACCCGTATCTAAATGCTGACCTTTTGCTGCAAATGTTACACCCGTGTATTCAGACTTAGCACCTTTTCCTCTTAGGACAGAACAAGGATAAAGCATCGTCTTGTGGCTGCCAAATGAGCCTGATATCCACTCTATTACGCCATCTTTATCAACCAGTGCTCTCTTTGTATTTAAGTTGTACGTGTTCTTGCTCCAGTTCTCAATCGTTGAATATATAAGCCTTGCGCCTTCTTTTACAAAAAGCTCAACACATCCTGCATGTAAATTGGATACTGCATACTGTGGTGCTGAACACCCTTCTATGAATCTTACTTCGCTTCCTCTATCAGCTATTATAAGGGTGTGCTCAAATTGACCTGTACCAGGTGCATTCATCCTAAAGTACGCTTGCAGCGGCACCTCTACTTTTACATTCTCAGGGACGTACACGAATGTTCCACCGCTCCATATGGCACCGTGAAGGGCTGCAAACTTGTGGTCATTTGGTGTAACATTCTTAGTCATGAAATGCTCTTTTATTATGTCAGGGTACTTCTTTAAAGCCGTATCCATATCTTCAAATATTACGCCTTGTTTAGCAAGATTATCTTTTATGCTGTGGTACACGACTTCCGAATCGTACTGTGCGCCAACGCCGGACAGCGCTTTTTTCTCTGCCTCAGGAATGCCAAGCTTCTCAAACGTATTTCGTATGTCTTCAGGCACTTCATCCCATGAGTTTTTCATCTTCGTATCAGGGCTTAAATATGCCACAATTGAATTTATGTCAAGCTGGCTTAAATCAACACCCCAGGTAGGCATAGGTTTACTTTCATATATTTCAAGAGACTTTAAACGAAAGTCCCTCATCCATTTTGGCTCGTTTTTCCTCTCAGATATTTCTTCGACAATTTTTTTAGAAATACCCTTCTCTGTCTTGTACGAGTATCTAACTTCGTTTTTGACATTGTACCTGGAAAAATCTATATCATTTACAATAGTCTTTCTCATTTGATTCACCCCTTTACGACAGGACTTCGTCTAAGATGCTTTCATATCCTGTCTTCTCAAGCTCCTTTGCAAGATTTTTATCTCCTTCTTTTACGATTCTACCATTTGCAAGGACAGAGATAACATCCGGCTCCAGATAATCCAGTATTCTATTGTAGTGAGTTATTATAAGTATTGACATATCGTCTGTCTTCAACTTCCTGACTGTCTCAGCTACAACCCTTAAGGCATCTATGTCAAGGCCAGAATCTATCTCATCTAGCATAACAAGCTTAGGATTTAGCATGGCCATCTGCAAAATCTCACTTTTCTTCTTTTCCCCGCCTGAAAAACCTACGTTTAAGTATCTCGTCCTGTACTCAGGCTTCATATCCAGCATATCCATCTTTTCCTTCATGCTTTTTGCAAATTGCAGCATAGGTATGTTTTTATTTGTAACTGCACTTAATGAAGTCCTTATGAAATTATCTACCGTAATCCCCGGTATCTCTTCCGGTGACTGAAAAGACAAGAATATTCCTTTCTTTGCCCTCTCATTTACTTTAAGTTTGACAATATCCTCGCCTTCAAACAGTATCTCGCCGTTTGTTACTTTGTAATGAGGATTTCCCATTATTACATTGCACAGCGTGCTTTTTCCACTGCCGTTAGGCCCCATGATAGCATGTATTTCACCTTTTTTAATAGTTAAATTTAACCCCTTCAATATCTCTTTGCCGTCCACTTCTGCTTTAACATTTTTTATTTCTAACAACGTATCCTTCATATTTACACTCCCTTTTTAATTCCTACTATTTTAATGGGATTACTTCCATGTTTTAATTATACCCTAATATAAAAAAAAATCAACAAATATATTTTCAAATTTTGACTTTAATATACTTCCATATTGTGTAAATCAAAAAATCCCAATTAGACAACAAAAAAACCGAGATTTACTCTCGGCTATATTTCATCTACATCCACGTATTTAGCTATTATATCGTCAACAGGAACTATCAAATACTCGGTGTCGCCGTGTTTTATCTTAGTGCCAGAAAATTCTTTGTATATGACTCTATCACCTATGGATATCTCGTCTGTGGCACCGGCTGCAAGGCCTTCCACAATTCCTTCATGAAGCTTTTCTTGGGCATTCCTTGGTATTATTATGCCACCTACTTTTTTATCACCTTCTGTGTCTTCTAATCTTATCAGCACATTGCCGTTAACTGGCTGTATCTTTTCCATAATACATCATCCTTTCTATAATAATGTTAATAAATTTATTATCCTTGAATACCTAAAAGCGCATTTAATCTTGACTTATCAAAGCCTACCACAATAGTTCCATCAATGTCTGTCTGCGGTACGCCTCTCTGTCCACTTCTCCTTACAAGCTCTTCAGCAGCACCAGGATTTTTCGTCACATCGACTTCTCTAAATGGTATATTATTCTGCCTTAAATACGACTTTGTAGCACTGCACCATGGACATGATGGAGATGTATATACTACAACTCTGTGGTACTTCTTAGAGCCATCACTTGATTTTACAGGTGATGTAGTAAGCAATCTGTCGTAATAATCTTCCGTCTGAACACCATAAACGATCTGCTGCACTTTCCCACTGCTAAAAGTTATCAGTGCTGGAACAGCAGTAATGCCAAACTCTGTATGAATATCTCTAACATCTGATGCATTTACTGCATAGACTTTTACATCTTTGTTTTTATCACTGAATTTCTTCAAGTTATCTAATGCTTCCAAACTTTTTTGGGACTTATTTGAATAGAACATCAACATGAAGAAATCTTCCGTTTTTTTTATGTCTTCAAATTCACTCCTATTCTTTATAAAACTCAGCACACATAACACCCTCTTTATTAAAATAATCTATAATATTTTAGCAATTATACAAATTATAAGATAACTTGGACTATACCCCCCATTGGTAATAGGTAGTTCTGCTATTATTATATTAACATAATATTAAAAAGTCAACATTTTGTCTTAAATCTAATTTTTCTAACTATATTTTGCCTCATAATGAAATTATTGCTGTAATGTAGACCACTACTTTAGATATTATTTAATGAATAACCTATTTTTATCGATGTATTTAAGTGTTTCACCGTAGACAAAGTCTTTCATGTATTCGTCATTTTTATACGTGCAAATGCCATTTTTTATTTCTGTCTCATAACAAAAGATAGGAGATGTTTCCCTGAGCTTTTCTATTTTTTTAGCCTGCTCTTTTACCATCCGAAATGTACCAATATTGACATCATGTATGTTTTGATGTGGCACTTCATTAAACAGCATATTTATGAAATTACTGTATATCTTTTCAAAACCTTCTATGTACATAATAGGTTCTATAGAAATCCTGACCTTTAATCCTTTCTCAACTACTTTTTTTATTGTCCTTAACCTCATATCAAGAGATGGTGTAAGTTTCTCATACATTGAAATAATCGGCTGTGGCAAAAGCGACCATGCAAATATAACATTATCAGGTATCTCTATGTTTTCAAATATGTTAACATTAGCGCTTTTAGTCCTTACCTCCATCGTCAAATTCTTATTTTTCTTTGCATAGTCTATCCACATGGATAAAAACCCCGTAAATGGCTCAAATGCCATTAAATCCGTCTCATACGATATGCTTAAATATATTTTTCTATCCTGTGTCAGTTTGTCCACTTCATCAAAAAAATCCTCTATATTTACAAATACTACAATGTTGGCAGATGGATACATCCCCTGAAGATAACAATAATCGCAGGAATAGATGCAGTTTAATATGTTTGAAGTGTGGTAAAAATCTTTGTTGCCAAAATCTTCGCACATATAAGAGCCGTCGTATATTATATCGTACCTTTTCTTGGCAAGTATGATATTTAGAGATTTTTTCTGCATCAGGTAGTTCTGCTTCGGCCTATTGAAGAAATCCCCATACCTTTCTATTTCAACTACAACGCTTTTCTTCAAAGCATTTAAAATCTTCTTAGTAACTGGATGATCAATAACATCCTTCTCAACGTAAACATGAGAAAATCTCATACCACCTTTCGTCCTTTCACAGTACATAATGATAAACAAAAAAGCGCTCACGGCGCATATTAAACATCATTAAGCTTGTGTATATCTAAAAGCAGTTTTACATCTGCCTCTCTTTCTAGGATATGATCATTTAAAACGTCAAATTTTTTATCAATCCTCTTAAAATTCAGTTCAAATTTGGCAAGTAGGCTTGTATGTTTTGTAACCTCTTCAAATGTCTGTTTTAAAATATAGTCAACATCACTTTGCTGTCTTTCAAGATTGCCAAGCCTCTTATCAACACTATCAAACCTCTTGTCTACATCATCAAACCTCTTATCAACGCTGTCAAACCTCTTGTCTACACTGTCAAGCCTCTTCTCTACATCGTCAAATCTCTTATCTACACTGTCAAGCCTCTTCTCTACATCATCAAGCCTATTTTCTACATTGTCTAGTCTCTTCTCTACATTGTCTAATCTTTTATCTACGTTGTCCAATCGGTTCTCAACATTTTCCAATCTTGCATCCAAATTGTCCAGTCTTTTATCTACGTTATATAGTCTTTCATCGATAGCATCAAATCTTTGAAGCACAAGGGTCATGAATTCTTCATTTGTCAAAATTCTTTCCCTCCCTTTTACCTTTTTGTACATTATACCATACTGCAAATTCACAAGCAACAATTCAGAAATACTATATTTAAAGCGTGTGTAAAGAATTTCAATTCAATTTGAGAGATTCCATATCAAAAAAATATTTTTTAGTTAATCGTTTATAAAAAATTTTCTATATTGACAAAATAATATTGATAATATATCATATAAGTGTAAGGTGATTGTTAAATGTATAACAAAATTTTTTACATTCCTCATGTGTTAATCCACAAATTATGCGACTTATGAGCTATATTTGTGTTTAAACACTACAACAATCGCCTATTGTTTTAAAAATTTTTGTTAATTAATTAACACGGAGGTGTTTTTCATGGCAACGACAAAAATGGAAACGGACGTTCAAAAGCAAATAGATTTACTTGTATCGAAAGCTCAAGAAGCCCAGAAGAAATTCATGTCCTATACACAGGAGCAAATAGACGCAATAGTAAAGGCAATGGCCTTAGCAGGCGTAGATAAACACGTGGAACTGGCAAAGCTAGCATATGAAGAGACAAAAATGGGCGTATATGAAGATAAGATTACAAAAAATCTCTTTGCCACAGAGTACGTATATCACGATATAAAAAATGAAAAAACTGTAGGCATAATTAATGAAAACATAGAAGAAAACTACATGGAAGTAGCAGAGCCAATAGGAGTCATTGCAGGTGTCACACCTGTCACAAACCCAACATCCACGACAATGTTTAAATGCTTAATATCCATAAAGACAAGAAATCCTATAATATTCAGCTTTCATCCAAAGGCTATAAAATGCAGCATAGCGGCTGCTAAAGTAATGTATGAAGCAGCATTAAAGGCAGGTGCACCTGAAGGTTGCATCGGTTGGATAGAAACACCGTCAATTGAAGCGACACAGCTTCTCATGACACATCCAGGTGTCTCATTAATCCTTGCTACAGGCGGCGCAGGAATGGTTAAATCAGCATACAGCTCAGGCAAACCAGCATTAGGCGTAGGTCCTGGCAATGTTCCGTGCTACATTGAGAAATCAGCAAACATAAAGAGAGCTGTATCAGACCTCATCTTAAGCAAGACATTTGATAACGGAGTAATATGCGCATCAGAGCAAGCTGTAATAATAGACGAAGAAATAGCAGATGAAGTAAAGAAGCTTATGAAGGAGTACGGCTGCTACTTCTTAAATAAAGACGAGATAAAGAAGCTTGAAAAATTTGCAATTGATGAGCAAAGCTGCGCAATGAGCCCTGCAGTCGTAGGTCAGCCGGCAACAAAGATTGCTGAAATGGCAGGTTTTAAAGTCCCTGATGGCACAAAGATATTAGTTGCAGAATACGAAGGTGTAGGTCCTAAATATCCACTATCAAGGGAAAAATTGAGCCCTATACTTGCTTGCTACACTGTTAAAGACTACAATGAGGGCATTAAAAAGTGCGAAGAAATGACGGAATTTGGAGGTTTAGGCCACTCTGCCGTAATACACTCTGAAAATCAAGACGTAATAAACGAATTTGCAAGAAGAGTCCGCACAGGAAGGCTTATAGTAAATTCACCGTCATCACAGGGAGCAATAGGAGACATATACAATACAAACACACCATCACTTACACTAGGCTGCGGTTCTATGGGAAGAAACTCTACTACAGACAACGTAAGTGTCAATAACCTTTTAAATATTAAACGTGTTGTGATAAGGAAGGATAGAATGAAATGGTTCAAGATTCCACCAAAGATTTACTTTGAAAGCGGGTCACTGCAGTATCTGTGCAAAGTAAAGAAGAAAAAAGCCTTTATCGTCACAGATCCATTCATGGTAAAACTTGGCTTTGTAGACAAAGTGACATATCAGTTAGATAAGGCAAATATCGACTACGAAATATTCTCAGAAGTTGAGCCAGACCCATCTGTTGATACAGTTATGAACGGCGTAAAAATCATGAATTCATACAATCCAGACTTAATAATCGCTGTAGGCGGCGGATCTGCAATAGACGCAGCTAAAGGAATGTGGCTTTTCTACGAATATCCTGATACTGAGTTTGAAACGCTGAGGCTTAAATTTGCAGACATCAGAAAGAGAGCATTTAAGTTCCCAGAGCTTGGCAAAAAAGCATTATTCATAGCAATACCTACAACAAGCGGCACAGGCTCAGAAGTCACCGCATTCGCTGTAATAACGGACAAAAAGAGAAATATAAAATATCCACTGGCAGACTACGAATTAACACCTGATATAGCTATAATAGATCCTGATCTTACAAAGACAGTTCCACCGTCTGTAACAGCAGATACAGGTATGGATGTACTGACACATGCCATAGAAGCATATGTGTCTGTTATGGCTTCAGACTACACAGATGCGCTGGCTGAAAAAGCGATAAAGCTCGTATTTGAATACCTGCCAAGAGCTTATAAAAACGGCAATGATGAAGAAGCTCGTGAAAAGATGCATAATGCTTCCTGCATGGCTGGTATGGCATTTACAAATGCATTCTTAGGAATAAACCACAGTATGGCACACATACTGGGCGGTAAGTTCCACATACCACACGGAAGAGCCAATGCTATACTTCTCCCATACGTCATCAAATACAATGCAGAAAAGCCTACAAAGTTTGTAGCATTCCCACAGTATGAATATCCGAAAGCGGGAGAAAGATATGCTGAAATCGCCAGATTCTTAGGACTGCCTGCATCAACCGTTGAAGAAGGCGTAGAAAGCTTAATCGAAGCTATAAAGAATCTCATGAAAGAGCTTAATATTCCGCTGACTCTTAAAGACGCCGGCATAAACAAAGAACAATTCGAAAAAGAAATCGAAGAAATGTCAGATATAGCATTCAACGATCAGTGCACAGGCTCAAATCCGAGAATGCCTCTTACAAAAGAAATCGCAGAGATTTACAGAAAAGCGTACGGTGCATAATTTAAGAAAAAAGAACGGCTTACAAGTTAATTAAAACTTATAAGCCGTCTTTTTATTTAATTAAGCGTTATATCATCTTTTAGAGACATACATCAAAATCTTATACAGCAAATATATTATAAAAGCTAAAGCGCCGACATTTATTATTAAAATTATATTTGAAATTAAATACATAAGTAGAATTCCCCCTTATCTATAAATTATTGTATATTTGTATAATATCACAAAACAAAATATAAAACATCTCTTTAATGGCAATTTAAAAAACGGCCCCATTTAAGAGCCGTCTTTTTTCTATATTTAATTCCCCATAAACATCTTTATATCGTCTTCTACGTTTGTAATGCCGCCAATGCCGAAGTTTTCAACTAAAACTTTTGCGACGTTTGGGGACAAGAATGCTGGAAGTGTCGGTCCTAAATGAATATTCTTTACCCCCAGGTGCAGAAGTGCTAGTAATACTATTACAGCTTTTTGCTCATACCATGCAATATTAAATGATATTGGAAGCTCATTTATATCTTCAAGTCCAAACACTTCTTTAAGTTTAAGTGCAATCACTGCTAATGAATATGAGTCGTTGCACTGTCCTGCATCAAGTACTCTTGGTATACCGTTTATGTCGCCAAGATTTAATTTATTGTATCTGTACTTTGCACATCCTGCCGTCAATATAACTGTATCTTTTGGAAGTTCTTTTGCAAATTCTGTGTAGTATTCTCTTGACTTCATCCTTCCGTCGCAGCCTGCCATTACAAAGAACCTCTTTATAGCACCAGTCTTTACTGCATCAACTACTTTATCTGCCAGTGCCAGAACTTGGTTGTGGGCAAATCCTCCTACTATCTCGCCACTCTCAATTTCAACTGGTGGTCTGCATCTCTTTGCGTGCTCTATTATCTCTGTAAAGTCTTTTTTTCCATCTGGACCCGCATCAATATGCTTTACGCCTTCAAATCCTACAACACCAGTTGTGTAAAGTCTATCTTTGTACGAATCCTTTGGCGGTGTTAAGCAGTTTGTTGTCATAAGTATTGGACCGTTAAAGCTTTCAAATTCTTTATCCTGCTGCCACCATGCATTGCCGTAGTTGCCTGCAAAGTGTGAATACTTCTTAAATGCTGGATAGTAGTGTGCAGGAAGCATTTCACCGTGTGTATATACGTCAACACCTGTTCCTTCTGTCTGCTCAAGCAGCTCTTCCAAGTCTTTTAAGTCATGTCCACTTATTAAGATACCAGGATTGTTTCTTACACCTATATTTACATTTGTAATCTCAGGATTTCCATATGTTGAGGTATTTGCTTTGTCCAGAAGTGCCATCACATCAACGCCGTATTTACCTGCTTCTAATGCCAGTGACACATAATCATTCGCACCTAAGCTGTCATCTAATGTAGCAACTAATGCTTTTTCAATGAACTCAGATATATTAGGATCTTTAAAGCCAAGGTTTGCAGCATGGAATGCGTAAGCTGCCATACCCTTTATGCCGTAAGTTATAAGCTCCCTTAGAGACCTTATATCTTCATTTTCAGTAGCAAGCACACCTACTGATAAAGCTTTTTCATCAAATTCACTTTCATCTGCTGTCCATTTAGCTGCATCATGCAATCCGCTTAACTGTACCCCATTTGCGTTTAATTGGCTCTTTATTGACTCTCTAAGGTTTAAGCCTTCTTTAATTTTGCCAACGAAGTAATTTTTGTCAAAGTTGACGTTTGTTATAGTTGAAAATAAACCATCGATTATGAATGAATCTGTGCTTTCACTGTTTAAGCCGTGTTTTCTAGCTTCTTGGTTTACAATTGCTATCCCTTTTAATGTGTATATGAGCAAATCCTGAAGTCTTGCTGTATCATCAGTCTTACCGCATACGCCTCTTAATGTACATCCAATACCTTTCGATGCCTCTTGGCATTGATAGCAAAACATTCCCATGTTTTTTCCTCCTTCTTATTTTAAATTTCTAAATAGCATATTGTTCACTATATTCAATACGCTTATTATTATATGGCACTCTATCCATTATTTCTGTGACAAATATCACAAAGCATAAAAAATAGAGGGCAAACTGTAATCCCTCTATGCTCTATTGCATAATCTATTTAGATAAAATCTCATCTATTTCTTTCAATTCATCATCGCTAAATTCAAGATTATCTAGCGCTCTTACATTTTCTTCTATCTGACTCACTCTGCTGGCGCCTATTATTACAGATGTGACTTTTCTCAAGTCCCAAGCCAAAACCATCTGAGCAATGCTCTGGCCTCTTCTATCTGCGATTTTTTTCAATTCTCTAACTTTATTTATGTTCTCTTCAGTGAGATTTCCTTTTAAGGATGTATTTTTCTTTGCAGCTCTAGAATCATCAGGGATTCCATTTAGGTACTTATCAGTCAATAATCCTTGTGCCAAGGGGCTAAACGCTATGCTGCCAATACCTTCTTCTTCAAGGACATCTGTAAGTCCATCTTCTATCCATCTATTAAACATAGAATAACTGGGCTGGTTTATTAAAAGAGGAGTTCCAAGCTTTCTCAGTATTTCTGCAGCTTTTTTAGTGTCTTCAGCATTGTAGTTTGAAATACCGACGTATAAGGCTTTCCCCTGCCGTACAGCCTGATCTAGTGCCATCATGGTCTCTTCTAATGGTGTATTTGGATCTCTTCTGTGGGAATAAAATATGTCAACATAGTCAATACCCATTCTTTTTAAGCTCTGGTCTAAACTAGAAAGTAAGTATTTCCTTGAACCCCAGTCTCCATAAGGGCCGGGCCACATGGTATAGCCAGCTTTTGTAGAAATCAACAATTCATCTCTATAACCTCTAAAATCCGTCTTTAAAATCCTGCCGAAATTTTCTTCTGCAGAACCTGGTGGCGGACCATAATTATTTGCAAGGTCAAAATGTGTTATACCAAGGTCAAATGCTCTCCTTGCCATTGTCCTCATGTTTTCAAACACATCATATCCGCCAAAGTTGTGCCAGAGGCCAAGTGATATTGCAGGAAGCATAAGGCCACTTCTTCCGCATCTTCTATATATCATATTGTTGTATCTATTTTCATCAGGTATGTAGCTCATTTTTCTCCCTCCCAAATCGGTTTCTATTTTAATTATATAATAATTATTATTAAAAACAAAATATTAAATTGTAGTTTTTAAATCATAATGACGTCATAAACTTATTTCGCATTTTCTTATAAATTTTATAATCACTACTGCTAATATTATATTTACAAAAAATAGTACTATATTAAATACTACAAAAATAATAGGAATAAATAGCATAAAGGTGCCATAAATAACATTTAACACTGATTTAATTCTACATTTTTTCTTTCATCGTATCTCTCTAGGCCATACATCAGCAATGTAGCAAAAGATACGAATGCACCGAGTATCATCCATGCAGGTTTTACTTCAACATAATTTAGTACATTTCCCATTACCAGTGGTCCAATCATATATCCTGCTCCCATGATTATTTGCAGAACTGCATTCATCCTGCCTCTGTGAGATGATGGTGTACGATTTGCTATAAACGGTGATGTGCTTATAGCCAAAATTATTTCGCCAAGCGTAAATATAAAAGTTGACAAGAAGAAAAAAGGCAATAAATTGACAAAGCCCAGCATGCCAAAACCTACCGTATACATTATTCCGCCAAGTACCGCCCGCATTAGTTCATTTATTTTTTCTGTCATCTTTGTTATTACAGGCGTAAAAAACATAACGACCAATCCG
>Ga0207747_1001983_pt1 | contig 12419 bp, 6 predicted proteins | sample HigsolmetaGSP11D_FD_184839 | JGI IMG/M metagenome (GOLD analysis project Ga0207747, IMG submission 184839) | High solid enriched microbial communities from the Joint BioEnergy Institute, USA - SP1-1-D (SPAdes) | ecosystem: Engineered > Bioreactor > SSF (Solid state fermentation) > Aerobic >...
CCTGAGCCAGGATCAAACTCTCATGTTTAAGTGTTCAATCCAGCATAGACCAACGTTAGCTTTCGTTGTCTTACTGTTTTGTGGTGTATCAGTTGTCTGATACGGTTCGCATATATCTTTCGATATACCTTTGAAATTCTATTGTCTAGACCATAGTGAACAAGTCTCTATGGAACTAAAAACTCTTTAGAATTTTCAGGGTTGTTTCACTGTTCAATTATCAAGGTTCTTATTCGCTTATCGCGAATGTCTTAAGCTTTTGCTCGCTGCCGACAAGGATACATTCTATCACTGAATTTTTATTATGTCAACCACTTTTTTCGACATTTTATTTTTCTTAACTCGGTCCCATTTGCGGTTGCCCCTTTTATCGGCGGAAGTCTATCTTACTACGTTTGATAAAGATTGTCAAGCATAAATTGTATTAATTTTATATGCAATTCATTGCAATTTATAATCATCTTGATTTTTAAGCTTTTGCAACTAACTTTCTTTAACATCCCGCCTCTTGTCAACGGCAAAATCAATCATACTATGTTTAAGAAGAAAAGTCAAGCATAAATTGTATTAATTTTTTATACAATTAATTACAATTCATTTCTTTAAACTAACAGCAGAAAATTCCTTTATTTAAAGGCTATTTCCTATATGAAATTAAGAAAAGGTTATTTAAACAGCAATATGCCAATCTAAATAACCTTTATCATGATATCACTTTTATTTTATAATTTTAATTCGGTTTATGATTTTTCAATTTTTAAGGACCGTAATATCTAATAACTCCTGTTTTTCTAAAAATGGTAGTATTCTCGCTATGATTGTCTTTACACCACCCTCGGTATCGGATTCTATATTTAACGGTATCAGCGGATCATGTAAGGATAGTCGAAGTAGCATCCATCCGGTTACCTTTTCATCTTTGAAGGAAATCCGTATCCCTTCATAGTTATTAGGTGTCAAAATGAATTCCGGTTGCCTTGATGCAAATTGTTCAAAATCCTTTAATACTTTTGCACCATAGGATTTATAATCTTGCGCCTTAATCTTCAGTCGATACTCTTTGCTTTCCTTAGGTTCCTTCAAATCCTGAATCAGTGTATCTATACTTTTCCCTTGCTGCCTGCAAAGAGCCGCTTCGATTAGTATTTTCACAACCAGATAAGCACCATCATCTTGGAAATAGTTTTCCTTGAACGCACAGTGGCCGGAAGTCTCAATGGCGATATGTGTCTCAATACCTTCCTCATTCAATCGGATTGCCTCATTGATGACATTCTTATAACCCCTTTTAAAACGATGATGTTTCATAGAGAGCGTCTTCTCGATAAAATCAGTCAGATGATCCGAAGTAACGGAGTCGGTTACAATTGTTGTATGCGGATGATACTTGGATATTATGGATGCCGTAAGCCCGATCAGCCGATTCCGATTTACTTCTTCCCCATTGGAGAATACAACAGCTGCCCGGTCCACATCGGTATCGAATATAATACCAAGGTCTGCATTATGTTCCAACGTTGCTTTACGAATGGCTTCCATCGCCTCTTTATCTTCTGGATTGGGGATATGGTTTGGAAAATGTCCATCGGGATTTAAGAACTGGCTTCCCGTGGTATCGGCACCCAAGGGCTTTAAAACCTTTTCAACAAAGAAACCACCGGAACCATTCCCGGCATCCACAACGATTTTAAGCCCCTTTAATGGATGATCATAATCCTCACTATTTACTTCATTTCTTATCTTATCAATAAGAAATCTACTATAATAATCAATGAAATCCAAAGGAACCGCCTGCTTACCTTCCGGTTTCTTTGGTATTTCAAGATTCGATGCCTCTACCAAAATCTCTTTGATATCGGAACTATTCAATCCGCCATTGTTATCAAAGAATTTTAGTCCATTTCTATTAAAAGGTAAATGGCTCGCTGTTATCATAATGGAACCATCAAAATGCGTCTCTTCAAAAATGATTCCCATAAACATCGATGGAGTAGAACACAAACCACAATCAAACACTTGGCATCCAACGGAAAGCAATCCTTCAATTACGCCGTTTTTCAATGCTGTTGCCGATAATCTTGAGTCATGTCCAACACCGATTTGTAACTCGCCAATTGGTTTATGATATTTTTTCGCAACCCAATGGGCATAGGAAGCTGCTACAACTTTCGTTATCTCAGGAGTAAGATTTACTTCCTCCCCTTCAATCCCATCTAAAGCAATTCCTCTGATATCACTGCCATTTTGTAAATGTAATAGATCTGATTGTCCTAACATACCGCCTTCTCCTTTTCAGTAATAAGATGTCATAATCTACTTGAAAAATCTAAACTTATTATAACATTAAAGGCATATTAGTACAATCACTGAATTATTGTTATTTTTAAAATGATATCGTTTAATTCCTTTTTGGAATTCTGATTCTTTAAACCTATCCCAGCCAATCCTGTGGCGTATCATAGGTCTTCATCTCTCCTGTTTTTAAATCATAGAGTGCTCTGTAGCAATTCGCACAAAATTCTTCATCATAATATTTATCCGAACCCCAGTATCTCCTCGTCCAATATCTTCTGCTGCCACATACCGGACATTTCTTTTCCAGTAATAAATCTCCATGAAAAATAAAAATAACAACCCCTACAATCACAATTGGTATAATTATTTGCATACTCTGTCCCCCTATACTTTGTATATGTTATTTTATGAAAATACACATACGAATAGAATAAGTCAGATGGGAAGTTTTGACCGTTTTTGTGGGGAGTATGCCAACGTAATTGATTCTAAAACAACAAAAAAGCCACTTACAAGAATTCCTCTTATAAGTGACTTTATGATTAGCAGCTCGTACGGGAATCGAACCCGTGTTTCCGCCGTGAGAGGGCGGCGTCTTGACCTCTTGACCAACGAGCCTCAGAACATTTATTAATATACATCATCTCAAAGAAAAATGCAAGCACTTTTTTATAAATTTTTTAAATTGTTTTCACAATATACACATTTTGCTAATCCTTCCCTATGTCAGGAATGATAATCCAATATAACCCAAGGGGTCATCCTTAAATTTTCAAATTCAGATATGAAAATCAAAACACTACCATGATTTTCAGCATCAAAAAAGCAGAATTGGAAACCCCATTTAATTCATCAGTAGATTTCGGTGTCAAATTCCATTTACACGATCAATACATTTGCCCTCATAACTGCCATAAAATTTAATGACCGTCTTGCTATCATATTCGTATAGAAATTTGACACCGAATATTTTATTTCCTTTGCATAAAATCAATTTTTTATAGAAAATCAAGTAAGGACATCTGGTTGGATGCCGGCAAATCTCCGAGGAGTCCCAAATTCGCCATAGTCTCTACAACTGTAGAGCTTACCTTCGTTCGGTTCTTAAAGTCTTCCCTGGATAGGAACGGCCCTTGCTTTGCTGCTTCTACTACCGCATCTGCCGCCTTATCTCCAAGACCGTCAATGGAACTTAGGGATGGCATTAGCTTGCCGTCGATAATCTGGAAGTGGCGGGCTTTCGCACGATAGATGTCAATTGGCATAAATTCAAATCCACGGGCATACATTTCCTGAACGATACGCATATCTTTTAACGTATCCTGCTCTTTCTTGGATAATTCGTTACTTCTTCTCTTATAATCCGCCATAACCTCCTCCAGGCGCTGCCTTCCCAGGCACATCAGCTCATAGTTGAATGCCGAAGCACGAATACTAAAATACGCCGCATAGTAAGCTAGTGGATAGTATACTTTAAAGTAAGCAATGCGGAAGGCCATCATAACGTAAGCTGCCGCATGAGCTTTCGGGAACATGTACTTAATCTGCTTACAGGACCAGATATACCAATCCGGAACGCCTGCTGCAACCATTGTTTCTTCCATTTCCGGTGTGAGTCCTTTCCCCTTACGAACACTCTCCATGATTTTAAATGCTTTATTTGGCTCTACACCGGTATTAATCAGATAGGTCATGATATCGTCACGGGTACAGATTGCCGTCGCCAGGGTACACTTGCCTTCCTGTATCAGAGTCTGCGCATTATTCAACCAAACGTCGGTACCATGGGATAATCCGGAGATACGAACCAAATCCGAAAAAGTCTTTGGCTTTGTATCCTTAACCATCTGCATAACAAAGTCCGTACCAAACTCAGGAATACCAAGGCAACCGATTTCACAACCATCCAAATCCTCCGGCTTAATACCTAAGGCACTTAAATCATGGAACAACGACAATACCTTCTGATCATCAAGACGGATTGTCTTTGCATCCACACCCGTTAGGTCCTCCAGCATACGTATCATGGTAGGATCATCATGACCCAGAATATCCAGTTTCAATAAATTATGGTCGATGGAATGGTAATCAAAATGGGTTGTAATCGTTGATGTTGTCATATCATTTGCCGGATGCTGAACCGGTGTGAAAGAATAGATATTCTCACCGAGCGGAAGCACGACGATACCGCCCGGGTGTTGCCCTGTTGTTCTTCTTACACCAACGCAACCCTCAATCAACCTTTCAATTTCCACGTTCCGCTTATGAATTCCCCGCTCTTCAAAATAATTCTTAACAAAGCCGTAGGCGGTCTTCTCTGCCAATGTACCAATGGTTCCCGCACGGAAGGTTTGCCCTTTTCCAAAGATAACTTCGGTATAGTCATGGGCTTTACTTTGGTACTCACCGGAGAAGTTAAGGTCGATATCCGGCTCTTTATCTCCATTAAATCCCAAGAATGTTTCAAATGGGATGTCATGGCCATCCTTACATAGCGGTTCACCACATTCCGGGCAGTTACGATCCGGCATATCACATCCGGAACTTCCGGCATATTTTCGAACCTCCTCGGAAGTAAAGTCCGAGAAGTGGCAATTCGGGCAATAGTAATGGGGTGGCAATGGATTTACCTCCGTGATACCGGACATCGTAGCGACGAAAGAGGAACCAACGGAACCACGGGAACCAACCAAATAACCATCCTCGTTGGATTTCCACACAAGTTTCTGCGCAATAATGTACATAACCGCAAAACCATTTTTGATAATGGAATCCAACTCATGTTCTAATCGCTCATGTACTTGCGGCGGTAGTGGATCACCATACATGGAATGGGCTTTATCATAGCAAATTTGTCTTAAGTTTTCATCGGAATTTTCCAATACCGGCGCACACTTATCGGGACGCACCGGAGATATCTTTTCAATGCGATCGGCAATTAAGTTCGTATTGGTAATAACCACTTCTTCCGCCTTTTCTTTTCCAAGATAGGAAAACTCCTCAAGCATTTCTTCCGTTGTTCTAAAGTATAGAGCCGGCATATCATCCGTATCCTTAAATCCGGTTCCTGCCAGAATAATCTTACGATAGATGGCATCCTCCGGATCTAAGAAATGTACGTCACAAGTAGCTACAACCGGTTTGTTGAATTCTTCACCGAGAGCCACGATTTTCTTATTGATTGCAATCAGATCTTCTCTGGAGTTAATATCCCGATAATTGCTTCGATCACTGTTGATCATGAATTCATTGTTACAAAGTGGCTGTATCTCCAGGTAATCATAGTAATTGACAATCCGACTGATATCATCCGGAGACTTATCCGAAAGGATTGCATTATATAATTCTCCTGCTTCACATGCAGAGCCTAAAATGATACCTTCCCTGCATTCATTTAAGAGGCTTTTCGGAATCTTTGGTCGTTTATGGTAATATTCCAAATGGGACAATGAAACCATTTTATAGAGATTTACCCTACCGGTGTCATTTTGAGCCAGTAAAATCGCATGGTAGGATGGCAGCTTTCGAATTGCTTCTGTAGAAAGCCTGCTGATCTTCTCAATATCATCGATATTGGTAATTTCTCTTTCCCTTAGCATATCACATAGTTTTAGAAAAATTTCTGCTGTTGCACCTGCATCATCGACTGCACGGTGGTGATTTTCCAAGGATATATTCAATGCTTTTGCAATCGTATTTAATTTATATCTGCTTAAATCCGGAAGCAGAATACGGGATAAACCTACGGTATCAATAACGGTAAAATCAACTTCGATACCTTGGTACTCTGATTTTTTCTTGATAAACCCAACGTCAAAGGATGCATTATGCGCTACCAATACGCAACCTTCACAGAATGTCAGGAATTCCGGAAGAACCGTTTCAATCTTCGGCGCATCAAGTACCATATCATCCCGAATACCGGTTAATTGCTCAATTTCATAAGGGATTGGCACTTCCGGGTTAACAAAGGTACTATACTTATCGGTAATCTCTCCGCCTGTAATTTTTACCGCGCCAATCTCAATAATTCTATCATGAGTAGCACTAAATCCCGTGGTTTCGATATCAAATACAACGAAGGAATCCATGAGGCTCTGCCCTTTTCCGTTGGTAACAACCTCCTGAATATCGTCAACAAGATAAGCTTCCATACCATAGATTACTTTGAAATTCTTTGCCCGTTGCTGCTCTTCTTCATCGGCATAATCCTTCGGATTAAGCGCATGATTTGCATCCGGGAAAGCCTGAACCACACCATGATCGGTGATGGCAATGGCAGAATGCCCCCATGCAAATGCCCGTTTAATCAATTTCTTTACGTCGGTTACCGCATCCATATCGCTCATCTGCGTATGGGCATGCAGCTCAACTCGTTTTCTGGGTGCAAGATCTTTCCTGGTTGAAGTAAAATCATTTATCTTTTTAATACCGACAACGGAGCTTATGGTGATTTCCCGTTCAAAGGTATCCATCTGTGCAATTCCTTTTAGCATAAAGAAATCCCCCGGTTTCAGTACCCCCATGATTTCATCTACTTCTATATTATTGGCAAACAGTTTTACTTTAATGGAATCTGTAAAGTCCGTCATTACAAAAGTTATTACCGTTTTCTCATTCCGAATGGGTTTTGTATCCGGACGGATTAATTTCCCCTTGATTATGACTTCACCGATTTCTGCAATAATATCACAGATAGGTATGGTATTTCCTTCAAAATTCCTACCGTATACCACGGAAGGATCATTCGGCAGCTTACGGTAACTGCTTTTACCTTTCTCGTAGGCGCTCTTCTTCCCTGCAAACTTACCATTACCGCCACCGGCTATACCTGTATTTGCCGGTGCAGGAGCCATATCTTCCTTAATCTTATTCTCACCGGATGTGGCGGATTTTGCATTCGCATAAACCATGGGTACGGAAGGTTGTCCTACAGAATCGCCGGAAACCTGCGCATATTCCGGCTCGGAATTCTTCTTTTGCATCATTTGCAAAACATGCTTGCTGTACTCCTGTTCCATGTCTTGCTTTTTCGCTTTTGGAATCACATATTCAAAGGATACCTGTACATTGAAATCAAACCGTTCCTGAAATAACGTTTGCAAAAAGTCCTTCAGTTTCGATGACTTCTCTTTCGTAACGCAGCTATCCGTCAGCTTAATTTGCATATGTAATCCATCAATGGTAACTTCCGCATTGGAAAGGATGTGGTAAGATACAATACTCTTTTCCTTCAATTCCTCGAAAATACTTTCCCGATAAATCGGATACAAATTTTCCAAAGTATACTGCGCCGATAGGTGAAATTGCGGTCTTAAATATGCCACATTCCCTGTATGCGAAAAGAGCTGCTTATTCAGCAGTTCTTCCATGGTACGAATATTATGTCTGCTAAGTAAATGTGTGCTTTTTATGCATACATATAAATTTTTCGATGATTTGGAAGCAAGAACCTTTAAGACTTCCACATCTTTATAAAGATTTTGCAATTCCTTCTCTACAGTTAATTGATCAAATGCTTCAAAGAATAACATAACATGCCCCCAAATTGAACAAAACCAAAATTATTTCCAATTGGTAAGTTCCTCTCTTAAAACACCAAGTAGTTCAGACTCGGGTACTTTACGGATGATTTCTCCCTTTTTAATCAGGAGACCTTCCCCGCATCCTCCTGCAATCCCGATATCGGCTTCCCTTGCTTCGCCGGGACCATTTACCGCACATCCCATAACAGCAACTTTGATATCAAGGTCAATGTCTTCCACCATTTTTTCAACTTCCGTTGCCAGTTTTATAAGATCAATCTGGGTTCTGCCACAGGTCGGGCAGGATACAACTTCCACTCCACCTTTTCGTAATCCCAGCGTTTTTAAGATTAACTTCGCGGATTTAATTTCCTCTACAGGATCCCCGGTTAAAGATACCCGAATGGTATCCCCAATCCCCTGATGGAGAATGATACCCAGACCAATGGCTGATTTAATATTACCGCTATGTATCGTACCGGATTCCGTAATTCCTACATGGAGAGGATAGTTCGTTTGCTTTGCAATTAACTCATGCGCCTTGATGCTCATAAGGACATCGGAAGATTTAATACTGATTACGATTTGATCATAACCCATATCTTCAATCATTCTTACTTTATCCAAGGCACTTTCCACTAAGCCTTCTGCTGTTACCTTGCCATATTTTGCGATGATTTCCTTCTCTAAAGAACCGCTGTTTACGCCAACACGGATTGGAATCTGCCGTTCCTTAGCTACGGTAACCACCGCTTTCAGACGTTCCTTACCACCAATATTACCGGGATTAATTCGAATCTTATCTGCGCCATTCTCCATTGCCGCAATTGCCAAGCGATAATCAAAATGGATATCTGCAACCAAAGGAATGGAAATGTGCTTCTTAATCTCTTTAAAGGCAGCGGCTGCTTGCTGGTTATTCACAGTGCAACGGATAATATCGCATCCTGCTTCCGTAAGTCTATGTATCTGCTCTACCGTTGCCTTAACATCTTCCGTCTTCGTATTTGTCATAGATTGAATCAGAATCGGATTTCCTCCTCCAATCACACGATCCCCAATTCGAATAACCTTAGTATAATCACGGTACATAAAATCGCCGCCTTTCTGTATATCAAAACCATATATATCAACGAAAAACTACAATAATGAACTATAAATATATAGCAAACATCATATGTACATTCATTTGCATGATGCCCGGTTTTAATTTTACGAGACCGACCTCCCCAAATAGAATGCAGGGAGGTATGGACTGTAAAATTAAAACTGAGAATCATACAAATGTGCACAATTTATAGCATAGTCACTTACCCAAAAATATTCTTAATATCATTAAACAACACAAATACCATCAGAAGCATTAATGCAGCCATTCCAATTAAATGTACAATTGCTTCCTTTTCCTTTGGTATCGGTTTTCTCCGAACTGCTTCAATTAATAAGAACACCAATCTTCCACCATCGAGCGCAGGGATTGGCAGCAGATTCATAACACCTAAGTTTGCACTGATTAAAATGGTGAATTCCGCAAGGGTTATTAACATCGTACCAATTCCAAATTCTTTGGATTGATCAACGGCATCCCCAACCATATTAACAATACCAACAGGTCCTGCAATTTCATTAACGCCAACTTTACCACTGGCAAGGGCACTGATACTCTTAATTGTACTTACGATATTATATTTAAGTTCGTAGAAACTATATTTGATAACATTTAAAGGGGATACTTTATGTGTTGCAAAACTATAATACCATCCTAGCTGGTATCCACTTGTATATAACTTAGGAATGACTGTGACTGTTTTCTCCTCGCCATCATGCGAATACGTGATAGAAATTGGTTCTTCTGATAATGGATTTTCTTCCAGATATTCAGCCAGTTCTTTCCCGGAACGAATCTCGGTACCATTCATTCCTGTGATGATATCACCAGCGACAATCCCAGCTTCTGCGAGAGGATAATCCGCATTTACTTCAAGGAGTTTTGCCGACTCCTCAGTAGGGTTATAGGAACATCCGAGAAGATAACGGCTTACTTTCTTAGGGGTGATATTAACCGTATATTTTTCTCCATCTCTAAGATACGTAACTTTGACCGGTTCTTCAGTTAATGGTTTAAAGTAAAAATAATTCATTAATTCTCTGCTAAAATGAATTGGAGAACCATGAATACTGGTGATTCGATCACCCACTTGAATTCCTGCTTCCGCAGCCGGGGAACCTTCATCCACTTTCACGATATCCGGTAAATCAACACCATCAGCTCCTAATACAATGAGGGATAGAAAGAAGGCAAAAAGGAAGTTAAATAAAGCGCCTCCAAATAGGATGGAAAATCTTGCCCAGACCCCCTTCTTATTGAAAGCCCCTTCATCTTCAATATTTTCATCCTCACCTAACATCATGCAGGATCCACCAAATGGTAGTAGTTTCAAGGAATATCTGGTACCATTTTTTTCAAAACTGGCAATCCTTGGCCCCATACCCACGGAAAATTCTGTAACGGTAACTCCGTTTTTCTTGGCAAGTAAAAAATGTCCCAATTCATGAACAATGATAATAATGCCTAAAATAAATATAGCAACAATGATATTCATATGTTTATTTCAATCCTTTCTAATGTCCGTGTAAGCGTAAAAAGTTAAACAGATTAATACATAGCTTACCCAATCCATTCCCTTCTAACTATACGGACTTTGCAAACCTTCTTACAAAATCATATGTTTCCTGTTCTGTATTCAGTATCTCATTTAAAGAAGGGTTCGTAATTAATTTATGATGGTCCATCGCCTCTTGAATGATGTATGGAATGTCCAAGAATGAGATGATTCCTTTTAAAAATGCTGCAACTGCCCATTCATTGGCTGCATTATAAACCGTAGGCATACTGCCGCCAAGTTTACCGGCTTTATATGCCAGTTTCAGTCCATAGAAGGTATCCATATCCGGTTCCTCAAAGGTAAGTTGCTGTATTTTTATAAAATCCAGTCTTTCCCCACCAATCAAAGTCATTCTATCCGGATAGAATAAAGCATACTGAATTGGTAAGCGCATATCGGGAACGCCTAACTGTGCGATAACGCTACCATCGATATATTCAACCATAGAATGAACAATGCTCTGCGGATGCACAACCACTTGAATTTGCTCCACCGGAACATCAAATAGCCATGCCGCCTCCATCACTTCTAATCCCTTATTCACCATGGTGGCAGAATCAATCGTAATCTTTTGCCCCATAGCCCAGTTCGGGTGCTTTAATGCGTCTTTTGGCAATATGGATTTAAGATCAGATAATTTCTTGCCGCGGAAAGGGCCTCCGGAAGCGGTTAATATAATCTTATGAACATTGGATTTCTTTTCCCCATTAAGGGATTGAAAAATAGCAGAATGCTCACTATCTACCGGTAACAGGGATACTTGCTTCTCTTTTATTAATGGCATAATAAGATGCCCGCCAGTTACTAAGGTTTCCTTATTCGCCAAGGCAATATGTTTACCTGCTTTAATTGCCTCAATCGTTGGCAAAATCCCAATCATACCTACCATAGCAGTTACAACGGTTTCTGCTTCACTTTCTGTTGCACAAGCAATTAAGCCATCCATGCCGCTAACGACTTTGGTTGCAGTATCCTTGATATTTTCTTTCAGCTCTTTTGCTTTTTCTTCATTATAAACACAAACAAGGCTTGGGAGAAACTCCCTCACCTGTTTTTCCAATAACTCTATATTACTACCTGCAGCAAGTGCAGTTACTTTCAGTTCCTGATGTTCTCTAACGATATCTAATGTTTGGGTTCCAATAGATCCCGTGGAACCCAATACAACGATTTTCTTCATAGGTTTCCTCCAAGTTACAATAGCACTGCTAAATAGTATACAATAGGTGCAGTAAATAGTATACTGTCAAATCGGTCCAATACTCCACCATGTCCCGGTATTAGTTTGCCGTAATCTTTAATATCATAATTCCTTTTAATTGCAGATGCAGCTAGATCTCCAATCTGTGAAATGATACTCGATGCGCCGCCGATGATTGCAAACGCAATTTGCGGATTCTCAATTCCGGTAATTTGATTCTTAAAAATACTGGCATAGATAAAACCAATGAGTGCGGCACCAACAATTCCACCTATGCTACCTTCGATGGATTTCTTTGGACTTAGCTTTGGTGCCAACTTATGCTTGCCAAGTAACATTCCTACACAATAAGCACAGGTATCGGACCCCCATGCGCCGATAAAGATTAACCATACAAGTAAAGCGCCATCCTCTAACATACGTACCTGATATATGTAGGAAATCAACATAGCAACATAGAACAATCCCATATATACCAAAGCAATCTGCTCCGTTTTATATTCCGGAAACCGAAATACCGCAATCAGTAATAACGCCATAAGGAATAAGATCGCTAACATAAGGTGATATTGCTGTAAATGATAATATAGCAGCAAGTAGTACAAGATCCCGGCTGCATATCCGACAATTCCAAGTGCCTTTCTATTCACTTTTATAATGCGGTATAGTTCCATCATTCCGATTAGAGAAATGATTAGTGAAGCCACAAATAGGAAATTCCCCCCCTGAACT
>Ga0207747_1001984_pt1 | contig 12419 bp, 11 predicted proteins | sample HigsolmetaGSP11D_FD_184839 | JGI IMG/M metagenome (GOLD analysis project Ga0207747, IMG submission 184839) | High solid enriched microbial communities from the Joint BioEnergy Institute, USA - SP1-1-D (SPAdes) | ecosystem: Engineered > Bioreactor > SSF (Solid state fermentation) > Aerobic >...
CGCCGGCTCGGTGTGACGCAGGGGGTGGCGACCGTCACCTTCACCCTGACCCTGGCGCATCGCGACCGCGCGGCGGCGCTGGATGCACTGACGCGGCTGCACGCCTTCGCGGAAGCCAAGGTGCGGGCCGACCTCGCCGGGATGGCGCGGCGCCGTATCGCCGCCATCGAGGCGCGGCTGGCGACCGAGCGCGACCTCTATCTGCGCAATGCCCTCTACGACCTGCTTGGCCAGCAGCAGCGCGCGGCGCTGGTGGTGGCGGCAGATGAGGCGGTGGCGGCGCGGCTGGTCTCCGCGCCGATGGTGGAGATCCGGCCCTCCCTGCCGAACCGGCCGCTGCTGCTGGCGCTGCTGGCGGTGGCGGCGCCGCTTCTCGCGCTGGCCTGGGCGGGCGGCGCCGTGCTGCTGGCGGGCTCCCAGCCCGGCCGCGCAGGGCGTGGCGCACTGCCCTTCCCCACACCCGGCGCCGACTGATGCGGGCGGAGACCGGACTGCTGGCGGGTGGCGCCGGGTTGCTGGCCGCGGTGCTGCATTTCGCCGGGGCGCTGAAATCCGTGCCGCCGGTCGCGGCGCTGCCGGTGGATCTCACCGCCGCAGCGGCGGTGCTGCTGCTGCCCTGTCTGCCGCTGCTGGCGCTGGACCGGCGCTGGCGCCTGGACCGGGCGCTGGCTCTGCCGCTGGCTTCCGCGGCGCTGCTGCTGCTCTGGCTGGTGTTGGCGGGAAGCTGGAGCGCCTCCCGCGTCGTGCTGGCGGAAAAGCTGCCGCAGGTCGTGCTGCTCGGTCCGCCGATGCTGGTGGCCGGGCTGCTGGTGGGGGCGGATGCGCCGGCGCGCCGCCGTTTCTGCGCCACCGTGGTGGCGATAGGCCTGGTGGTGGGCGCGGCGGTCGCCTGGGGCCTGGCGACGGACCAGGTAGTGCTCGGCGGCGAGGTCGGAGCCGACCCGGCGCGCATCCGGGTGCAGTACCAGCTTGCCGGCCTGGCCATCGCCTGCGCCGCCGGGCTGGCGGCGGTGCGGCTGGTCGAGGTGCGCGGCGCGGCGCGGCTGGCCTGGGCGCTCACGGTGCTGGCCCTGGCGGCGGCGGTGCTGCTGCCGGGCGGGCGGGCGGCGCTGCTCGGCCTCGGCCTCGCCGTGGCGGGGGCGCCGGCCCTGCTGCTCTGGCTGCAGGGGCGGAGGCTGGCAGCCTTGCTCTGGACGGCTGGTGTTGCGGTGCTGGGCCTCGGCGGGCTGTTCGCCCTGCGCGCCACCGCGCCGGTCTGGGCGGATGAGCTGCGCACCCTGGAACGCCTCTTCGGCGATCCGGCCACCGAGATCCCGGCCCGGCTGATCCTCTGGGGCGAGGCGCTGCGCTGGGGTGGGCTTGCAGCGCCCTTCGGCCTTGGCACCGGCGGCTTCAACCTGGCGGCCGGGGTCGGCGACGACCGCAGCCTGCACCCGCACAACCATGCGCTGGAGATGCTGGCCGAGGCCGGGCTGCCGGGCCTGCTGCTCTGGCTGCTGGCCTTCGGCGGCGGCGCCGGCCTGGCGCTGGCGCGGGCCGGGCGGGTGGCGCCGGGGCGCGCGGCGCGGATCGCGGCGCTGACCCTGCCGGTGGCGCTGACCGCCATGGTCTCCACCGATCTCGGCAACCGCATGGCCTGGTTTGCCCTCGGCTTGCTACTGTCGCTCGGCCTGGAGGCGGAGCGCCGGAATGTATGAGCAATGCGGCAAGCGCGCCTGCGACCTGATGGGTGCTGCCATCCTGCTGTTGCTGCTGGCGCCGCTGCTGGCGCTGACCGCCCTGGCGGTCCTGATCGCACTGGGCCGGCCGGTGCTGTTCCGGCAGGTCCGCGCCGGCCGCAACGGACGGCCCTTCACCATGCTGAAATTCCGCAGCATGGCCGGGGGGGCGGGCACGGATGCCGAGCGGCTCTCGCCCTTCGGCCGCGCCCTGCGCGCCAGCGCGCTGGATGAATTGCCGCAGCTCCTCAACGTGCTGTGCGGCGAGATGAGCCTGGTCGGGCCACGGCCGCTGCCATTGGACTACCTGCCGCTCTACACGCCGCGCCAGGCGGAGCGATTGCGTGTGCGGCCGGGCCTTGCTGGCTTGGCGCAGGCGGCCGGACGCAACGCCGTGCCCTGGGCCGAGCGGCTGGAACTGGACGCCCGCTATGCCGCACGGCCGAGCCTGCGCGGCGATGCGGCGATCCTGTTGCGCTGCCTGTGGCTGTTGCTGCGCGGCCATGGCGTAGCAGCGCCGGGACATGCAACCATGCCGCGTTTCGGGGAAGCCGGAGGCGGAAAAGGCTGGAGCCAGCGCCGGCCCTGGTGACAGACTTCCGCGGCCGGAGCGAGCGCAAGGACGTGGCCCATGACCATGGAAGCCGGGCATCGGCCCGAGGGCGGCCAGGAGGATGTGTGGGCGGCCGGCGATCTCTACGAGGCCTATGTGGGGCGCTGGAGCCGCCTGGTCGCCGCCGAATTCCTCGCCTGGCTCGATGCGCCGCCGGGCGGGCGCTGGCTCGACCTCGGCTGCGGCACGGGGGCGTTGAGCCAGGCGATCCTGGACCGCTGCGCCCCGGCCTCCGTGCTGGGGATCGATTCGTCCGAGGGCTTCCTCCGCCATGCGCGGCGACAGGTGGCCGATCCGCGGGCCGAGTTCCGGCTGGGCGATGCGCAGGCGCTGCCGGTGCCGGATGCGGCGTTCGATCCCGTGGTGAGCGGCCTCATGCTGAATTTCGTGCCGGACCAGCCGAAGGCCGTGATGGAGATGCGCCGGGCCGCCCGGCCCGATGCCCCGGTTGCCGCCTATGTCTGGGACTATGCGGAGGGCATGCAGATGATGCGCCGCTTCTGGGATGCGGCGGTGGCGCTGGATCCGGACGCGCGAGAGAAGGACGAAGCCCGCCGCTTTCCGATCTGCCGCCCGGATCCGCTGCTCGCGCTGTTCGAGGAAATCGGGTTGCTGATGGTCGAGGTGAAGGCGATCGAGGTGCAGACCCTGTTCCGCGACTTCGACGACTATTGGACGCCCTTCCTCGGCGGCCAGGCGCCTGCCCCCGGCTATTGCATGTCGCTCACCGAGGATCGCCGTGCCGCGCTGCGCGAGCGGCTGCGCGCAACCCTGCCAATCGAGGCGGATGGAAGCATCCATCTCACCGCCCGGGCCTGGGCGGTGCGTGGCACGGCTTAGCCCGTTCTCAGCCTCGCCCGGCGGCCAGCGCCCGGAGATCCTCCACGATCACCTTGCCCAGCGCGGTGCGCGGCAGCGCCTTGACCACCACCACGTCGCGCGGATGCTTGAAGCGGGCGAGCTGGCCCTCGAAATGGCGCAGCACCGCATCCCGGTCGAAGCCCGACCCGGCGACCACCACGGCGACCGGCACCTCCCCCCAGCGCGGGTCGGGGCGGCCGCAGACAGCGCCTTCCAGCACGCCGGGGGCGGTGCGCAGCACGCGCTCGACCTCGGCCGGATAGACATTCTCCCCGCCGGAAATGATGACGTGCTTCAGCCGGTCGGTGAACCAGTAGCGGCCGGCCTCGTCCACCCGGCCGACATCGCCGGTGGCGAACCAGCCCTCGCGCAGCGCAGGCTGGGCGGTGTTCCAGTAGCGGCGCAGGGTGTTCGGGCCGCGGATCTCGATCTCGCCGGCCTGGCCGGGGGGCAGGGGGCGGCCCTCGCCATCCACCACCCGCGCCTCCGCATGCAGCGCCGGGCGGCCGATGGAGCCGGGGACAGCCAGGGCTTCCTCCCGCGTCTGGTAGATGGCGATGGGACAGGTCTCGGTGGCGCCATAGACCTGCTGCACGGGGATGCCGCGGGCGTGGAAGGCTTCTATGAGTGGCAGCGGTACGTCGGAGGAACCGGCGCCGACCGCGCGCAGGCTGGAGAGGTCGGCGTCCGCCCAGCCGGGATGCGACACCAGCGCCTGCATCACCGCCGGCACCAGCAGGGAGAGGCTGGGCCGGTCCTGGGCGCAGGCGGCGAAGAAGGCAGCGGGATCGAAGCGCGGATGCAGGATCACCTCGGCGCCCGCATGCAGCGCCGGCGTGGTCTGGATGTTGAGCCCGCCGACATGGAACATCGGCAGCACCGTCAGCACCCGGTCGGCCGCGGTCAGGCCATGCATATGCGTGCTGTTCAGCGCGTTGAACAGCAGCGCCCGCTGGTCCAGCACCGCGCCCTTCGGCCGCCCGGTGGTGCCGGAGGTGTAGACCAGCAGCACCGCATCCTCCTCCGTGCCGCGAGCCGGTGCAGCGGGTGCGTCGGGCCAGGGCGCCTCGGCGTCCAGCATGGTGCAGCCGGGCGGGGCGATGCGGCGGGCGAGGTCCAGCATCTCCCGCGTGGCGGCCAGCGCGGTGGCGCCGGCATCGGCCAGGATGAAGCCGAGTTCCGGCGGCGCCAGCCGCCAGTTCAGTGGCAATTGCATGGCGCCGAGCCGGGCGCAGGCGAAGAGCAGCACGATCTGCGAGGGATGGTTCGGGCCGAGGAAGGCCACCCGGTCCCCATGCCCGATGCCCCGCGCCGCCAGCCCCGCCGCGGCGGCGGCGACCCGCCGCGCCAGATCGGCATAGGCGATGCGCCGGCCTTCGAAGCGCAGCGCGGGCGCTTCGGGCCTTTCCTGCGCGTGCCGCTCGATCCAGCGCCAGATCATCGGCTGGCCTTCACGTATCCGTCTCGCCCTTCTCGTAGAGGCAGTCCCGCCCCAGCCGGTCGATGCACAATTCCGCGGTCCAGGGCAGCATCAGGGAGCCGCAGCGGCTGTCGCGGTAGATGCGCTCCAGCGGCAGGGACTTCAGCATGGACTGGCCGCCGCAGGTGCGCACCGCCTTGGCGGCGAGGGCATTGGCGTTCTCCATCACCGTATGCTGCGCCGCCCAGGCGCGTAGCACCTGTTCCTTGGAGGGATCCGGCCCGGCCTCGGTGATCGCCTGGAACCAGAGCGCCTTGGTCTGTTCCAGCATCACCCGCATCTCCGCGACGGCGATCTGCTTGGTGGGGTACATGCGCCGCTTCACCGGCGGCGTGCCCGGCCATTCGCCGCGCAGATAGGCGACGGTGAAGTCATAGGCCGCCTGCGCCAGCCCCATATAGGTGGGCGAGAGGGTCAGGAACATGTGCGGCCAGCGCGTCGCCGCCTGGTGGTAGAGGCCGGGCGGCATCAGCGCCGCATCCTCCTCCACGAAGACGTCGCGGAAGACCAGGTTGCGGGAGACGGTGCCGCGCATGCCGAGCGGATCCCAATCCCCCTCCACCATCACGCCGGCGGCATTCGCCGGCACGGCGAGATAGAGCGTGTCGCGGCGCGACAGCTTGTGGTCGTCATGCTGCTCCGTCGCCAGGATGCCGTAGTAGTCGGCATGGCCGGCGAGACTCGCGAAAATCTTCTTGCCGTTGACGACGAAGCCGCCCTGCACGCGCCGCGCCGTGGTGCCGAAGGCGACGGTGCCGGCCGCCGCCGCGCCGCCCTCGGAGAAGGGCTGCGAATAGACGGCGCCGTCCTTCAGGATGCGCTCGTAATGCTGGCGGCGGCGCAGCCGGTGCTCGGCCCGCGTCACCGCGTCCATCTCCAGATCCTCGGTCAGCGCGCCGGTCCAGAGCGTGCTGCAGACATGCATGTTCCAGGTCAGCGCCGTGGCGCCGCAATAGCGGCCAAGCTCCGCCGCCGTCAGGCAATAGGCGCGGAAGCCGGCCCCCAGGCCCCCATCCTCCTTCGGGATGCAGATGCCGAGCAGCCCCTCCCGGTGCATGTCCTGGTAGTTCTCGGTGGGGAAGCTCGCCTCCCGGTCCCAGCGCGCGGCGCGTGGCGCCAGCACCTTCTGGCCGAATTCGCGCGCCCTCGCGGTGAGTTCCACCTCCTGCTCCGTCAGGCGGAAGGCGGCGGGGTCGAAGATCGGGGCGTCCGGCGCGCGCTCCATGGGATCAGCCCTCCGGGAGCGAGCGAAGGAATTCCCGCACCGCCGCGTTGAACGCCGCCGGATATTCGAGATGCGCGAGATGCCCCGCGCCCGGCAGCACCACCAGCTTCGAACCGCGGATCTGCTGCTGCATCCGCTCCATGGTACGCGGCGGGGCAAGCGGGTCGCGCTCTCCGGCGACCAGCAGGGTCGGTGCGGCGATGCGGCCGGTATCCTCGCGGCGGTTGAAGGTGGTGAGGCAGCGGACGGTTGCGCGATAGGCTGCTTCCGGCACCGCGGCCATGGCGGCGATCGCGGCATCCGCCGCGCCGGGCGGCGCATCCGGGCCGAGCATGGCGGGCATCCCCTCCCTGGCCAGCGCCGCCATGTCCTTGCCGGCATCCAGCGGCGCCAGGCGGTCGCGCAGGAAGGCTTCGGCGAAGGACGGGTCGCGGCCGCCGAAGGCCGGGGTGGTGCCGTAGAGGACCAGGCTGCGCACTCGCTCCGGATAGGTCAGGGCGAATTCCTGGGCCAGCATGCCGCCGATGGAATGGCCGATGATGTCGGCGCGGGCGATGCCTTCCTTGTCCAGCCTCTCGCGCAGCGCGGCGGCCCAGGCGGGGAAGGTGGTCTCCGGCAGCATGGGGGTGCCCGCATAGCCGGGCAGCGGCCAGTCCAGCACCGGCGCGGGGGCGAGCGCCGGCAGGGTCGGCCCCCATGTGGCGCCGCCGATGCCATGCAGCAGGACAACGGTGTTCATCAGACCAGCCTCCCCTTTTCCACCACCACCTCCCCATCCAGCGCGATGGTGCAGTTCCTGACGGGTATGTCGAAATGCCCTTCGGTGAAACGGCCGGCGAATTCATTGGCGCCGGTCGAGAACAGGAAATTCCCGGCGAAGGCGCGCAGCTCCGTGCCGTTGGTGTCGCGCCGGTCGTACATGGCCAGGGCCTCGTAGCGCGCCCGTTTGTTCAGCCCCCAGCCGACATGGGAGACGGCATAGGCAGCGCGGTCCCCCCAGGCGGCGAGGTAGCGGCGCATCAGCTCGGCATCCGTGCCCTCGCCCTCGATCGCCTCGATGTGGTCGTCCCGCAGCGTGAGGCGCACCGGACGTTCCAGGTAGCGCTTGAAGGTCAGGTTCACGTCGCCGGCATCCAGCACCAGCGCCCCGTTCACGCTGCCGGCGCGGGGGAAGGAGACGACCACGCCCCCCGGCCAGTGCGCCACCGTTCCCGGCCGGTCGCACCAGCCCCAGACCCCGGCGGTGACGGCGCCCTCCATCACCACGGTCAGGTCGGTGCCGGCATCCGAGGTCACGGTCATGCGCCTTGCCGCTCGGGCCCGCTTCACCGCGGCCTTCACCCGCGCCTCGTCCTCCGGGCGGGGGACCAGCCGCTCCAGCGCCTCCGGATGCTCGTTGGAGATCATCAGGACGCGGGCGCCGCCCTGCAAAATCCGCGGCAGTTCCGGCGCGTGCAGCAGTCCTTCCAGCGTCAGGTCCACCACCAGGGGGGAGGCCGCCAGCGCCGCCAGCACCGCCGGATGCCCGCGCAGGGCGCGGGAGGCGCCGGTGGAGCGCACCGGCACCGGGGCGGTCTGAGGCGGGGTCGGCACCACGCAGCGGAAGGGCCGGGCGCCCAACCGCAGGGCGGCAAGCTCCGCCAATTGGATGTTCAGGGCGCGGGACTGGGTTTCCGCCAGGAGGCAGAGCGGCATGCCGGGCTCCGCCTTGCAGAGGCGCAGCACGGCCTCGAAGGCGTCCAGCCATTGGGCCTCGATCCGGTCGGTCAGCATTCCTGCCCTCCTCGGCGCGATCCTGACATGGGCCGAGTTTAATATGAAATAGCATTTATCTGGAATGGCAACTATTTCGCTCCCTGTGCGGCCGGAGTTTGGTATCCTATCGAAAATTCCGGAGGCGCGTTTCTACCGTGAACACCGAGCCCCTGGCCAATCCGGCACCATCCGCTCGCTTCATCGACGACTACCTCCTGTACCTGATGGCCAGGGCATCGCACCTCATTTCCAGCGAATTCCACGAGAAGCTGCGACGCCGCGGCATCAGCGTCCCGGTCTGGCGGGTGCTGGCCAGCCTGATCGGCAGCGGCGGAGAGACCGTGACCGGCCTGGCGGAGATCTGCCTGCTGCAGCAGCCGACCATGACCAAATTGCTGGACCGCATGGTGCGGGACGGGCTGGTGCAGCGCTCGCAGGATGGCCGTGACCGCCGCGTGGTGCGGGTGGCCCTGACCCCGCATGGCGAGGCCCTCGCCGCCGAGCTCAGCCAGCTTGCCAAGCAGCATGAGGCCGAGGTGCTGGCCCGCCATCCGGAGGCCGAAGCCACGGCCATCAAGGACCTGCTGCGCGCCATCATGGCCCGCCATTCCCGGCCGCGCCGCGGCTGAACGCGGCCCGGAGCAGCGGATCCGGTCTTCCGGCCCCCGGCGGCCAGGCGCAAGGCAGGATGCCGCCGCGCCCTCGCCAGGCTTTGCCGCTTTTCAACCGCTCCGGCCGTCGCATCCCGTGTTGAGGGCCGGCTCCGCCACCGCTACTGAACGAGGGCCGGGCTCACGGGGGGACAGGACCATGTTCGATCGCCGCCATCTGCTTACGGCTACGGCCGGCCTCGCCGCCGGGCTGCTGCCCGGCTTCGCCGGCGCGGAGCAGCGCTTCCAGAGCATCTACATGTTCATCCCTGCCGGCCCCGGCGGCGGCTGGGACGGGCTCGGCCGGGCGATCGAGCAGGTGGCGCGGCAGGCCGGGCTGGTCGGCAGCTTCCAGTTCGAGAATGTCGGCGGTGCCGGCGGCACGGTGGGGCTGCCGCGCTTTGTCGCCCAGCGGCGCGGCAGGCCGGACAGCCTGATGGTCGCGGGCTCAATCATGGTCGGCGCGACGCTCACCAACAAGACGCCGGTCGGGCTGAAGGATGTGACGCCGGTGGCGCGCATGACCGAGGAGGCGGGGGTGATCGTGGTGCCCGCCAATTCGGACATCCATACCCTCAAGGATTTCCTGGACGCGCTGAAGGCCAATCCGGGCGCCGTGGCCGTCGCCGGGGGCAGCGCCGGCGGCACGGACCACATCACCCTGGGGCTGATCCTGAAAACGCTGGGCCGTTCGGCGAAGGAGGCGTCCTATGTCGCATTCGCCGGCGGCGGCCCGGCCCAGGCGGCGATCCTCGGCGCGCAGGTGAAGGCCGGCATCTCCGGCCTCTCGGAATTCGCCGAGCAGATCAAGGCCGGCCGCATGCGCGCCCTGGCCACGACGGGCGAGACGCGCAGCGACCCGAACATCCCGACGCTGAAGGAGAGCGGCGTGGATGTGGTGATGACCAATTGGCGCGGTGTCTTCGCGCCACCCGGCCTCCGCCCCGATGCGCGGGAGAAGCTGGTCGCGCTGATGACCGAGATTCATGCCCTGCCCGCCTGGCAGGAGATGCTGAAGACCCGGGACTGGCAGGATGCCTTCCTCACCGGCCCGGCGCTCGAGGCCTTCCTGCAGCGCGACCGGGCGCAGACGGAGGCGGTGCTGAAGGAGGTCGGGCTCGCGTGACCGCTGCGGGATCCGGCGCGCTGCCGCGACGCGGTCTGCTCGCCGGGGCGGCGGCCCTGGCCTTCGGCGTCCGGGCAGCGCGGGCGGTGCAGCATCTCGCCAGCCTGTTCCTCTTCATTCCGGCGAATCCGGGCGGCGGCTGGGACGGGCTGGGCCGGGCGATCGGGCAGGTGGCACGCGAGGGCGGGCTGATCGGCCAGGCGCAATTCGAGCACCTGGCCGGGGCCGGCGGCACGGTGGGGCTACCGCGCTTCCTCGCCACCCGGCGCGGGCGGCCGGACAGCCTGATCGTCGCAGGCACCGCCATGGTCGGCGCGGCGCTCATCAACCGTTCCCCGGCCAGCCTTCGGGATGTGCCGCCGGTGGCGCGGCTGACCGAGGAGGCTGGCGTCATCGTGGTGCCGGGCGACAGCCCGTTCCGCGACATCGGCGCCCTGGCCGCGGCCTTGCGCGCCGATCCCGCCAGCGTGGCGGTGGCGGGCGCCGGGGGCGGGACGCTGGACCACATCATCCTCGGCCTGATGCTGCGGGCATTGGGGCGGCAGGCGAGGGAGGCGCGCTTCGTCGCCTTCCCCGGCGGCGGCCCCTCCATGGCCGCGGTGCTGGGCGGGCAGGTGCAGGCCGCCATCTCCGGCTGGAGTGAGTTCTCCGAGCAGGTGAAGTCCGGCCGCGTCCGCGCGCTGGCGACCACAGGGGAACGGCGCCTGGACCCGGCGGTGCCCACTTTGCGCGAATCCGGCCTCGATGTGGTCGCGACGAACTGGCGCGGCGTCTTCGCCGCCCCTGGCATCCGGCCGGAGGCGCGGCGGGCATTGGTCACGCTGATGACGGAGCTGCACGCCCTGCCGGCCTGGGGCCGGTTGCTGGCGGAACGCGGCTGGGATGATGCCTTCCTGACCGGCCCGGCACTCGAAGCCTTCCTGGAGCGCGACCGGGCACAGACGGAGGCGGTGCTGAAGGAATTGGGACTCGCATGAGCACGGCGACGCAGCGGCCGGTATCCTCTTTCTGGCCGGACCTGCTGGCCGGGCTGTTCGTGCTGGGCCTCGGCGGGCTGGCGCTGTGGCAGGCCATGGTGATCCCGGTCTCGCCGATCTATGCGCAGGTCGGGCCGAAGGCGGTGCCCTATGTGGTCGCCGGCGGGCTGCTGCTGCTGGGGGCGGGACTGGTCCTTGTCGCGCTGCGCGGCGGCTGGTCCTGGGAGTTGGAGGAGGTGCAGCAGGCACCGCCAACGAATTGGCGGGCGTTGATCCTGATGGCGGCGGGGCTTGCGGCGAATCTGGCGCTGATCGGGCCGCTCGGCTTCTCCATCGCGGCGACGGCGCAATTCGTGCTGGTGGCGGCGGCCTTCGGCTCCCGCCGCTTCCTTCGGGACCTGGTGGTGGCGTTGGTGCTGACCCTGGCCGTCTGGTTCGGCTTCGTGGAGGTGCTGGGGGTGAATATCGGCGCCGGCCTGTTGGAAGGGCTGATCCTGCGGGCGTTGGGGCAGGAGGTGCCTTGAGATGGACCCGATCGCCGGCCTTTCTCTCGGCTTCTCCAATGCGCTGAGCCTCTCCAATCTGGGCTGGGCGTTGCTCGGCTGCTTCCTCGGCACCGCGGTCGGCGTGCTGCCGGGCATCGGCCCGGCGCTGACCATCGCCCTGCTGCTGCCCATCACCTTCAAGGTGAGCGCCACCGGCGCCTTCATCCTGTTCTGCGGCGTCTTCTACGGCGCGATGTATGGCGGCTCCACCACCTCCATTCTGCTGAACACACCGGGGGAGAGCGGCTCGATCATCACCGCGCTGGAAGGCGCGAGGATGGCCCGCAGCGGCCGTGCCGGGCCGGCGCTGGCGACCGCCGCGGTGGGCAGCTTCGTCGCCGGCACCATCGGCACGCTGGGGATCAGCTTCCTCGGCCCGGTGGTTGTGGAGCTGGCGCTGAAATTGGGGCCGGCCGAGTATTTCTCGCTGATGGTGCTGTGCTTCGTCACCGTCTCCGCCGTGCTCGGCGGCTCGCCGCTGCGGGGGCTGGTGTCGCTGTTCTTCGGGCTGCTGCTCGGGCTGATCGGCATTGACCTGCAGACCGGCCAGCCGCGCCTGACCTTCGGCATCCCGGAATTGCTGGACGGCGTGAACGTCGTGCTGGTGGCCGTCGCGCTCTTCGCGGTGGGGGAGACGCTCTACCTCGCCTGGCATCATGTCGAGGGCAAGCAGGAGGTGCGGCCGGTCGGCAGCATCATGATGTCGAAATCCGACTTCCGCCGCAGCATCGGCCCCTGGTTCCGCGGCGCGCTGTTGGGCTTTCCCTTCGGCGTCATGCCGGCCGGCGGCACCGAGATGCCGACCATGCTGAGCTATTATGCCGAGCGGAAGCTGGTGAAGCCGGAGCACGCCAAGGAATTCGGCACCACCGGCGCGATCGAGGGCGTCGCCGGGCCGGAGGCCGCGAACAACGCCGCCGCCGCCGGCATCCTGGTGCCGATGCTGACGCTCGGCCTGCCGACCAGCGCCACTGCCGCCATCATGCTCAGCGCCTTCCAAAGCTACGGCATCAATCCCGGCCCCCTGCTGTTCACGCAGCAGGCGGATCTGGTCTGGACGCTGATCGCCAGCCTCTACATCGCCAATGTCATGCTGGTGGTGCTGAACCTGCCGCTGGTTGGGCTCTGGGCGCGGATCCTGAAGATTCCGCAGCCGCAGCTCTATGCCGGCATCCTGGTCTTCGCCACCATCGGCACCTATGGCATCAGCAATTCCGTCACCGACCTGGTGCTGCTCTATGGCATCGGCGTGATCGGCATGTTCATGCGGCGCTTCGACTTCCCGACCGCGCCGGTGGTGATCGGCATGATCCTGGGGCCCATGGCGGAACAGGCGATGCGCCAGGCGCTGACCATCAGCCAGGGCGATTGGACCACCTTCGTCACCCGGCCGGTCTCGCTGGTGATCCTGCTGCTGGCGGTGCTGGCGCTGCTTGGGCCGCGGCTCTACGGCGCCTGGGCGGGGCGGG